>JACDJB010000072.1_pt1 | contig 149285 bp, 140 predicted proteins | sample 7454121 | NCBI WGS metagenome assembly JACDJB01 (sample SAMN14253290, study PRJNA609438) | sludge metagenome | isolation source: sludge after 25d culture with pyrite | collected 2018-12-20
AGCGATGGAAAGGTCGTCAAACGCGTGCCTGGAATCATGTCAGTGAAGTGTGGTTAAACCCGCAAAAGGATGAGCGCAATGTATCGGAAAAATTAAAGTTTGCCGCATGAAATATCGGACAAGTTGCTTGACAAATACCGCACTCCTCTGATGCGCGATACCGTCGAGACGCTGAAAGCCATCCCACTGTTCGAAATTCCTAGCGGCATGGCCGCGATTGATGTGCGCTCTACTGCTCGCTATCTCAGCCTGTTGGCGGACAATTGGGACAACCTCAAGAATGCGGTAAGCGAAAGTGGCAAGCCGCCATCGGAGGACGATGCAGCTGAACTTGTCTCCTACTGTGAGGAGTTGATGACTGTCACAGGCGATGCCCTCAACGAATGCAAGGAAGGCATCCGTACCCGTGGTGGGACGTGGTCGTAGTCAACGCTCCGTACAAATATGGCTTTCAGCGCCTCGCGATTCGGGCCACCGTCCGGTCGAAGTGTTTCGAGCTACCCCTGATGTATCAAGGGAGGTTCACCTAAGGTGTTTAGTACGGTCACTGTCTGACCACTCTGTGTGGAACGTCCTGCGACAGGATACCTGGGACGGTCCGCAAAGGGTCGAAAGCCGCCATTTATGATTGTCCGCATCCCCGACCCGACGCAGGCCTCCGAGTTGTCCATATCGTCTCCTAAGAAACCGCATCCATAGACGGCAAATTCTAAACGTATGGCGAGTGGATCGGGGTGAAACGCTAACGTACGAAAAGCCCATCCTTGCATTGAAGAGCCCTATAGCTATCTAGATACCCCTCGGCCTGATTGTTTTAAGCTGTGTGCGATTTTCCGGCGAGACAGGAATCTGATAATTAATCGAGAAAGTCCTAGGAGTAATGCAACCAATACAAAAGAGACTAGGAGACAGACCACTTTGAACAAACTCTCATTTTCTAGATGCCAGCCTCGCACGGTAGCAATTGGCTGGACCAGCTCGGGCGATAGTGTTGCGGATGCAAGAACGCCAAAAGTTAGCGTTATCCAGCGTGTATCGTGATCACTTGCAATTTTCTCACTGAGCTCAAGTGCTTTCCTTGCAACGTCTATCTTCTGCTGAACAAGCAATCGCGACCCTGACGTTCTCGCGTTATTCCTAACGCTGTCGAAAAAATTCTGGGTCTCACCGTATCGGTGACCGTTGAAAAAAGATTCATCTAAACTCATTAGCTTTAATTCAAGACGCGCGACGTCCGCCGAGGTATTGCATCTGCCCAGCTCATCAGAAACGGCTGAGTAGAAAACTTGTAAAAACTGGGCTGCCTCTGTGAGGACAAGGGTATCGGCGATTATGTTCTCAAGGACTACTGAGTCGTCAACCCGGATTGCCGTTGAGACCTTGCCAGCACAGAGGACAAGAGACACTCCTTCGCTAAAATAATGATTGAAGTCATCGAACGGCCGGAGATCAGGCAACTCAGGTTGTTCCATACCGACCTCCGCGCTCGGATGGGATCTCATCATTACACTACGGATCAGCAGTCTGTGTTTTGCAGCATTCCTTGCGGCACTCTGCAATTGCCCGTCGTGTGACGAAACTATCAAAATCGGCTTTCCAAACCATCCGCTCAAGTTTCTTGACATCCACTGTTTTGCCAGTCTTTGTGGTCGCTGAGGGACCTTTCCAATGTCCAATGAGCGCTCAATAATCGAAATTATATTTCTCGCTATATCGGAAAGGCTGAGATGATTCGTTAGCATTAGCTCGACTAGGTTGTACTTGTCACCACCGAGCTCGAATGATTCCTGAGTTAAAGGGGCATTCTGCATTAACCTCTTGAACGCGGAAAATTGGCGCCACCTGGTAGCTAGCGGCATGGACGAAAATTGTTGTTCAAGAGCCGCCCGATATAATGGTACGCTTACCTGCAATGACTTAGTTTCACGCATCGCGGCATTGACTTTATCACTCACAATTTCGGAGACTGACCGCTTTTCGAACCCAGGCAATAGTTCAAAAAGCACGCTAATGGTTCCATCCTCGTAAAGCCGGATCATTGGAGTACAAAGAGAGTACGCGTCATCACCATCTAAGCGGATTGCTACAGGGCTGACCTGGATTCTCACACTATCCACCGGAAACGAGGATGCGCCATTCGAAAACTTGCTATCAGAGTTCAGAAGGTGGAGCGCCTTCCATACACCCATTGTTGCTGCGTCAGTTGGATGGCATGCCAAGAATTTCTCAAGGCCAATAATTGAACTTCCTTGTCCATCTAATGATTGCTCTATCAGCAGCTTGTCGCAGGTGACCGAACGCTCCGACCGGTAATAGAGCGCACCTCGACTGCAGAGCGCAAAGTTGAACGCATCGGATTGGACCAGTATGCGGCATGCACGTTCTAAGTCAACGCGTTCGGAAATCTTCGAAGAGTAGAGGAAACAAATATTGCCGTTGTATCTATGCTCGGGCGATCGACGACGTTTCAAAAAACTCTGCATACTCATTTTTGAACTCTATAAATCATTGGTCTTCATTATCCTAATTTGCGCTAGTAAAGTTGCTCACTTCTGGGCCAATATGCAAAGTTTTGTTATCTATAGAGTCTCTAAAGAAACATACCTCAGCTGAGGAGGCTGTGTCTGCTCCTGGCCGATAGCCGACTATGTTAATCCACAGTTCCTGTGGAAAACCCTGTGTAATCCCCCTGCCCTTTCCCCCAACAGCCAGCACCGGCGCGCCTTTCGCACCTGCTGGCTGATCTTTTACCATCCCCACTTTCCGGAGCACCCATGATCTCGCACAGCCAGATCTATCGGGCCCGTGCGGCCCTTGCGACCCACTACTATGCCGAGCAGGCCGACGACTATTACAGCCGAGACGGCAGCGCCGCGACCTGGCAAGGCGATGGTGCCCGACGCTTGGGCGCGGTCGGGGCCATCGATCCCGCCCGCTTCAAGGCCATGCTGCAGGGTGATTTCGGCCATGGCATCACGGCCAGTCAATCCGTGCGCAAGGACGCCAAGGCCCGCGCGGCGCTGGACCTGACCTTCGGTGCGCCCAAAAGCATCACGCTGCAGGCCCTGATCGGGGGCGACGAGCGCCTGATCCAAGCCAATGATGATGCCGTGGCTACGGCGCTGGCCTATGTCGAGCAACACCTGACCATGGGCCGCAGGAAAGAGAACGGCAAGTCGCGGGTGGAGCATACGGGCAATCTCATCATCGCCAAGTTTCGCCACGAAACGGCCCGGCCCACGGAGGACGCTGCACCGGACCCGCATCTGCACGTCCACGCGCTGCTCATGAACCTGACGCAGCGGGCTGACGGCCAATGGGTGGCGCTGTCCAACGAACAGATCTTCCAGTTGCTGCGGGTGACGGACTCCATCTACCAGGCGACGCTGGAGCGCAATGTCCGGGCACTGGGCTATGCCGTGCGCCACGAAAAGAACCACATCGAGCTTGCCCACATCAGCCGGGAAGAGATCGAATTTTTCAGCAAGCGCAGCGCGGGCATCACAGCAGAGCTGGCTGCACGCGGGACCAGCCGCGATCAGGCCCCGCACGCCCTGCGCCAGGGCATCACCCTCGCCCACCGGCAGCAGAAGACCCAGGCCTACAGCCGAGTCGAGCTGCAGCAACAATGGCAGGCAGCCGCCCAAGCCATCGGTATGCGGTTTGACCAGGCAGGCCTGCAGGCGACCATCCCGCCACGGCAGGAAACCAGCAGAACTTCCGATCTGGTGGCCCAGGCATCGCTGGACTGGGCGATCCAGCACCTGGCAGAGCGCGAATCCGTCATGCCGCTGGCTGATCTGCTGCAAAGTGCCGTGCGCCACGCGGGCGGTCATACGGATGTCACCGCCATCCAGTCGGCCATCCAGTCACGGGTACAGGCAGGGGCGCTGATCCAGGAAGCCCCACACTATCGCAGCACACAGGACATAAAGGCAGCGCCCATGACCCGCGACGGCTGGGCGGCTGAGGTCGTGCACCTGCGCGGGGTCTCGCAGGGTGCAGCCCTGCAGCTGGTTGATCAGGCCATCACCCAAGGGCGGCTCCTGATAGAAAGCCCGCGCTACGCCACCCGCAAGGCCTATGAGGCCGAATCCCGCATCTTGGCTGCCGAGGCCAGCGGCCGCCGTGCCTGGCAGGCCCCCATCGCCAGCACCGTGACCGAGGCCGGTCTGGATGAGCGCCTGACCCCAGGCCAGCGCGAAGCCGTGATGCTGATTGCCAGCGACACCGACCAGATCGCCGGCATCCAGGGCCTGGCGGGCACTGGCAAATCCTTTGCCCTGCAAAACGCCCAGGCCATCCTGCAGCAGCAGGGCCACAGCCTGGTGGCGCTCGCCCCCTATGGCGGCATGGTTCGCAATCTGCGCAAGGATGGCGTGCCCGCCAATACCGTGGCCTCGGTCCTGACTGCCCGCGACAAGCGCCCCTTCACCAGCCAACTGAGCCCGCAGACCGTGGTGGTGATCGACGAGGCCGGGGTCGTGCCCGTGCGCCAGATGGATAAGCTCCTGGCGCTCATCCAGCCCACCGGCGCGAAGGTGGTGCTGCTGGGCGATACGGCCCAGACCAAGGCCATCGAGGCGGGCCGCGCCTTTGCCATGCTGCAAGAACACGCCATGAAGACCGTGCTCATGGGCGACATCCAGCGCCAGCGATCCGAGCGGCTGCGGCAAGCCGTACAACTGGCCGCCCAGGGCCAGGCCAGCCGCTCCTTACCCTTACTGGATCGAGTACTGACTATCCCGGATCAGTTCAGCGTTGATGAACACGGCAACAAGACCCGCGACAGCTCGGCCCGATACGAAGCCATCGCCCAGGCTTATGTGGGGCTGCCTGCCGATCAACAGGCCAGCACCATCGTCGTGACTGGCACCAACGCCTCGCGCCAAGCGATCAATGCCCACATCCACGCCCTGCGTGGGCTGGAGGGCAAGGGCCAACGCTGCCAGCTGCTTGCCCGCCACGACACCACACGGGCCGAGCGTAGCGTCGCCCGGTATTACACCGTGGGCGACATCGTCGTGCCGGAACGTGATTACCAGTGCGGCCTGAAGCGTGGCGAACTGTACCGGGTGACCGGCATGCCCCGCCATGATTGCATCACGGTGGAGGCGGCGAATCCAGGCGCATCAAACCTTGAGCCCATCGAAATCATCCCCCGCACCATAGGCAAGCTCTCGGTCTATCACCTGAACGAATCCGAACTGTCCGTGGGCGACCAGGTGCGCATCACGCGCAATGATGCACAATATGACATGGTCAACGGTCAACTGGCTCGGGTCGTCGGCATCGAGGCCACCACCGTCACTATTGAGACAAGCGGTCGCCACATCACCCTGCCCACCGATCAACCGCTGCACCTGGACTACGCCTACACCACCACGGCGCACAGCGCCCAGGGTCTGACCTGCGACCGGGTGCTGTACAACGCGGAAAGTTTCAGCCGCACCACGGCCCAGGATACGTACTACGTCAGCATCTCGCGCGAGCGGCATGAGGTCGTGGTGTTCACGGATGATGCCGACAAACTGCCCGAGCGGGTGGATCGGCTGGGGGTCAAGGGGCTGGCGCATGACCTGGCACCGGCGCAAGTCGAAAGCCCTACCCTGCACCCACAGGAGCCTGATGCTGCCCTCGAAAAGGAGTCAGAACCTTCAATGGAGATCAGTTGACGCCCTTCTGCACTCAAACCGTATGCTGGAAGACCTCAGGATGGCCCCTAATCGCCTCCGAAGTATCCTTATCCCGTCCTGAAGCTGTAGCCGCTCTGGCTCCGTCGCGTATCTGGTTTGTATTCGTGGTGTATCCGGCATGCCTCCAAAATGAAACTTCTTGCCCTGATCAGAATGTCTACACGTCATTCGGCCACAGCCGTGGCCGCCGCTCTCCCCGCCGGATCAATGGTTTGCACCATTCCAGTGCCCTATCTGTCCTACATCACCAAAACCGGCCTGCTTCCAGCAAGCCATTGATCCACAAAGCCTTTCCTCACCCCACCAGGGGTGCGTCATGTGTGGGACGTTTAAGGCCACAAATGAGCGTAGCGAATTTGGGGACTGAACGGCCCAGCCTGACCGGAAACCGGGCAGGCAGCGTCACAGTACAGGGCCCCAGGCGAAGCCTGGGAACGGGGCCAGGGATCAGCACCAGGCAGGCCACAGGATGCACAGGACGGATCCAGAATGGCCATCACCAGGCACACAGCAGCAGCCCGCAAACACCACAGACCAGAACGCAACAAGGCCCGGACAAAGCCGGGCCAGGGTGTCATGCAGAACCCGACCAGGATCACCCAGCCGGGACCTTGCGATTTTCAAAATGGAATATCCGACTCCTCCAGCGCGGCGGATCCAGCCGCAGAAGCCGAAACTTGGGCCTGCCCACGACGTCCCTTCGCTCGGCTTCCCGCTGCCTTCACCTCTCCTGCCTGGCCGTCATCCCGGCCACCCAGCATCTGCATCTGGTCGGCGATGATCTCGGTGCTGTAGCGGTCGGTGCCGCTGTCCTTGTCCTGCCATTTGCGGGTTTTCAGTCGCCCTTCCACAAACACGGTGCGGCCCTTTTTCAGATATTCGCCGGCGATCTCGGCCAGACGGCCGTAGAAGACGACGCGGTGCCATTCGGTTTCTTCGCGGCGCTCGCCGCTGGCCTTGTCGCGTCAGGTGCTGGTGGTGGCAATCGACACGTTGCAGACGGCGGCACCGTCCGGGGTGTAGCGGATTTCCGGGTCCTTGCCCAGGCTGCCAATGAGGGTAGCGCGGTTCAATGATGCCATGGTGAATCTCCAATGATGACAGTCTCGGGGTGATGCCCCAGGCCGGGATCCGACCCAGGGCGGATAAGTCGGTCAGGCCTGATTCAATGCGTCCAGATGGCGGATCACGTCCCTGGCGGCCCATTGGGCGTTGCCGGTCAGCTGGCGCACCCAGGCGCTGCGCGTCGGGCTCCAGCGAAAGCCGCAACGCTTCAGCACATCGCGGGTGTCCTTGGCCGGTTTACCATCAAACAGGAACATGGCGCGGTTTTCCTGCGGATCCTCGCGATAGGTGTAGCCGTCTCCTGCCTGCTCGGTCTCGGTGCGCTCGGTGGCACGCTGCAATTCCTTGATGCGGGCGGCGATTCGGTGAATGTTGGCGTTGTTGTTCTGCAGCTGGAACGGGGCAAAGCCGATGCGACCCGCATAGTCTGGCGTCACCAACTCGCGGGCGCGTTCCGCGTAGGTCAGGCCGGAATCCACCAAAGCGGCCACCTGTGCATCAGCCCCCGCCTTCGCATGGCGGCGCAAAATGGCGTTGATGGCCTTCATCGCTTCCTGAATGGTCTGCAGACTGGCCAGCTTGGCCTGCAGTTTCTCGATGGCGGCCGGGTCGTCGCTGGAAATCCCGCCCTTGCCCACGGCGGCGGCCTTGTCGGCGTAGTGTTCGGCCTTTTTCCGCAGATCGAAAGACTTTTCAAAGCCTCGACTGATCCGTTCCCGGTACCGGCGGTCGGATCGTTCCGAATGGTGCCCCACCAGGATGGGCTGGCCCATGGGGATGGCATCGGCCATGCGGCTGGCCTGGGACGCGACCGCATCGGATTGCGCATGTGCCTGCCCTGCGCAGGTTTCATAGCGGGCCGTACGGGCTGCCTGCTTGGCCTCAAAAGTGTTCATGGTCTGATCTCCAAAACAAGGGTTGAACTGCTTTTCAGCTGACCGGATCCGAAGATTCTTGAGCCGGAACGACAATCTGCCGTGTGGGGTCTACGCTGGTTTTCCGGTCTTGCCGCCGTCTTCCGTGAGTTCCGTCGCCGTGCCGATCTGGACCACGCAGCGCCGAGCGGAAAGGGGCAGGCACGCAAGCCGCAGCCCGAAGCCACCGGCGCAGGGACCGGGTGAGTACCTGGCAAAGCGCACCCCTTGCAGAGAGAAGCGGAAGTGGTACACGTCGGCGTTTCAGGCGGCGGGAGTCACGGAAGACGGGGATCACGGCCCGATCCCCAAGCGATGACCCCACACGGCAGCCGCGCGGCAAGCGCCCCCAGCCCCGCACCCTCGGGGCTCTGACTGGGCCATGGCCCGCATTCCCGCAGAGACCCTTGCCATCGGCACCAGATGACAACACCGACCGGGGCACCCTGACCCGGTCGGTGTTGTCGTTGTGGCACTGCACTACTTCCTGGCCCCTGGCGGGCGACCCCAGACGCACGGCAGGGGCCGGCTGAATGCCCCCATCCTCATGATCAACCGATCATGCCATCTGCCGCCTTGGCCGATGATCAGGCTCAATCAGCCAGGCGACCAGGACAGGACGGATCCCCGCCCTGCCCCATGCCTTACATCTGCCCGCGCGAGGCCAGCGACGTGGTCTCAGTGGCGCTCACGATGATGTGATCCAGAAACCGCACATCGATCAAGGCCAGCGCCTGCTTCAGCTGCCGCGTCAGGGCCAGATCCGCCGGGCTGGGTTCAGCCAGACCCGAGGGGTGGTTATGGGCCATCATGAGCGCGGCCGAATTGAGCCGAAGCGCCGTCTTCACGATCTCGCGCGGGTAGATGCTGGCGTGGTTCAGCGTCCCATTGCCCTGTTCAATGTATCGGATGGGCTTCAGCTGTGTGTCCAGATACAGGAACGCGGCGCATTCATGGCCCAACCCAGCCAGCTTCGATTGAAAGAACTGCGCCACCCGGTCCGGATTTCCCATCATGTCGGTCGCGGGAATCAAGCTTTCGGCCGCGATCCGGCCAGCGGCCAGGATCTGATCATCCGTGGCGGGCTTGTAGCGGCCGTTGGGGCTGCGCACATACAGGGGGTGTGCGTCATTCATGTTGTCATAGCTCAGCGCGGCAATGCTGTTCGTCTTCATGGGTGCTTTCTCCTTTCTGGGTTAACCGGCTACCGGGGCCGAAGATTCCGAGCCTTTCGTAGGTTTTGCGGTGTCCGCAGACCTACGTCTGGCCCGGAGTGCCACCGTTGCCGTGAGTTCGTCGCCTTGCCGCGCTGGATCACGCAGGGACGACCGGAAAGGGGCGGGCACGCAAGCCGCAGCCCGAAGGAGAACGAAGAGAGACGAAGGGACCGGGTGAGTACCCGGCGAAGCACACCCCTTGCAGGAAGGAGCACAGTGATACAGTCGGCGTTTTAGGCGGCGAGATCAGGGCAATGGCTGCCCGCGCCGTGAAGATGGACAGCGGATACCGGCCGCGCGGCGAGCGCCGCTACTGGACGGAGGACGGTCTGACTTTAGAGCACCTCGAGTTATCAATAAATCTGGGTCTCATGGCGGTGTCGGTCAGTGCCTAGATGGCCGAGTTCGCCAACTCCGCAGCGAGTACCAACGCGACGCATAGCACGATAAGTGCCCACCAAAACGCGGCTGGCCGAACAATGGAAAACACGCCAAAGACGACCGCGACGAGAACCACCTGCGCGCGAAAATTTTGTTCTTCAGCCCACGCGAAACCGATGCCGGAGAGCGCATTGCGGACTTTTTTCGGGAACGACTGGTTTTTCATTGCCTCGACCCGTGAGCGCCGCAGATATCTGCGGCATCGGTGCGGCCACCCGGATCGAGCAGCCATAGCTGTCCCCGTGTGAAGAAACGGTCGCCCATCAGGTACGAGCCCGTCATCGGGGCGGTCAACGCGCGTTGGCAGATCGTGAGCGGTCGTCCGGACTGTTTGAGCGATTCGACGAATCGCTCGGCTGCCGCATCCACATCGGGCGAGACCGTGTGCAGAATGCCCCAGCGGATACCATCATATGTCCGCGCCACCCCCACAAAGATCTGGTTCGGACCGACACGAAAAGGGGTTTGCCATAGTCGGACGGTGGCGACCGCCTTATCCTGCGAATTCTGAATCGGCCGTTCGAAAGCCAGATCGTTGACACGGTTGTTCCAGAACGCCGGCGCGAGCGGTGCCGTGGTGTAGTCCAGACCCTGTCGGGCAAGGCGCAGCAGGTTTTTCGGATCCGGACTGTCGGCAGGGAACCAGCCTGCTCGGCTCAGAAGAGCGGACAATGCCTCCGCGCTTGGTGTGACGACGGCAAACGATAGCGGTTGTTCAGACGCGCCGAGCAGAGACGATGTGCTCGCAAGTTTTTGAGCACGCAGCATTTCGTCCAATGGACGATTGACCTGGATGACTGTTTTCGCCGCGGGAGGCGGGGCTGGCAGCGTGCGAGTGTGGACATAGGTAACGAACCCGGCGGCCGCGATGGCGACTAGGCCGAACGCCGCCGTTTTTCGGCGGCGTTCGGTTGGTGTATTCCAAGCAATTTGCCCGCCTGCACTCAGCCATTCCGTCAGGCTGATGCCCACAATAAGCCAAAGTGCACCAACCAGGTAACCTGCCCAGACGTCACTCAGATAGTGCACGCCGAGCATGATGCGGCTCAAGCCGACCAGGAGGACAAGCGCAGCGGCCGCCTTCTGAAAATGACAGTGAAGGTCAAGTACCAGGCATTGATCTTGTCGCCGGTGTTTGTTGGGGTGGAGTCGCCTCGACGGTCAGCAACGCGAAGTAAGCTTCGGCCACGGCGTCGGTCATCGCATATTCAGGCGGTGCACACGCTTCAATGGCGGCCAGCAGATGCTCGGCGACGATCCAGTTATCTTGACGGACAGCCTGCCGATACACCTTCAGCAGACTCCGCTCCAGAGAAGTTGTTTTCATTGCGACTCCTGCAACAAGAATTAATTACGATCGATCTCAGTCTTCGAGACGGCCTCAAGTGGGCAATATCATCTCGAATGTGATCAGATTCTCCGACGATGAGGCACTCACTGAACCGCCATGCGCCTCAACGATGGACTTGACGATGGCCAGGCCAAGACCGGCGCCGTCCTCACCGCGCTGCCTGGAGCTATCGGGCCGATAGAATCGGTCAAAAAGATGAGGCAGGTGTTCGGGCGATATTGCGGATGCCGGGTTCTGCACGCGCAGCACCCCGGTGTCATCGGTCGCGCTTATCGAGACCCTGACGGCGGCGCCCTTCGGCGTGTGGCGAATCGCGTTGGACAGCAGATTGCTCAAGGCGCGGCGGATCATCAGGCGGTCGCCTTGCACGCACACATCCGGGCCGGCCAGGATGAGCGCCACAGCGCGCTCCTCGGCCCAGGCCTCGAAGTAGTCAAACAAGCCGCGCACTTCGTCAGCGAGGTCAACGGCAACCATTTCCGGTTTGAGCAATTTATTATCGGCCTGCGCCAGAAACAGCATGTCGCTCACCATTTTGGCCATGCGCTCATATTCTTCCAGATTGGAGTACAGGACTTCACGATACTGCTCGACGCTACGCACCTGGGATAGCGCAACTTCTGTTTGAGTCATCAAGTTGGTGATGGGGGTGCGCATTTCATGGGCAATATCTGCCGAAAAGTTGGAAAGCCTGCGAAAGACGCTTTCGATGCGGTCAAGCATGTCATTGAACGATATCGCAAGCTCCGTCAGTTCCGCCGGCACAGCCTCCGGTGCGAGCCGAATATACAATTGATCGGATTTGATGCGCCGCATTTCCCGACTGATTCGTCGTATGGGCGCGTGGCCCTGATACACCGCGAACCAGATGGCCAAAATGGCAATCAAAGCGGCAGCAAGCGTTATCAACCTCAGATAATCGCGAAAGCTCCGGAAATAGCGTAGGTGAAAATCGATGCCTGTCGCAACGGTAACGGTCCAGGGTGTATTGGCTGAAGCCGCGTGCGGCACAAGCCGTACGACCGCCCCTCGATACGTCCGACCATCATCTTGCCAGATTCTTACCGACCCGATATCCACCTTGTTTCCCGACGGTGGCAAGCGGGAAAACCTGTCAAGGGCCGAACCAGGCGTTGCGTAGATCACGGCACCGCTCGCATCCGATATTCTGTACTCGGCATCATGATGTCCCGACACGGCAGCGGCCAGCCGGCGCCGAAGCGCTGCTGGCGCTTCGTCTATGGGAGAGGCCGACAACGATTGCTGCAGGGCCTGAACGACCGCGTTGAGCTCGTCGACATCCTGTTGGGCAAAATGATCGCTGATGGAGCGCTCAACCACCCATCCGAACGTCAGCAGGACCACCGTAATGACGGCCCCAATGGACAAAGTCAGGCGCAGTGCCAGAGAGGCGGGGCGGTGCGTCACGGTTCAGCCGACCTTGCCACCGATGTCGAGCATATAGCCCATGCCCCGCACGGTATGAATGAGCTTGGGCTCAAATGCCTCATCGATCTTGGCACGCAAACGGCGAATGGCCACATCGATCACATTGGTGTCGCTGTCAAAATTCATATCCCAGACCTGCGAGGCAATGAGGGAGCGCGGCAAGACCTCGCCCTGGCGCCGCACCAGAAGCTCCAGAAGCGCGAACTCCTTGTTTGTCAGAGTGATGCGCACGTCCTTGCGCCGGGCTTGCCTGCGCGGGATGTCCAGCACGAGGTCCGCGACCTGCAACTGGTCATTGAACACCGGCGCGGCCCCCCGACGCAGCAAGGTACGCACCCGGGCGAGCAGTTCCGAAAATGCAAAGGGTTTGATCAGATAGTCGTCGGCCCCAAGTTCCAGTCCTTTGACACGATCCTCTACGCTATCGCGTGCAGTCAAAAAAAGCACCGGGGTACACAACTTCGCCTCGCGCAAGGCTTGCAAGATGTGCCAACCATCAACGTCCGGGAGCATGACGTCAAGAATGATCAAGTCATAGAGTTCCGTCAGGGCGAGATGGCGCCCATCCAGACCCGTGCGGGCCAGATCGACCACAAAACCGGATTCCACCAGGCCTTGACGCACGTAGTCGCCGGTTTTTTTCTCATCTTCAACAATGAGCAGTTTCATATCGGTGATCGCTCCTGCAACGCGCTTCTGTGCCACACCCGACTTGCGGCCAACACCCTGACCCGACATCGTCCGGGCCCATATAACACTCTACTGACCTGCGACTGACAGCAGGATGACAGACGGATTACAAAATTGTAATGTGCCTTTTCAATAAAAAACGCCTATCCTCAAGCTCGGAGCACGTGAAGCCAGGAGCAAGAGGTAAGGAAAATGAGGATACGAATTTTAAGCTTGGCAATCTCAGCAGCCGCTTTTCTAGCCAGTGCAAGCCCTGCAGTCCTGGCGGCCGAGCCTGCTCAGCAGGGCCAGGCCATCACACAAGCGTTCCAGCAGCCCATCGCAAACGCTCCGGGCAAATCACTGACCGGAGTCATAGTGGACTACGCACCGGGGGTAAAATCTCCACCACACCGCCACGGCGCTGCATTCATTCTCGCCTACGTCCTGTCCGGTGCCATTCGCAGCAAGGTCAACGACGGCCAGGAGATGGTCTTTCACGCGGGCGAGAGCTGGACCGAAAAGCCGGGTGATCACCACGTTGTCAGTGAAAACGCGAGCGACACCGAACCTGCAAAGCTGTTGGCCATCTTCGTTGCCGACAGCAATGACCATGACTTCGTCATCTGGGATACGCCCAAGGGTCAATAAGGAATGTTGGAATCCGCATGATATCTTTTCGCGTAATAGCATTGTTTGCCGCTCTGGTCTCGGGATCGGCACTGCTGGCGGCCCCCAGCCTGGGCGCTGAAGGGGCTGTCTCGGCCGCTTCGCTGAAGGATGGTGTGACACTCAAGGTTAAAAATCCGGACGAACTCGTCTTTAGCGCTGCGCCTGGCCCCCAAGTGGACCATCTGCACGTCTACGTGGACGGTGAACTGGTGGGACAAACACGCCAGCTCAAGGGCAGTTTCACGCTCGACGGTATGGACCTGTCACCAGGAAAGCACGCCATCTGCATCCAGGTGGCCAACCGGGCTCACGTCGCTACCGGCGCCGAGGATTGCGTCAGCATTCAGGTCGGATAAGTGCTTTGAACTGGCAAAACCTTGTCTACGCGCTGACCCAGGTTGGCCACAACTTTGGCGCAGTGGTCGTGGTGGCTGCGCCGCTCTATCGCCTGATCACCGGCCAGCCTGCACGTGAGCGCGGCGTACTGTGGCTGACCTTGTCGGGGTGGGCAGTACAAATCGCCAGCGGCACCTTGTTTGGGCTGGTGAGTCTCTACTTCTACCGCCAGCTGCCCGACATTCACGGCATTGCCATCGTGGCGCTGACCGTCAAGATCGTGTGCGCCATCACCGCGTTTGTGCTTATTGCCGTATCGCTGCGCGCGCGTGACCTGTACACGGGCCGACGCGCCACGATGGTCTGGCAAACCCTGGCCGTGCTGGCTATCGTCGCACTGACTGCGGCCGCCTTCCTGCGGTGGTATTCGTAAAGCATTGCCCCCAAACCGGGAGTTCAAGGCAGGGCACGCGCACGCCGTATGCCCCTACGTACCGTATGCGTATGTGTATGCCCTCACATGACAAAGTTGTAATGAAGGCGTCATCCGATTGCAAGCAAGGGAACGATAAAATGTCCTGCTTGTCGCCCATTCATGGTGACCTCGGCAATCTGGACCCATGACAAACTCATGGAAGAATATTTCGGACTAACGGATATCACGTGATGCGTTCTAAAACAATTTTTACCGCTCTGGCGGCAACAAGCTTCGCCACACTATTGACATTGGGCGGATCTGGCGTCGCAGTCGCCGGCACGCAGCCAGCCACGGCCGATGCGCAAAGTACAAAGGTTTCGGCCCAGACAGCGCCGGTTGAACTCGCGCACGTGCACGGGCTTGCCTATAGTGCGGACGGTCAACAGCTGTTCATCCCGAGCCATTACGGCATTGCGGCGTATGCGGAAGGACGATGGGCAAAAATGCCCGGGCCCGAGCATGATTACATGGGGTTCGCGGCCACCCGTGACGCGCTTTACAGCAGCGGCCATCCCGCGGCTGGCTCGAATCTGGTGAACCCGTTCGGTCTCATCAAAAGCACCGATGCGGGTAAAACCTGGCAGCAACTGAGCCTGGAAGGCGAGTCCGATTTCCACACCTTGGCCACCAGCTACGAAACCAATGCGGTTTATGTTCTGAATTATCGTCCCAACACCCGGATGCGCCAGCCTGGCCTGTATATGACCCGGACAGACGGTCTGATCTGGACGCAGGCAGCCGCCGATGGCCTGAAAACTAAAATCAACAGCCTGGCGGTGCACCCCAATGATGCCAATATCGTGGCCGTGGGCGCTGCCGACGGCTTGTACCTGTCGCGCGATGCAGGCAACCATTTTGAACCGCGGGTCGGGAACACTCAGGTGCTCGCGCAGTGGTTCGATCTGGATGGAGAGCACCTTTGGGTCAGCAGTTATGCGAATTCCCCCATGCTGACTCGCATGAGCCTGAAGGACGGTGAGGCCAATGAAAAGATCAAGCTTCCCGCACTGGACGAAGACGCCGTGGCGTTCATTGCCCAGAACCCTGCCCGCCACGACGATCTCGCGATCGCCACCTTCAAACGTAATGCCTATGTCACTCAAGATCGTGGTGCGACCTGGACGCAGATTGCGAAATATGGCACGACGCTTGATAAGTAAGACGCAGAATGCTTTGAATGATGGACGCTTGCTGTGAACGTGACACGATTGATTGCCACCCTACTCTTGCTGGTCTCATCGTGGGCATACGGCGCCAGCCACGAACCACCCCGTGACGCTTCGCCTGGCTCTAGTAGTACGCAAACACAGGTCTTCACCCCTTCAAAAGGTCTTTTCAAATCGATAACCGGTCTTTTTGATGGGTCGTCCTCCGAGCCAGGGCTGTTGCCACCCGAGAAGGCATTTCAGATTTCGGTCGTGGCGCGGGATTTCAACACGCTTGTCGCCACACTGACCCCCGCCAAGGGCTATTATTTGTACCGTAGCCGGATTGCGTTCAGCCTGCCGGATTCTCCGGACATCACGATTGCCAGCACATCGTTACCCTCCGGCAAGCTCAAAGACGACCCAACCTTCGGGGAAGAAGAGGTCTATTACGAGCCCGTAGAAGCCGTCATTGCCCTGGACCGGCCGGCTGACAGTGCGGCCCGGCAATCCCTGACCTTGTTCGCATCCTATCAGGGTTGCAATGATCCCTCAGGTGTTTGTTATCCGCCCATCGAGAAGACGCTCACGGTGCCACTGGCCCAGGCCAATGCCTCCGTTGCTTCTACTCGCACGGCTCCCACGGCGCCAGCCGCTGCGACCGATATCCGTGAACCGCGATCCAACACCAGCCTATCAGAGACCAGCGTAATCGGTAATTTGTTCGCACAAGGCAATGCGTGGGCACTGGTTACCGCATTCTTTGGTTTTGGCCTGATCCTGGCGTTCACCCCGTGCATGCTTCCCATGATCCCGATTCTGTCGGGGATTATCGTCGGACAGGGCCACCACGCCACGCGACGCCAGGCCTTTGGCCTCTCATTGGTCTATGTGCTCGCCATGGCAATGACCTATACGCTGGCGGGCATTGCGGCTGGACTTGCCGGTACGATGCTATCGGCCTATCTGCAAAACCCGTGGGTCCTGGGCGGCTTCGCGACAGTCTTTGTATTGCTTGCGTTATCCATGTTCGGTTTTTACCAGTTGCAGATGCCCGCTGCGATTCAAAGCCGCCTGACGCGCGCAGCCAACCGCACACCAGGCGGCAGGCTGTTTGGCGTCTTTCTGATGGGCGTGCTGTCTGCCGTGATCGTGGGGCCGTGCGTGGCTGCGCCCCTGGCAGGTGCGCTACTGTACATTGGGCAAACGGGTGACGCCGTGGTCGGCGGCATGGCGCTTTTCTCGCTCGCCATCGGCATGGGCGTGCCACTCCTGATCTTTGGCACAAGCGCCGGCGCCTTGCTGCCAAAAGCCGGCCCCTGGATGAAATCCGTCCAGCATTTCTTTGGCGTGACCCTGCTGGCCGTGGCCATTTACCTCGTCTCCCCAGTCATCCCCGCCGTGGTGCATCTGTTCTTATGGGCCATTCTGCTCATCATATCGGCGATGTATCTCAGGGCCTTGGACCCCTTGCCTGCGAGCTCGGCAGGATATATGCGTTTCGGAAAAGGTATTGGGATCATTGCCTTGACACTCGGCCTCGCGCTACTCATCGGCGGCCTTTCGGGCAGCCGAGATGTGCTGCAGCCCTTGGCTGCCCTCAGGAGCGTAAACACCACCACGCCAGCAGGCAGCGCTGCAACCGAGATTACATTCAGGCCCATCAAGAATCTGGCTGACCTGGAGTCACAATTGCAGGCGGCAGACGGCCGTTACGTGATGCTCGATTTTTGGGCGGAATGGTGTATATCGTGTAAGGAAATGGATCGTTTCACCTTTACCGACCCGCGAGTCCGGGGGCGCTTGAAGGACGTCATCCTGCTGCAAGCTGACGTGACGGCAAACAATGCGGATGATCAAGCGCTACTCAAGCGTTTTGCACTTTTTGGGCCTCCCGGGATCCTTTTCTTTGACAGGAAAGGCAAAGAAATCGACTTTCAAGTCATCGGCTTCCAATCGCCAAAACAATTCCTGAAGTCGCTGGACTCGGCCATCCCGCTTTGATTGGGTTCTTCCAGAACCGTCGCATTGTGCCGTAACCCTTGCGCATCGGGCAGTCTGCCCGGCGCCGGGACGCCTCGCATGTCGATAAAACACGTGAATCGCGCCACATTACAAGATTGTAATTAGCGCGTCATCAATCCGTCAGGGATGGATCGATACAGTGATCGATGGGCAGCACTGCTGCTTTCAATGACATGACTTTCAATGGTTACAACCGTTTCGAACCGGAGATCCGACAATGCTTCAAATACACCCTCTTCTTGCTTCGATTGCCCTCACGCTGGCTGCCGGGGCGGTCCAGGCGGCAACGCTACCGAACGGCGTTGTGTACAGCGCCAATGAAGGCGACGGCTCCGTGAGCGAGATCACCTTGCGTACCGGCGCCGTACACACGGCGAAGGTATCCGTCATCCCGCATAATGTCCAGATCTCCCCTGATGGAAAGACGGTTCTTGCCGTTGGCATGCCGGCGATGACCGGTATGGCCGGGCACGGTATGGGCAATGACCAAGCTGGTGAGAAGACCGATACGCACGCCAGTTCTGAAGATGGTAACGACGCCAAATTACTATTGATCGATGCCGGCCAGATCGACAAGACATTGGCGACGCTGCCTTCAGGCGGTCACCCTGCCCATGTTGTGACAAGCGAAAAGGGTGATCGTGCCTATATCACCAACTCCGAGGCCAATCAGGTCTCGGTCGTTGACATTCAGCACAAGAAAATCATCGCCGAGATTCCCACCGGAGCGTTTCCTCACGGCTTGCGTCTGAGCCCCAATGGGCAAGAACTGTATGTCGCCAACGTCACCGATAACAACGTATCCGTCATAAATACCCAAAATCTCAAAGAATCCGCACGCATCCCTGTTGGCAAGGCCCCGGTTCAAGTTGCCTTTACGCCTGATGGAGCACAGGTCTATGTATCGCTGCGGGATGAAAATAGTGTGGCGATCATCGACACCGTCACCAGACAGGTGCTCAATCGCATAAAGGTTGGCCGCAATCCCATCCAGCTATACACAACCGCGGATGGCAGCAAGGTTTACGTCGCCAATCAGGGCAGCGAGAGCGAGCCCGACAACACGGTCTCTGTCATTGATGTGAAAAGCCAAAGCGTTCAAGCCACGGTGACCACGGGCATGGGCGCCCATGGGGTTGTCGCCAGCAGTGAGGGGGGCTTTGTCTTTGTCACAAACAATCAGGACGACACGGTCAGCGCGATAGACACCAGCACACAGGAGGTTGTCGCCACATACCGGGTGGGGCCCAATCCCAACGGCATTACCTATCGGTCCATCCCGTAAGCCCCATTCCCAGCTCTCTCACATGGAGACCCGAACATGCGGATACTGAAGGCCATTTTTGCGGCGATACTGGCTCTGAGCCTGGCCGGCTGCGGCTACAACACATTCCAGAGTTCAGACGAGCAAGTCAAGGCGAGTTGGTCAGAAGTGGTCAATCAGTATCAGCGCCGCGCGGACCTGATCCCCAACCTGGTGAACACGGTCAAGGGCGAGGCAAATTTCGAACAGAGCACATTGACGCAAGTGATCGAGGCACGCTCAAGGGCCACCTCGATTCAGGCGACTGCCGAGCTGCTCAACAACCCCGAAGCGTTCCAGAAATTCCAGCAGGCGCAAGGCCAGCTGACGGGCGCCTTGTCGCGGCTCATGGCTGTCTCCGAGAACTACCCGGCCCTGCGGAGCAACCAGGGATTCCGCGACCTGTCGGCACAGTTGGAAGGCACCGAGAACCGCATCACCGTAGCGCGCAACCGTTATATCAAGTCCGTGCAAGACTACAACGTGACGGTACGAACCTTTCCTTCCAATCTGACTGCAATGTTGTTTGGCTACAAGGAAAAGCCCAACTTCACTGTCGAAAACGAGAAGGAAATAGCAAAGCCACCCAACGTCAGCTTTGAGAAACCGGTCGGCGGTGCGATACCGGCAACGTCCGGGGCGGCGCGGTGACCATTAGCGAGACTGCAGGCCGGGTTGTCGGCGCCCTGCTGCTGGCCGGTTCGCTCCTCTGGAGCGCGCTTGCCATAGCGCAGGTGCCCGTGCCCCCATTGACGGGGCACGTCATCGACCAGACCAAGACCCTGGACACTGAGCAGAAGGCCACGCTGGAGCAGGCGCTGACCGACTTCGAGGCCAGGAAAGGCACACAAATCGCGGTGCTGATCGTCGCATCGACTGCACCCGAGCAGATCGAGCAGTTCTCGTTGCGTGTTGCCGAGCAATGGAAACCGGGACGCGCAAAAGTCGACGACGGCGCGATTCTTGTGGTGGCCAAAGACGACCGCACAGTGCGCATCGAGGTCGGCTATGGTCTGGAAGGCGCACTCACTGATCTCACCTCCGGGCGCATTATCAGCGAGCTCATCCTGCCCCGATTCAGGCAGCAGGACTTCTACGGCGGCATCGCCGCCGGGGTTGGGCAGATTATCCGCACTGTCGACGGCGAGGCCTTGCCAGCGCCAGAAGACAGGGGCCCTGCCCCCCAGGGTGACATCCAGCGCTACGGCCCTGTTCTCTTCATCGTGGCCCTCGCCCTGGGCGGTCTGCTGCGCTCGACGATAGGCAAGGTACCGGGTGCTGTCGTCACGGGCAGTGTGGTGGGCGCAGTGGCATGGCTCATGGTCGGTGCGCTATCGATCGCGCTTTTTTCGGCCATCGCGGCGCTGCTGTTCACCTTGATGGGTGGCGGCCGGGCCTTGCACGGGTTGGGGGGTCTATACCGCGGCGGCCGTGGTCATCGTGGCGGCGGCTTTCGCGGCGGTGGTGGTGGCTTCGGTGGCGGTGGCGCCTCGGGCAGGTGGTGACCATGAAGAGCCCGCGCATCGTGTGTCACCTGCTGACAACCGACTGGTATGTCCAGCGGTGCTTCCCCCGCAGTGCAATGGTGGCGATCGAGCGGGCGATCAAGGATAGCGAGGCCAGGCACGACGGCGAGATCCGCATCGCGATCGAGGGTTCGCTGGAGTTTCGCGCGCTGTTGCACGCACAGTCGGCCCGTGAACGGGCAATCGAGCTGTTCTCGCAGCTTCGGGTGTGGGACACCCAACACAATAACGGCTTGTTGATCTACCTGCTGCTCGCCGATCACGCGGTAGAGATCGTGGCGGACCGGGGCATTCACGAGAAGGTCAGCCAGGGCGAATGGAATGCGGTGTGCCGTCAGATGGAATCCGCCTTCAAACAATTCGAGTTCGAAAGTGGTGTGGTGGATGGTATCCGGATGGTGACACAACACTTGGTAACACACTTCCCGGCCAGTGGCCAATACGCAAACGAGTTGCCCGATGAACCAGCGGTACTGCGATGACACGGCCAGGGCAAGAGCATCAATCGCAAAGGCAGCCCAGACGAGTCATCAAATCATGGGGTCTCGGCTCACTGACGGTCACCGGTCACGATGCACCAACCAAGCTTGCGCCACCATGACATTACAGAATTGTCATGATGGTGTCATCTGATTGACATGAACACCTCGCTAGACTCTTATATATCAATGCAATAGCTGCGTGGGTTGCTTATTAGCGCCCAATGCCAGGCGCCAGCGTGATCTTATGCATCAACGATTTTTGTGTAGACGGCAACGCAATATTGGTTACGCGAAACAGGACCGTACGTGCCACCGCCTTACCCACAGTAACGGAGACGACTCCATGACTCAGCAGCAGCCCATAAAACGACCCGAACACGCGCAGCACGGTAAACAAGGGGCTGCCCAATACACCACCTCTACCCAATACACCTGCCCGATGCACCCCGAGGTGATCTCCGATCAGCCCGGTGACTGTCCGAAGTGCGGCATGCACCTGGTGCCCGTGCAAAGCGGCGAGCCACAGGCGCAGTCCCGCCATGACAAGGGTCATGGCCATGGTCACGGGCACGGGCACGCCCATCAAGCCGGCCATGAAACCGCTGCGCCGGTTCGCGGCGGCCAGTACGACCAGGTGCCCGCCGGCTATGTCGGTGCGGTCTACACCTGCCCGATGCACCCCGAGGTGCGGCAGACCACGCACGGCGCCTGTCCCCTGTGTGGCATGGGCCTGGAGCTGGAATCCGCCGCGGCCGGCGACGAGGGGCCCAATCCCGAACTGGTGGATTTCACCCGCCGCTTCTGGGTCGCGGCCGTCCTCACGATCCCGGTGCTAGTGCTGGCGATGGCTCCTTATCTGGGCCTCACGGCGATTCGCGACTTCTTCGGTGAACGAACCTCAATGTGGATCGAGCTCGTGTTCAGCACCCCGGTGATCCTGTGGTCGGGCTGGCCATTTTTCGTGCGCGGCTGGAATTCGTTTCGCACCATGAACCTCAACATGTTCAGCCTGATCGGCATGGGGGTCGCCGCGGCCTATCTCTTCTCGATCGTCGCGGTGCTGGTGCCGGGCATCTTCCCGGAAGGCTTTCGCGACCCCGTAAGCGGCCAGGTCGGAATCTATTTCGAGGCCGCGGCAGTCATCGTTGCCCTGGTGCTGCTTGGCCAAGTCATGGAGCTGCGTGCCCGTGAAGGCACCGGCAAGGCGATCCGCGCGCTGCTGGACATGGCCGCCAAGACCGCCCGGGTAATCCGCGCTGACGGCACCGAGGAAGAAATCCCCCTGGAAGCCGTGCGGGTGGGCGATCACCTGCGGGTGCGCCCCGGCGACAAGGTGCCGGTGGACGGCATGGTGCTCGAGGGCCGCTCTGCCATCGACGAGTCAATGATCTCCGGTGAGCCAATTCCGGTGGAAAAAACCAAGGACGACAAGGTCACCGGTGCCACGATCAACGGTACCGGCAGCCTCATCATGGAAGCCACCCGGGTCGGTGCCGATACCACGCTCAGCCAGATCGTCGAGATGGTGGCCAATGCCCAGCGCTCGCGCGCGCCCATCCAGAAATTCGCCGACCAGGTGGCGGGCTGGTTCGTCCCCGCGGTCATTGGCGTTGCGGTCTTGTCCTTCATCGCCTGGGCGATCTGGGGGCCGGTGCCGGCCTTGGCCTACGCGCTGGTCTCGGCGGTGGCGGTGCTGATCATCGCCTGCCCCTGCGCGCTGGGGCTCGCCACGCCGATGTCGATCATGACGGCCACCGGGCGCGGTGCGCAGTTGGGGGTGCTGATCAAGAACGCCGAGGCGCTGGAGCGCTTCGCCAAGGTCGACACGCTGATCGTCGACAAGACCGGCACCCTGACCGAAGGCAAGCCCAAGCTCGTCGCCGTGCTGCCCGAAGCCGGGCACGACGAGACCGAGGTGCTGCGGCTGGCGGCGACGCTGGAAATAGGATCCGAGCACCCGCTGGCCGACGCCATCGTCGCCGGCGCCGAGGAGCGCGGAGTCGAATTGGGCAAGGCCGATGATTTCGAGGCGGTGACCGGCATGGGCGTCAAAGGTGTGGTCGATGGCCACCAGGTGGCGCTCGGCAATGCCAGGCTGATGGCCGAGCTGGGCCTCGATGGCGGCCCACTGGCCGCCGTCGCCAACGCTCGCCGCGACGAGGGCGAGACGGTCATGTTCGTGGTGCTCGACGGCGCCATCGCAGGGCTGGTCAGCGTCGCCGACCCGGTGAAAGCCACCACGCCCGATGCCCTCAAGGCACTGCACAAACTGGGCTTTCACATCATCATGGCCACGGGCGACAACGAGCGCACCGCGAAGGCGGTAGCCGCGCGCCTGGGGATCGATGAAATCCGCGCCGACGTGCTGCCCGAGGACAAGGCGCGCATCATCCGCGAGCTGCAGGCCAAAGGCCGCAGGGTGGCGATGGCGGGCGACGGGGTCAACGATGCCCCCGCGCTGGCGCAGGCCGATGTCGGCATCGCCATGGGCACCGGCGCCGATGTGGCGATCGAAAGCGCGGGTTTCACCCTGGTCAAGGGCAATCTCGATGGCATCGTGCGCGCCCGCAAGCTGGCGCTGGCCACCATGCGCAACATCAGGCAGAACCTGTTCTTTGCACTGATCTATAACGGCGCGGGTGTGCCGATCGCCGCCGGGATCCTCTACCCGTTCTTCGGCATCCTGATCGGACCCATGTTTGCCGCCTTTGCGATGACCGCCTCCTCGCTGTCGGTGGTCTTGAATGCGCTGCGCCTGCGCCGCGAGAAGATTTGATCCAGGCCACCTTAATTAAATCAGATTTGCACACCGCGAGGTAAGCCACAATGAATGCCAAACTATCGACAGTCAAAACCCCTGCGGTGCGTAAAGCTCCTCGCGAGCGTCAACCCGCTTCCTCCCAGACGGCGGCCGACCAGAAGCCTGCCCGTGCGTTCGAACACACCACCATTCCAAGCAATCCCGCAGCGGAACTACTCGCCTACCAGACCGACCTCTGGCGGCGCGGCGTGCGCTACATGGACACCCTGCGCCAGCGTGCCGACAACATGCTCGAGCATGAGCAGGCCGGCATGCCGCCACTGCTCGACTTCGACTACGAGATGATCCTGGACGGCCGCCGACTGGAGCGCCCCGCCAACTATGCCTTGCTGCGTATCACCCGGGTCGGCGAAGACTGTCTGGAAGACTGCCTTGACGAGACCAAGCCGCCGGTGATGATCGTCGACCCGCGCGCCGGTCATGGCCCGGGCATCGGCGGTTTCAAACAAGACTCCGAAGTGGGCATGGCGCTGCACGAGGGGCACCCGGTCTACTTCGTGATCTTCTTTCCGGAGCCCATGCCCGGGCAGACGCTGGAAGACGTACTGCATGTCCTGCGACGCTTCGTCGAGACGCTGGCCGAGCGGCATCCAGGCAAGCCACCGGTGCTCTACGGCAACTGTCAGGCGGGCTGGGCCATTGCGCTGCTCTCGGCTGATTGCGTAGGTCTGGTCGGACCGGCGGTACTCAACGGCTCACCGCTGTCTTACTGGTCTGGCGAATCCGGGGTCAATCCCATGCGCCTGGCCGGCGGACTGCTGGGTGGCGCCTGGATGACGCACCTGCTGGCGGACCTGGGGGACGGGCGTTTTGACGGCGCCCATCTGGCGGCCAACTTCGAATCCCTCAAGCCCGCAAATACCTTGTGGCAGAAGGATTACCAGTTATTTGCCGACATCGATGGCCAGCGCGAGCGCTTTCTGGATTTTGAGCGCTGGTGGACCGGCTTCTATAGCCTGAGCAAGGAAGAGATCGTTGCCATTGTCGAGAATCTCTTCATCGGTAACCAGATCGAGCGTGGTGAGTTTGAAATCTGCCCCGGTTGTACCGTCGACCTCAAGCGCATCCGCAACCCGCTGGTGATCTTCGCCTCCAGCGGCGACAACATCACCCCGCCGCACCAGGCGCTCAACTGGATCCCGGCGGTGTATCCGAGCACCGAGGCGCTCAAGGCCGCCGATCAGCGCATCGTCTATCTGCTCAACCCACACGTGGGCCATCTGGGAATCTTCGTGTCCGCCAAGGTCGCACGATTGGAGCACCGGGCGATCCTCGAGAGTGTCGGCGACCTCAATGAGCTTGCCCCGGGGCTCTACGAGATGAAGATCGACAATCCCACTGGCGACCCGGACTGCCACAAGCCCGAGTTCCAGGTGCGTTTCGAGGAGCGTCGAGTGGAAGACCTGGATTACGCTGACCAGACGGTGGCGTTCAAGCAGGTAAAAGCCCTCTCCGCGCACAACGTGGCCCTCTACGAGACCTTCGTCGGACCCTGGGTGCGGCTGGCCACCACCCCCTGGTCGGCCAAAATGCTGCGTCAGCTGCATCCGGCACGGACCAGCCGGCTGATGTTCTCGGAACGCTTCGCGCCCTGGATGGGCGGGGTGAAGTGGCTGGCCGAGAGGGTGGAGACCACACCAACGCCGGTCGATAGCAGCAGCCCCTACCGGCAATGGGAGACATTGGTGAGCGACTCGATCGCCTCGACACTGACGCAGGTTGGCACGACTCGCGACAGCGTCTTCGAGAAGGTGTTCGAGGGGCTCTATGGCGGGTCATGGCTCGACAAGAGCGAGACAGAGACACCCCATTCCCACAATAAGGAAGTGTAAGGAAATGTCGACGCGCCCATCCATCCTGGTGGTCAACTGCGGCTCATCCAGCCTGAAATTCGCCGTGTTCGGCCTGGCCGATGGCCTCAATCGTCAGTTGTGGGGGGAGGCCAGCGGCATCGGCACTGAACAGGGACGGTTCCGCGTGGTGGACGCTCGGGAACAAGTCCTCGCGAACAACGACGTGCGATTCGCGGATCATGCGGCAGCCATTGCGCGTCTCGACGAGATCTTGCGTCAGCAAGGTGAAGGGCTGAATCTGGTTGGCATCGGGCACCGAGTGGTCCACGGGGGGGCGGACTGTGACTGTTCGCAGCGTATCGACGACACACTGCTGCGTCGTCTGGACACGCTGATTCCATTGGCTCCGCTGCATCTGCCGCACAACCTGGCCGGCATCGCCGCCATGCGCGCGCATTTTCCCAACGTACCCCAGCTCGCCTGCTTCGACACGGCGTTTCATCACGGCCTGCCTGAGGTCGCCCGGCATACCGGACTGCCTCGGGAGTACGAGGCCCAGGGCGTGCGTCGCTATGGCTTTCACGGGCTCTCCTACGAATTCATCGTCGAGGATGTGGTGCGCCGCCACGGTCCAGCGGCACTTGACGAACGCCTGATCGTCGCGCACCTGGGCAACGGCGCCTCCTTGGCGGCGATCCGCGGTGGGCGCAGCGTCGAGACGACGATGGGTTTCAGCGCTCTGGGCGGCATGCCTATGGGTACCCGCAGCGGCGATCTGGATCCCGGCATCCTGCTGTATCTGGCCGGGCAGCAAGGACTCGATCCTAAAGCTCTCCAGTCATTGCTCTACCAACGCTGCGGCTTACTGGGCCTCTCTGGCGTGAGCGCCGATATGGGCGAGCTCCTGGCGCGCCGTCAGGACACCCCAGAGGCCGCGCAGGCGATCGACTTCTTTTGTCATCGCGCGCGCCACTTCATCGGCGCCCTGAGCGCCGCCCTCGGCGGGCTGGACCGGCTGATCTTCACCGGCGGCATCGGCGCGAACGCGCCGGACATCCGCGCGCAGATCTGCGATGGCCTGGCGTATCTGGGCGTGACACTGGACCCAGGGCGCAATCGCAAGCCCGAGCCGCTGATCTCCGCCGCCGAGGGCCTGGTCCAGGTGGAAGCCGTGACCACCGATGAAGAACGGATGATCGCGCGGCACGTGCAGCGCCTGTATGCCAACCAATGAAAGGAAACATGATCAATAACGCCGTCCAACGATTGGCCACGCTTGATGACCTGGTGCAGCAGGCACGGCACGGGGACCCGATTCGGGTCGCCGTGGTCAACGCGGCACAGGCTGCAGTGCTGGAAACACTTCGCGATGCGGTACGACTCGGAATCGCTGAACCGGTGCTGATCGGTCGCTGCGTCGAGATCGCCAAGGTCGCAGCCACGCTCGGCTGGGAGCTCGACCTGGCCTCCGTGATCGAAGCGGACTCGGAGGCGGATGCCGCCCGCCGCGGGGTGGAACTCGTGCGCGCCGGTCGCGCCGACGCGCTGATGAAGGGACACATCCACACCGATGCCTTCATGCGCGCCCTGCTCGACAGCGAGCACGGCCTGCGCCAGCCCGGCAGCCGCGTCAGCCACGTCTTTCTGGTAGATATACCCAATTACCCACGGTTGCTCGCCATCAGCGATGCAGCGGTGAATATCACGCCAGACCTCAACGCCAAGGCACAGATTCTGCAGAACGCCATCGCACTGATGCACATGATCGGCGTCGAGGTGCCCCGGGCGGCCGTAATCTCGGCGGTAGAGACCGTCAACCCGGCCATCCCCTCCACTCTGGACGCGGCCTGCCTGACGCTGATGGCCCGCCGCGGGCAAATCATTGGCGCCGAGGTCGACGGGCCACTGGCCTTTGATAACGCCATCTCCGAACGTGCAGCCCGGGAAAAAGGGATCGAGTCATCGGTGGCAGGCCAAGCGGATATCCTGCTGATGCCGGACCTGGTCTCGGGCAACATTCTGGCGAAAAACCTGGAGTACCACGGTGGCGCCACCGCAGCGGGGGTGGTCATGGGACTGACGGTGCCGGTAGTGCTGAGTTCTCGGGCCGACCCGCCGGCGGCACGCCTGGCGGGACTGGGCGTCGCGGCGCTGATGTACCGGGCGGGAATCCGGCTGCCGATCCCAATCGTGCCGGAGACGGAATCCGCCTTCCCCTGTGCCCCGCAACCCGAGTCGGCTTGTTGCCCCAAGGAGGTGTGCTGATGGACGCCCAGACGTTGGAACATGACTAATCCACGGTAATCTTTTAATCGGGCCACATCCATGCTGCAATACCCCCAGATCGACCCCATCGCCTTGCAAATCGGACCACTTGCCATCCACTGGTATGGCCTGATGTATCTCACCGGCTTTGCCCTGGCATGGCTGCTGGGCCGCTGGCGCATCCGGCATCACCCCTGCGGCCTGACCCTACGCGATCTCGAGGACATCATCTTTTACAGCGTGCTAGGCGTGGTGATTGGCGGGCGCCTGGGGTATGTACTGTTTTACAAACCGGGCGAGTACCTGAGCCACCCGCTCTCGGCGCTCTACCTATGGGAAGGCGGCATGTCGTTTCACGGTGGTCTGCTGGGCGTAATCGTGGCCATGCTGATCTTTGCCCGCAAGCGCGGTCGCACACTGCTGGAGATTGGCGACTTTGTCGCGCCACTCATCCCTTTGGGCCTGGCTGCTGGGCGCCTGGGCAACTTTATCAATGGCGAGCTATGGGGCCGCGCCACCACAGTGCCTTGGGGCATGGTGTTTCCACAAACGGGGGACGGCATCGCACGCCACCCATCGCAACTCTATGAAATGGGACTCGAAGGCTTTGCGCTGTTTGCACTTATCTGGTGGTTTGCACGCAAGCCACGTCCGATCGGGCAAACAAGTGCGGTGTTCTTGATGGGCTACGGGGTCTTTAGATTTATGGTGGAGTTCACCCGCGAGCCGGATAACTATCTCGGCTTATTCGCGGGTGGCCTGTCGATGGGCCAGTTACTTTCATTACCCATGATTCTCTTCGGAATTTTTATTTACTGGTGGGCCGCAAGACGATCGGCCCACGCACTGACGCCGTGACTGTCTCAGTCTGAGGTGGTGAACATTGCAAAGTTGTCATCGCAGCGTCATCCGATCGACATGAGCGCTTCACTAAACTCTTATACATCAATGCAATAGTTGCGTGGGTCGCGTATAAGCGGCCGACCTCGATATCTTGCTCGTTCCGATCACAGGATGCACACACGTGAAACACCAGCCACCACTTTCCATCGCTTTACCCTCCTCGGCGTCGTACGCGCTCAAGACTCGGACATCCGGCTTCAAACGGAGTCTGGCACCGTACACAGGGCGATCCCTCACAGCGCTTCAAAAGGACATCCATCATGGATGAATCGATCTCTCATTCAAGCGTCTGGGGCATTGCAGCGATCATGATCGTGATTGCGTCCTGGTTCTTCTACCGCTACCTGGCTCCGAAGACCTGGCGTGAATGGGCCAGCGCGGGACTCGTGCAGGCATTCATCATCGCACTGTACGCCGAGATGTACGGCTTCCCGCTCACCATCTATCTGATGGTCCGGTTCTTCGGGCTAGACAGTGCAAATCTGAGCGCCAGTCTCTGGTCCACGCTGCTGGGCGTGGGTGAGCTGGGCATGATGATCTCGATGCTGCTCGGCTATCTCTTGCTGTTTGTCGGCATTGGTTTGTTCGCCCAGGGCTGGCGCGAGCTCTACCGTGCGCAAAAGGAGAAGCGTCTCGCCACCGGTGGCTTGTATGCGCTGGTCAGGCACCCTCAGTACACCGGCCTGTTCATTGGCCTCTTTGGCGAGGGCGTCGTGCATTGGCCGACGATCTTCTCGGTGACGCTATTTCCCGTGATTGTGCTGATCTATTGGCTGCTTGCACGAAATGAGGAGAAACGCGTGCTGGCGGAATTCGGCGATGAGTATCGCGCCTATCGGCGACGCGTTCCGATGTTCATTCCGCGAATCGGCCAGTGGCGGCGACTGGTCGAGCGCTCCAGGGGCGGCAGCGAGCAGGAACTGCCGCGGCATTGACATGCCAAGACCAATCGCTCGCCGCCTTGCGCGGCTGTCCAGAACGAAAGGTCGACGTCTGAACGATCTCAACGAAAGGAGCTGGAAATGGCTTGGCTAACAGAGAACTGGATCTGGGTACTGTTTGGAGTGGCGTTCATTGCCATGCACTTGTTCGGACACGGGTGCCATGGAGGACATGGTGGAGGCCATGGCTCGGGTTCTGGCGAAGATCGCGACGCGAACAGGACCGCCGACCCAAAGGCCGTAGGGAACCCGCCGAGCGCCACGGGCGGTAGCCGCGAACCACATCCTCATTAGGAGAGCTTCCTGTACGGGGCGTATGCCGGGATGGTGTACGTGCCGATCTACAACTTCTTCAAGCGGCGCTGGGACACCGGACAATGACGAATATCTCGCACGCGTTCCACATCACACTGCGAGTTTTGAGGAGGATCCCGAGGGCCACGATGCCATTTGAACACATCCAGGCAGGCAGAGCAGATCCTGCGGGACTCGTTGACGACCACGACCTACTAACCAAGCCTGCACCGCCATTACATTACGACATTGTCATGCTGGTGTCATCAGATCGACATAAGCGCTTCGCTAAACTTTCATATATCAATGCAATACATGCGTCAGTTGTTTATTAGCTGCCGCACCCTGACAGTCGCAACTGTCTCTAGCTGACCAGGAGTTCAACATGACCTACCTCCGTACCTTTGCATCTATTGCCGTTCTGACCAGTGCAGCCCTGACCGCCCCGGCCTGGGCTGCCAATGGCGATCAAAACGACAGCCATCATCCGGCAAATGACACCGTCGCGCAGGCTGCTCAGGCGCAATCGGGTAGCCCGGGCGCAGGTATGCGCGCGGGCACGACTGCCCCCGACTATGCCAGCCAGATGAAGGCCATGCAGCAGATGCACGATGCAATGCTGGCCGCGAAGACGCCCGAGGAGCACAGTGCGCTGATGGCCAAGCAGATGAAACTCATGCAAGGCGGCATGAATATGATGGGTAGCATGGGCGGCATGAGCATGATGGGCCGCGGCATGGGCAGTGGCATGAGCACAGGCGCAGCGCCGGGCAAGTCGGCCGACATGGCCACCCGCCAGGACATGCTGGAGCAGCGTATGGACATGATGCAGTCCATGATGCAGATGATGACAGACCGCCTGCAGGCGCTTCCTGCAACAAAATGAGGAATCAGCCATGAGTACTTCAAATTCCCCTCACACGGCAGCAAGCGCGCAACAGCCACCTGCCACCCCCTATGGTTTTCGCTGTGACATCCAGGACAAGGACTTTGTGACGGCCGTCGCCCGCGTCACCGAAGCGCTGAAAGCCGAAGGCTTTGGCGTCCTGACCGAGATCGACGTGCAGGCCACGATGAAGGCCAAGCTGGGCATCGAGGGGCGACCCTACCGCATCCTCGGCGCCTGCAATCCGCCGCTGGCCCACCGCGCCCTGGAGGCTGAACCCGACATCGGCCTGCTGCTGCCCTGCAACGTCGTCGTGCGTGAAGAGGCCGACGGTCGCCTGGTCGTTGCCTTCATGGACCCCGTTGCGGTGTTGCAGATGACCTCGAACCCCGAGGTCGGGCGCATCGCCCACGAGGTGCGCGATCGGCTTGAGCGGGTGAAATCTGCACTGGCCAGTAGCACAACCCCGGCAGCCAAGGGCTGAGGGAGTGCACATGGTTTACAACGGCGGCTTCTTCATGGGCGGCATGCACTTTTTCTGGTGGATCTTCTGGTTGGCGCTGGTCGGCATCATCGTGTTCTACAGCTGGGGGCGTACGAGCGGGCGGCACAGACGCGCGCGCGAGTCGCCCCACGAAATGCTGCAGCGCCACCTGGCGAACGGTGAGATCACGCCCCGCGAGTACGAAGAACGCAAGGGCTTGCTTGATCGCGATGCCAGGCACACAAAATAAACCAGGCACAGGACAAAGATATCTCGTCAAACAGTTAAAAGCTTTCATGCGATGTCAGGGCCTGTCTTGAAACTACAGGCCAGTGCCGTTTGTATCAACCGAACAGATCAGGACTGCCTTGATCACCAGATACGGTTTAATCCGTTCGAATTGGCATGTATACCATATCAAGAAATCTGTTTCTTATCGCCGGCTTTTTTTTGACAAGCACTGCCGCCGCATCAGGCGTGAGGCAAATCTCTATCGTCGATGATCCAGCTCATGTACTCGGTCAACACTCGCACAAAGCGACTTCCCGGCTGGAAAATCTGCGGAAGATTTTTTTCGACACGCCACTGAGCGAACGAACACGCATCAGCTCGGCATTTGGTTATCGATTCCATCCCGTGTCTGGCAAGTGGGCAGGCCACCAAGGTATTGATTACCCTGCCCCGAAAGGCACACCCATCCGGGCGACAGCTCGCGGCAGGATATCCTTCATCGGCATTCAGAGCGGATATGGAAAAGTGATCTTTGTAGAGCATAACAATATCTATTCTACTGTCTACGCCCACCAAAGCCGTTTCAAAAATAGTTTGGAGAAAGGCGAATATGTCGACAAGGGACAAATCATTGGGTATGTCGGTTCTACCGGAACGTCCAGTGGCCCCCATCTGCACTATGAATTGCGTGTCAATAATCAGCCGGTAGACCCTGTTCGACAAAAGCGGCAACTGGCCGCCCACACCCAAAAATGAAGCGTCAGGTCCGGCGCCCGAACAATCGTAGTCCATCAAGCTACATTCACCGTACAGCAAAGTGAGCAAGGACGATTCCAATGACAATAGTCACGAAAAAAGCCGCTGTGTTCCTTGGTGCGCTTGGTTTTTTGGCACTCGGTACCGGTCTGTTCATGTACCAGTCGGCATCGAGTTCAAAACTGGCTTATATTGACCCGTCCGATCAAACACTCTTGGTCCGTGGTAGACAAATCTACACCAATAATTGTGCCGCATGCCATGGAGCACGGCTTGAAGGCCAGAATGACTGGCGCACGCGCAAGCCAAACGGACGATTACCCGCGCCGCCGCACGATAAAGCAGGGCACACTTGGCATCATCCAGATGCGCTTTTGATTGACATTGTCAAAAACGGCCTGGTGCCTGGGAAAACCGCGCCACCCGGATATGTGAGCGATATGCCAGCCTATGGCCAGTCATTGAGCGACCCCGATATAGCGGCGGTGTTGGCCTATATCAAGAGCTCCTGGCCACCTAAAGCACTGGCTGCACAGAAAGAAATCACGCTGCAACCGAGGCAGTAAGTGCCCGGCGAAGATGCTCTATTGCTTTGCCTTGTGCAATCGCTGCGCATCACCTGCAACCCATGCGATTCAATCCTCCCCCCGCAACTCCGGCCAGATCTGCCACCAGTCATCCGGACGCAGCTGCTTCCGAGTGACAGCACCGCCCGTCAATTCCTCGATCTCCACACAGCGGATGATTGGCACCGGACGTGTACCTGCCGCCCAGCTGCTGACTACCTGTACAGGTAACCCTAACTTCTTGGCCAATGGGGTCATCCCGCCCATCACTTCACAGGCATCACGAACAGGCTGAAAATCCCGCATATGCTTCCATAACCATGTGTTTAACATGGATTTTATTAGATAAATTCGTTATTAAGATATGACGACGCGTTGTTTATTTGTGCCGTTTTGCAGCGCCAAAGTTCAGCACCGGCTAGTCAATTTGTAACTGCAGGTCAGAAAACGGCATTCATCGCATGAAACAATCTGCACCGATCTGAACCAAGCGTTTTTCCTGCCCCCCCTGGGGGACTGACGATTTTATGATCTTTCGTTTGCCGCGGGATAGTCACAGCCGTAAACAATTTGCCCTGGCCTCGTATCCTCCACTCGTAGTGGTATTCGCTAAGCTTTAGCACCCTCCAGTAGAACCTTGAATTGCTTGAAAAATCAATCAGCTGATTACCTATTGACAAAACTAATCAAAATGCTGACAATAGCTTTAACTGCTCAACGCAGACCAGCTCTTTAACAAGCAACAAGCGATGAATACTGCGCCCTGCCCGATCACGCGGCACGCGACTGCGCAGCAACCTGTAAGGCATCGGGGTTGAAGCAAAACCGATGAAATCCGCCAATCACAGCCAGCCCCTCGCGTGGGGCATGGATGGCCGCGTGCGGCGAGGACTTCCCACAACGGGACGCGCCCGGTGCATTCATATGAATGCCCAAACTCAGGGATGGCGACGTAATCCTTTGACGACAGCGGGAAAGACCGCAGTCCCCGGCATCCAGACGAGCCGCCACCGGCGGGCCAGCGTCTGGCCCTACCGGGGGTGATCCAAGCACCCGACCCCCATCGCGGCATCTTGGCGGGTCGGCCCCCAGGGCTCCGGCGAGCCCGCTTTGGCAGGCGTCCCTCCGGGCATCTACCAAAGTGCCCGTACTTACATTTTCGAACCCCTATTTTTACCAGCCATCCCGAAAGGATCGACTTATGACAGTAGCACGCACCTTCACCGCTCACCCTCCCCACCGCCCAGCAACACGGGCGCTGCTTTACCGCATCAACGTGGCGGAGGCAAAACTGGGGGTCTCACGCTCCACCATCTATCGACTGGTGCATGACGGCGAGCTGGAGCTGGTCAAGATCGGCAAGCGCTCCAGCGGCATCACCGCCACCAGCCTCCATGCCATGATCGAGCGAAACAAGACGCCGTGCTGATACCATAGTCGTATTCACGCAACACAGAGAAAAACGCCCACCGGGTTCAAACTGGGTAGCCAGGTGGGTAGCTAGAGCAAAAACGCGGCTTGTGCTGATGTGATAACTATCTGATTAACAAAAGTAATACTCATCGCATGAAACTCGCCACCTGGAACGTCAACTCCCTCAAAGTGCGCCTGCCCCAGGTCCTGGACTGGTTGGCCGCCAACCCCGTGCAAGCCCTGTGTCTGCAAGAGCTCAAGCTCACCGACGAGAACTTTCCCATCGATGCGCTGCGCGAAGCGGGCTATGAGGCCCACTGGGCGGGGCAGAAAACCTATAACGGCGTGGCCATCATCACGCCGCAGCGTGGCCATGACGAGCAGCGCAACATCCCCGGTTTCGACGATCCCCAGCAGCGCGTGATCGCCGCCACCTTGCCCAGCCCGGTGGGCGACGTGCGCGTCATCAGTGCCTATTGCCCCAATGGGCAGTCGGTCGATAGCGACAAGTATGGCTACAAGCTGGCCTGGTATGCCGCCCTGCACGACTGGCTGCAGGCCGAGCTGCAGCGCTATCCGCGCCTGGCGATCCTGGGTGATTTCAATATCGCCCCGACCGACGAGGATGTGCACGATCCCAAGCGCTGGGCGGGCAAGGTGCTGGTGTCGGCGCCGGAGCGCGCGGCGTTGCAGCGCCTGCTGGCGCTAGGCCTGACGGATTCCTTTCGCGCCTTCCCGCAGGAAGAAAAATCCTTCAGCTGGTGGGATTACCGCCTGCGCGCGTTCGCGCGCAATGCGGGCCTGCGCATCGACCATATCCTGCTCTCCGATGCGCTCATGCCCTGGTGTACAGCGTGCCGCATCGACAAGGGGCCGCGCGGCAACGAGCAGCCGTCGGATCACACTCCCGTCATCGCGACGCTGGATTTCAGCGCGGCACAGGATGCCGAGAACTAGCCCCCAGGGCGCGGGTTACAATGGACGATTCCGCCGTCCTGCCCGAAAGTCTCATGCAGCGTCACAGCCAACTCGTTTCCCGGCTCGATCAGGGCGTGGTCCTGGCCGCGCAGCTGGACGAGCTTGATTTCACCGCCTTCGTCGTCATCAGCGCGCCCGACATCGACCAGGTCGCGCGCTTCGTCACGCCGCAGGCCTATGCCCGCCTGGGGGCGCTGCACGTGACGGCCATCGCGCATCCGGACCAGGCGCAGGCCGAGATCGACGAGCTTGCTTTCCACATGAACCCGGGCGACGGCGGCGTATTCCTGTGCCAGGATCAGGCGAGCTATCTCGCTGCCCTGCGCTGGCTGGGCCAGCCGGATGCGCCCTCGCCCCTGAATTGAAGCCGGCCGTTGAAGCCGACCGCGAACTCTCCAGGACTCCCATGAGCGATTTTCCCCTGCAGCGCGCCGCCCGTTTTCCTGGCACCATCTTCATGGTCGTGGCCCCCAGCGGTGCGGGCAAGTCCAGCCTGGTCAACGCCGTGCTGAAGGACGACGCGCAGCTGATGCTGTCCATCTCCTGCACCACGCGCGCGCCGCGCCCGGGTGAAGAAGCGGGCAAGCACTACCGTTTCGTCAGCGAGGCGCAGTTCAAGGCCATGCGCCACGCGGATGCCTTGCTGGAATGGGCCGAGGTGCATGGCAACTTCTACGGCACGCCCAGGGATGCCATCGAAACCGCGCTCGCCCAGGGCCGCGACGTGCTGCTGGAAATCGACTGGCAGGGTGCGCGCCAGGTGCGGCGCCATTTTCCCGAGGCCATCGGCATTTTCATTCTGCCGCCGTCCATCGAGGCGCTGGAAACGCGGCTCAACCAGCGCGGCCAGGATTCGGCCAGCGTGATCGCGCGCCGGCTGCTGGCTGCGGGCAGTGAAATATCGCACGCGCCAGAGTGCGAATATGTTATTATTAATCAAGACTTTAAGCTTGCTGTTGCGCAATTGTCACAAATCATCGCGGCGGCACGCTTGCGCTATCCGGTGCAGGCCCAGCGCAACGCTGCCTTGTTCTCGCAATTCAGCATAAAATGATGTCATCCCCTTATTCTTTCAGGTAAATACATGGCTCGCATCACGGTCGAAGACTGCATGGAACAAATCCCCAACCGCTTCAAGATGACGCTGGCGGCTGCTTATCGCGCGCGCGAGCTGGCCCAGGGTCACGAAGCCCGTCTGGACAGCCGCAACAAGCCCACGGTCACGGCGCTGCGTGAAATCGCCGCTGGCGTGACGGGGCTGGAAATGCTGCGCAAGGTGCCGACCTGAGTCCGGTGCGCACGCCATGGCGTTCTCGGCCATTCGCGGCGCCTCTTCGGGGCTGATCGCCGCGCTGAAAAAAAGCTCGCGGCGCGCGCGCCGCGCCGGGCCGGGCAAGGCCGTGTCCGGCGGCAACGGCAAGGCCAAAGCGGCATTCGGCAACGGCAACGGCAATGGCAACGCCATCGCATCCCTGGCCCCGCTCACGGCCATCATCAGCCAGTACCTGGCCGAGAAAGACATCGAACGCGTGCGTCAGGCCTGGCGCTTTGCCGACCAGGCCCACCTGGGCCAGTTTCGCGCCACGGGTGAGCCCTATATCACCCACCCCATCGCGGTCACGGAAATCTGCGCCGGCTGGAAGCTGGATGCGGAATCGCTCTGCGCCGCCTTGCTGCACGATGTGATCGAGGATCAGGACGTCAGCAAGCAGGAAGTGGCGGAAAAATTCGGCACCGACGTGGCCGAAATCGTCGATGGCGTCTCCAAGCTGGAGCGCCTGGAATTCGCCACCAAGGCCGAGCAGCAGGCGGAAAGCTTTCGCAAGATGCTGCTGGCCATGGCGCGCGACGTGCGCGTCATCCTCATCAAGCTGGCCGACCGCCTGCACAACATGCGCACGCTGGGGGCGGTGGGCCCGGAAAAGCGCCGCCGCATCGCGCGCGAAACCATGGACATCTACACCCCCATCGCCCACCGGCTGGGGTTGAATGCGCTGTTTCGCGAGCTGCAGGATCTGTGCTTCGAGGCCATGTATCCCAACCGCTATCATGTGCTGCACAAGGCCATGCTGGCGGCGCGCGGCAACCGGCGCGAAGTGCTGGGCAAGATCACCGATGCGGTCAAAGTCGCCCTACCGGCGGCCGGCATCGAAGCGGATGTCTCGGGCCGGGAAAAATCGCTCTTCAGCATCTACCGCAAGATGGTAGATCAGAAGAAGTCATTCTCCGACGTGCTGGACATCTACGGCTTTCGCGTCATCGTGCATACCTTGCCGGAATGCTATCTGGCGCTGGGCACACTGCACCAGCTCTACCGGCCCGTGCCCGGCAAGATCAAGGATTACATCGCCATCCCCAAGCTCAACGGCTACCAGTCGCTGCACACCACGGTGGTGGGCCCCTACGGCACGCCGGTGGAATTCCAGTTCCGCACGCGCGACATGGACCACATCGCCGAAGAAGGCGTGGCCTCGCACTGGCTCTACAAAGACGACGAGCTCAGCCTGAACGATTTGCAGAAGCAGACGCACCAATGGCTGCAGTCGCTGCTGGACATTCAAAGCCAGACGGGGGATTCGGGCGAGTTCCTGGAACACGTCAAGGTCGACCTGTTTCCCGACGCGGTCTACGTCTTCACGCCCAAGGGCAAGATTCTGTCGCTGCCGCGCGGCGCCACGCCCATTGATTTCGCCTACGCCATCCACACCGACGTCGGCAACCAGACGGTGGCCTGCCGCATCAATGGCGAGTTCGTGCCTTTGCGCTCCGAGCTGCGCAGCGGCGATGCGGTCGAGATCATCTCCTCGCCGGCCGCGCGGCCCAGCGCGCAGTGGCTCAACCACGTGCGCACCGGGCGCGCGCGCTCCGAGATCCGCCACTACCTGCGCACCGTCAAGTACGAAGAGTCGGTCGCCTTCGGTCAGCGCCTGCTCAGCCAGGCTTTCGATCAGATCAACCTGCCCCACCCGGAACCGGACGACCCGGCCTGGGAAAAGCTCGCCAAGAGTTCGGGCGCCAGCTCGCGCGATGAAATCCTGGCCGACATCGGCCTGGGCAAGCGTCTGGCCGCGGTGGTGGCGCGGCGCTTCGCACCGGATAACCCCATCCTCGCCACGACGGCGGCGGCGGTGGATGAAATCACGGCCACGCACAATACCCCCATCCTCATCCACGGCAACGAGGGCCAGGCCGTGCAGCTGGCGCCGTGCTGCGGCCCGCTGCCGGGCGACGCCATCATCGGCGGCATTCGCCTGGGTCACGGCCTGGTCGTACACATGGAAGAATGCGCCATTGCGCAGCGCCAGCGCGAGCGCGAACCCGAGCGCTGGGTGGCGGTGCAATGGGCGCCCAATACCGCGCGCCACCTCAGCACGCGGCTGGACGTCACCGTGCTCAACGAACGCGGCGTGCTGGGCCGCCTGGCCGCCGAGATTTCCGCGGCCGGCTCCAACATCCTGCACCTGACCATGCAGGACGAGGCCGCCACCACGGGCCTGATCCACCTGACCGTACAGGTCGATAGCCGCAAGCACCTGGCCCAGGTCATCCGCGCCATTCGGCATATTCCGCAGATCCAGAAGATCGTGCGCGTCAAAGGCTGATCCTGCGGCCATCTATCAGGACTTTCCCTAGGATACACGGTGCAAATCCAGGAATCCGGCGTGTCGGGGACTACAATCTTCGATGGTTCACATGACATCCGACGATCACTGTTCCGCCCCGGAGGAAAGAATGAAGAATACTCTGTTGATGGCCGCATCCGCCCTTGCCGTAATGGGCCTGGCCACCCCTGCGCACAGCGCCACCAAATGGGATCTGCCCAGCGGTTACCCGGCGTCCAACCTGCATACGCAGAACCTGCAGGACTTCGTCAAGGACGTCGATGAACTCTCGGGCGGTGAGCTCAAGATCACCGTGCACGACAACGCCTCCCTGTTCAAGGCGCCGGAAATCAAGCGCGCCGTGCAGGGCAATCAGGCACAGGCCGGTGAAATTCTCCTGAACAACTTCGCCAACGATGACCCCATCTACGCGCTGGATGGCCTGCCGTTCCTGACCTCGGATTACGATTCGGCCTGGAAGCTGTACCAGGCCCAGAAAGCGCAGCTCGAAAGAAAGCTCGATGCCCAGGGCATGAAGCTGCTCTACGCCGTCGCCTGGCCGCCCCAGGGCCTGTATGCCAACAAAGAGATCAACGATGTCACCGACATGAAGGATCTGAAGTGGCGCGCCTACAGCCCGGTCACGGCCCGCATCGCCGAGCTGGTGCATGCCCAGCCGGTCACCATCCAGCAGTCCGAGCTGGCGCAGGCCATGGCCACCGGCGTCATCAACTCGTTCATGACCTCCGGCTCCACCGGCTGGGACACCAAGGTTTACGAGCACATCAAGAACTTCTACGACGTTCAGGCCTGGCAGCCCAAGAACATCGTCATCGTCAACAAGAAAGCCTACGACAAGCTGGACGACAAGAGTCGCCAGGCCTTGCTCGAAGCATCGGCCAAGGCCGAAACGCGCGGCTGGGCCTTGTCCAAGGAAAAGACCCAGTGGTACCTGGACCAGCTGGGCGCGCATGGCATGAACATCCTCGAGCCCAGTGAAAAGCTCATGGTCGAGCTGCGCGAAGTGGGCAAGACCATGATCGCCGAATGGCTGGAGAGGGCCGGTGACGACGGCCAGGAAATCATCAAAGCCTACCAGGCCAGCATGAAGCAATAATGCGCGGCATTCTGGACGGGCTGTATCGGGTCTCGGGCGGCCTCGCCGCCCTTTTCATGATCGGCGTGTTGCTGACAGTGGTCGCATCCATCGTCTCGCGGCAGGTGGGCGTCTACATCCCCGGACTGGATGCCTACGCCGGCTACAGCATGGCGGGCGCCGGTTTTCTGGCCCTGGCACACACCTTCGAGCGCGGCGAGCACATCCGCGTCAGCCTGCTGCTGGCGGCGCTGCCGGACAAGGGCCGCCACCGGCTCGACCTGTTCGCCCTGGTCATCGCCTGCCTTGCCGCCGGCAACCTGTGCTGGTTCAGCTTCAGCCTGGTGCTGGATTCCTACGCCTACCAGGACATCTCGGTCGGCAACGATGCCACGCCCCTGTGGATTCCGCAGATCACCATGGCGGTGGGCACGCTGGTCTTTTTCATCGCCGTCCTCGACCAGACCATCGCCCGCCTGCGCGGCAGTCCCGAAGCTCCCCGCACCAGCGAGGCCCGCAGTGAATGAAACCCTGGTCATCACGCTGCTGATCCTGTCCATCTTCGGCTTTCTGGCCAGCGGCGTCTGGGTGGGCCTGACGCTGGCCGGCACGGCCTGGCTGGGCATGGAGCTGTTTGCCAGCCGCCCGGCGGGCGACGCCATGGCCATCACCATTTGGGGCGCGGCCTCCAGCTGGACGCTCACGGCCTTGCCGCTGTTCTTGTGGATGGGCGAGATCCTGTTCCGCACCCGCCTCTCGCAAGATCTCTTCAAGGGTCTGGCGCCCTGGCTGGAGCACGTGCCCGGCCGCCTACTGCACACCAACGTGGTCGGCTGCGCCATCTTCGCCGCCGTCTCCGGCTCCTCCGCCGCGACCGTGGCGACGATCGGCAAGATGACGCTGCCCGAGCTGCAGCAACGCGGCTATCCAACGGACATGGCCATCGGCACGCTGTCCGGCGCGGGCACGCTGGGCCTGCTGATCCCGCCATCCATCATCATGATCGTCTACGGCGTGACGGCGGATGTGTCGATTTCGAAGCTCTTCATTGCGGGCGTGCTGCCCGGCATCATGCTGGCAGCCCTGTTCATGGGCTATATCGCCATCTGGTCGCTGCTGCATCCGGACCGCATCCCGCAAAGCACGGCGCACTACAGCCTGCGGGAAAAACTGTACGCATCGCGCCACCTGATTCCGGTGATCCTGCTCATCGCCGTCGTGCTGGGCGTGATCTACACCGGCGTGGCTACGGCCACCGAGGCCGCGGCCGTGGGCGTGGTCGGCGCCCTGATCCTGGCGCTGGCGCAAGGCTCGCTCACGCGGGCTTCCTTCCTGGATTCACTGATGGGGGCCACGCGTCTGTATTGCATGATCGCCCTCATCCTGGCCGGCGCGCAGTTTCTCACGCTGGCCATGGGCTATATCGGCCTGCCGCGCGCGCTGGCGGAATGGATCGTATCCATGAACCTGTCGCAGTTCGGCCTCATCATCGCCCTGCTGGTCTTCTTCGTCATTTTGGGCTGTTTCCTGGACGGCATCTCCATGGTCGTGCTGACCATGGGCATTTTGCTGCCGACCGTGACGGCGGCCAACATCGACCTGCTCTGGTTCGGCATCTTCCTGGTGTTCGTGATCGAGGTGGCGCAGATCACGCCGCCCATTGGCTTCAACCTCTTCATCCTGGCCGGCATGACACAGCGCGAGCTGCCTTATCTGGCGCGCGTCTCCCTGCCCATGTTCCTGCTCATGATCGCCGGCGTGCTGCTGCTCTACCTCGTGCCCGAGCTGGCCACCTGGCTGCCCGGCGGGATGCGGCGCTAGGGCAAGGCGCGGACACCACCTTGCACCCCCGTCTGTCACTCTGGCGCCAGGAAATCGGCGCCACCCTGATGCTGGGCCTGCCCATGATCAGCACCCAGCTGGCGCAGATGGCCATCAACGTCACCAACACGCTGGTGCTGGGCCGCCTGGGTCCCGAGGCCCTGGCCGCCTCGGTACTGGGCTGGCAACTGTTTTTTGTGGTCTGGATTTTCGGCAACGGCTTTTGCTTCGCCGTCATGCCTCTGGTGGCCAGCAGCCTAGGCAGTCACGATCCGCGCGGCATCGCGCGCTACGCCCGCATGGGTCTATGGCTGTGCCTGGCGTACGCCATGCTGACGGTGTTGCCGCTGTGGCACTCGGAGCAGATATTTCTGGCGCTGGGCCAGGAGCCGGCGATCGCCGCGCTGGCAAGCGATTACGTGCGCCTGCTGCAATGGTCGCTGTTTGCACAGCTCGGCACGATTTTGCTGCGCTCGGTGTTCGGGGCCTTGCACCGTCCCGGCATCGTCATGTGGGCGCTGATGGGCGGCGCCCTGCTGAATCTTGGCCTGAACCTGGTGCTGGTATTCGGCTTTGCCGGTCTGCCCGCCATGGGTATTCGCGGCGCCGGTCTGGCCACGGTGGTCGCGACGGGGGCGGTGGCCGCTTTCCTGTTCGCCTATGCGCACTACCCGCCGCAGATGCGCGCGCTGGGCCTGTTTTCCCGGCCCTGGCGTGCGGACTGGCCCGCGCTGCAGGAAATTTTCCGGCTCGGCTGGCCCATCGGCACGACGATCGTGGCCGAAGTCGGGCTGTTCAGCGCCACGTCCATCATGATGGGCTGGGTCGGCGCCCAGGCGCTGGCCGCGCACGGCATTGTCTTGCAACTGAGCGGCCTGAGCTTCATGGTGCCGCTGGGCCTGTCGGCGGCGGCCACCATCCGCGTGGGCTGGGCCCATGGGCAACGCGATCATGCGGCCGCCCTGCGCGCCAGCCGCGCCGCGCTGCTGCTGGGCTTGTGCACCTCCGGTGTGGCTGCCTTGACATTCTTGAGCTTTCCGCAATTCCTCATCGGCCTGTACCTGGATCTGGCCGATCCGCAAACCGAGGACGTGTTGTCATTCGCACGCGCATTCCTCATGGTGTCGGCGAGCTTCCAGCTGGTCGATGGTTTGCAGGCCCTGGCCAACGGCGCGCTGCGCGGCCTGAAAGACACGCGCGTGCCCATGCTGCTGGCGCTCGTCAGCTACTGGCTGCTGGGCATGCCCCTGGGCTATTGGCTGACCTTCCACTTAGGTGTGGGAGGCACGGGCATCTGGTGGGGACTGGCCCTGGGGCTGGCGTGTGCTTCCGTGTCGCTCAGCCTGCGCTTGCGTCACCAGCTACGCCAGCTGGCGCGGACGCCGCGCTGGCGCTGAGGGGGTGCAGGCGGCCGGCATGCAAGGCGACCTGCGCATCGCAGCGCGCCGCCAGCCCGCGGTCATGCGTCACCAATACCAGGGTAGCCCCTTGTTCGCGTTGCAGGGCGAACATCAGATCGGCGATACGTTCTCCATTGACCGTATCCAGGCTGCCCGTAGGCTCGTCCGCAAAGAGCACGTCGGGCCGCATCACAAATGCGCGCGCCAGCGAGACGCGCTGCTGCTCGCCGCCCGACAGCGTGCGCGGATAATGGTGCAGGCGGGCGTCCAGCCCCACGCGTTGCAGCATGGCCGTGGCGGCCTCGCGTGCCGGCCGTCGCGCAAGCTCCAGCGGCAACATGACGTTTTCGAGCGCAGTCAGGTTGGGCAACAGCTGGAAGGACTGGAACACGAAGCCAACGTGCGCCGCGCGCAGGGCCGCCCGTGCTTCCTCGTCCATTTGCGAAAGATCGTGGCCCAACAAGATGACGCGCCCACTGCTGGGGCTGTCCAGCCCGGCCATGAGCGCCAGCAGGGTCGATTTTCCTGAGCCCGATGGGCCGCTGATGGCCAGCGTATGCCCCTTGGGCACGCGCAGCGAGATATCATGCAGGATGTCCAGCGTGCCGCCGGCATCCGCCACGGTCTGCGAGAGCTTGTCCACAATGATGGAGGGAGTCATGTCCATGATGCGTCGTCGAATCCTGCTGGCCGGCCTGTCAGTGCCACTGTGGGCGCTGCGCCCGGCCGGCGCGGCCCCGGGACGAAGCATACTGGTGGTGGGCGATTCCCTGTCGGCCGAATACGGCCTGGCGCGGGGCGATGGCTGGGTAGCGCACATTGTGCAGCGTCTGCAGGCGCAGGGCAGCCCTTATGAGGTGCACAACAGCAGCATCAGCGGTGACACCACCAGCGGCGGGCTGAGCCGCCTTCCGGATGCGCTTGCGCGCACGCGTCCCGAACTGGTGATCATCGAGCTGGGTAGCAATGATGCCTTGCGCGGCCTGCCGCTGCGCGCCACACGCGACAATCTGGCGCGCATGATTGCCCTGGCGCAAGACGCGGGCGCCCGTGTGCTGTTGCTGGGCATGCAGATTCCGCCCAATTACGGGCCCCGTTATGCGCGCGAATTCAGCGCCCTGTTCACCGAGCTGGCCGACGCGTCGGGCGCCGCCCTGGTGCCTTTTCTGATGGAAGGCTTTGCCACCCGCCAGGACTGGTTTCAGGATGACGGCATCCACCCCAATGCGCTGGGGCAGGCCGCCATGGCTGACACGGTATGGGCGGCGCTGCAGCCCTTGTTGTCGCCCTGACTCAATTATCCCCATCGCGGCTCTGGATGGCCTCATCCGCCTCGGGCAGAAAGTCCACCTTGGCGTCGTCGCGCAGCGCCTTGAGGACGGCTTTTTCCTCGGCCGCACCCCATATGGCCGCCAGTTCGCCCGACAGGGAGTCCCGCAGGCCCGTTTCAGCCGTTGCCGTACCGGCCGATGCCACCTGGAACAGCACGAAGGCATCGCCGGTTTCCGTACCGCCGTAGGCCGGCACCTGATCCGGGCCGGTCTTCAGCACCGCTTCCAGCACGGGTTGCGCCAGTCCGCCGGGATCCATGCGGCTCACGGAAAGCAGCTCGCCGAAGCCTTCGGGCGGTGGCGCGTCCGCCTGAGCCTGCAGCTCGGCCAGCCGCGCCTGCCCCGCAGCGACGGCGGCGCGGTGGGCGCGCTGCGCCAACAAGCGTTCGGTGATCAGCGTCGTCACGCGCTCCAGCGCCGGCACATGGGCCGGGCGCACGTCGCGAATGCGCAGCGCCAGCATGGTATCCGGCGAGATTTCAATGACGCCGGAATTGTGCTTTTCCCGCAGCACCTGGCTGGAATACACGGCACGGCGCACACGCAGGTCATCCAGCAGGCGGGCGTCGTCGGATTGCGCCGCCGCATGCGCGCTGCCCAGCATGGCGGCCGGCACGAGCGCCTCGCGCCCCACGCCGTCGGCCTGGCGCAGCGTCATGCCCAGCTCGCCGGCGGCCGGCTCCAGGCTCTCGGGGTGGTCATAAAGCAGGCTGGTCAGGCGTGTCGCCATGTCGGCAAAACGCTCCGCACCCAACTGGCGCCGCACTTCCTGCGTGACCTGTTCACGCACCGAATCAAAGCTTTCCACCTGCTCGGGCGCGACCTCGCTGGCCTTGAAGATATGGTAGCCACCCGGCCCGTCGATGATATCGGACACTTCATTGGCTGCGAGCGAAAACACGGCCTTGTCCAGGCTGGCCGGCCAGCTGCCCTGGGTGATCCAGCCCAGCTCGCCGCCCAAGCGCGCCGTGCCCGCATCCTGGGAATGCGCCTTGGCCAGGTCGGCGAAACTCTCGTCGCCCTTCTTGACCAGGGCGGCGATCTCGCGCGCCTTTTCCAGCGCCTGGTCGCGCTGCTCTTGCGTGGCGCCGGCAGGCACATTGACCTGGATATGGCTCAGCTTCACGCGGGCCTTGCGCGTGAACCGTGACTTGTTCTGACGGTAATAATCCTGCAGCTCGGCATCGCCCACCTCAGGCAGCGCCGCCATGGCTGCCGCTTCGTCGAGCACCAGGTAATCGATGTCGGCGTATTCCGGAACTTCGAGCTCGGCCTTGTGCTCGTCATACCAGGCGGCAACATCGGCGGCTGGAATGTCGATGCCGGTGCGATAATCAGCGTCGTCGAATCGCTGCACGCGCACGCCGCGCTCATCCAGCAAGGCCTGCTCCAGCGCCTGAACCACGGGCGCGGGTACCTGCGCGCTGCGCGCCACGGGATCGAGCACGCGACCCAGGGCCAGTTCGTAGCGCCGGCCCTGCTCGAAATCGCGCGTGGTCAGGCCCGAGGCGGCCAGCACTTCGTTGTAGCGCTCGGGCGAAAACTGGCCTTCCACCTGCAACTGCGGCATGGCGGCGATGCTGCGGCGCAGCTGGACGTCGGACACGTTGAAGCGCTCGCGCGACGCCACCGTGGCGGTCACGCGCGAATCGACCAGCGAATCCAGCAACGCGCGCTTGACCTCGGGCGTATCGAGCAAATCGGGATCGAAGCCGCCCTGGCTGCGCTCCTGCATCTGGCGCAGCTGATCGGCGCGGGCCCGCTCGAAATCCTGCTGCGTGATCGCGCCCGTCCCGACCTTGACCAGGTCGTGATCGCCGGACACGTAGGTGTTGTAGCCACTGACCCCGATCAGGGCAAAGGAAGGCACCACCAGCACGAGCAGCAAGAATTGCATCAGGCGCTGGTGAGTACGTATAAAATCAAACATGTCAACATCCATGGTTTGACGGGTTGCAGCAGTTTAACACCAGAAATTCCGCATCATGACAGCCGCCCGCCCGGCCTTCTGGCCCTGGCCGCACCTCATTGCCCACCGAGGCGCCGGCACGCTGGCGCCCGAAAACACCCTGGCCGCCTTCCGGCTCGGCTGCCGCCTGGGCTTTCGCATGATGGAATTCGACGTCAAGCTCAGCGCGGATGATCAGGCCATCCTGTTGCACGACGACACGCTGGAGCGCACCTCCAGCGGCCACGGCGCCGTCGGCGCACGGTCTTTGGCCGAACTGATGACGCTCGATTTCGGCGCCTGGCACAGCGCCCGCTTTGCGGGCGAGCCCATTGCCACACTGGGCGCCGTCGCGCGCTACAGTCGCGCCCAGGGGCTGGCCGGCAACCTGGAGATCAAGCCCTGCGCGGGCCAGGAGGCGCGCACCGGGCGCCTCGTCGCCCTGCAGGCGCGTGCCCTCTGGGCCGGTGCCGCCCTGCCGCCTTTATTGTCCTCTTTTTCCGAGGCCGCACTGGCCGCGGCGCGCGAGGCCGCCCCGGAGTTGCCCCGCGCCCTGCTGATCGACGCCGCGTTGCCGGCCGACTGGCAGTACCGCCTGCATCACCTGGGTTGTGGCGGCCTGAACCTTGCCGAGGCGCAGCTCACGCAGGAAATCTGCACGGCGGTGCGACGCTCGGGCCACGGCCTGGCCGCCTGGACCGTGAACAGCCTGCCACGCGCCCGCGAGCTGCTGCGCTGGGGCTGCCACGCCATCATCACCGACCGCGTGCAGCAGATCAACCCGCTCACGCTGGCCCTGCCCTGAGGCACGCCTCAACCCAGCGACTCGTCCTTGCGCAAATAGCGCCAGCGCCCCGTCGGCAGATCGCCCAGCACCACGCGACCGATGCGCACGCGCTTGAGCCCGGTGACCTTCAGGCCGACGAGCGCGCACATGCGCCGGATCTGGCGCTTGCGCCCCTCCTGGAGGATGAAGCGCAGCTGATCATCGTTCTGCCAGTCCACGCGGGCGGGACGCAACGGATGGCCGTCGAGCTGCAGCCCGTGGCGCAGCCGAGCCAGGCCGCCGGCCGACATCTGCCCCGTCACGCGCACGAGGTACTCGCGCTCGATGGTGGATCCGGCACCGATCAGGCTGCGGGCGATGCGACCATCCTGAGTGAGCACGAGCAGGCCCTGAGAATCGATGTCCAGGCGGCCCGCCGGCGCCAGGCCACGCAAGTGCGCGGGATCGAAACGCAGACCGCCGGCGCCCGGCCGGTACTGACTTTCGGCCCCGATCAGGGCGACCGCCGGCCGGTAGCCTTTTTCGGCCTGACCGGACACGTAGCCCACGGGTTTGTTCAGCAAGATAGTCACGCGCGCTTCTTGACGCTCGCGCCCCTTGCGCTCCAGCGTGATGCGCTGGTGCGGCCAGGCCTTGCTGCCCAGCTCGCTCACCACGACCCCGTCTACACGCACCCAGCCGCGCGCCAGGTAATCGTCTGCCTCGCGCCGCGAGCACAGTCCCCGCATGGCCATCAAACGTGAAATCCGTATTTTTTCCATGAAACATCCGTGTGATTCGCATTACAATCATGGCTTGTAGTCATAAGCATATGCCTCAAAACCCTAGTCGAACGCATGAATTCCCCTGCCGGCAGCACCGCATCGAACCACCTGGCCAAGCGCAACGCCCTGATTTTATCCGGCATGCAAGCCCTGGGGGGCACCAACTCGGCCATTATCGTTGCGGTCGGCGGTCTCGCCGGCCAGCAGTTGGCAAGCCGGCCTGAACTGGCCACGCTGCCCATCAGCATTTATCACCTCGGTCTGGCTCTGGGCACGATTCCCGCCGCCATGATGATGCGCCGGCTGGGCCGGCGCGGCGGCTATCTGCTGGGCGCCCTGCTGGGCCTCTCGGGCGGGCTCATCGCGGCCAGCGGCATCTTCAGCGCCGTATTCGTGCTGTTCTGCCTGGGTACCCTGCTGGCGGGGCTGTACGCCGCCTACGTGCAAAGCTACCGTTTCGCCGCCGCCGACAGCGCCGACGCGCATTTCAGGCCCAAGGCCATCTCCTGGGTCATGGCCGGCGGGCTGGTCGGCGCGGTCATCGCGACCCAGGCGGTGATCCACACACGCGACCTGTTCATCACCACGCCGTATGCGGCCTCGTTCCTGGCACAGGCCACGCTCACTGCGCTGGTCCTGCCTTTCGTGCTGATGCTGCGTGGCATGCACCCCCAGCCGCGTACCGAACAGCAGCACGCGGGCCGCTCGCTGCGCGAAATCGCGCGCTCCCCCTATTTCGTCATCGCCGTGCTCACGGGCCTGGTGTCCTATGGGCTGATGACGCTGGTCATGACCGCCACGCCCCTGGCCATGAAAAGCTGCGGGCTGACGCTGCGCGATTCCACCCTAGGCATCCAGTGGCACATCCTGGCCATGTACGGGCCCAGCTTTTTCACCGGCAGCCTGATCCAGCGCTTCGGCAAGGTTCAGGTCTCGCTCGTGGGTGTCTTGCTGATTGCGGTCGCCAGTTTCGTCGCGCTGCACGGCGTCACGCTGGCGCACTTCTGGCTGGCGCTCATCCTGCTCGGCCTGGGATGGAATCTGGGCTTCATCGGCGCGACCGCCATGGTCACGGACTGCTACCGGCCCGAAGAGAAGAACCGCGTCCAGGCCTTCAATGACTTCATGGTGTTCGGCAGCGTGGCCGTGGCCTCGTTCTCGTCGGGCCAACTGCTCGCCGCCGAAGGCTGGGTCATGCTGAATTTGCTGGTCTTTCCCATCGTGGGCGTGGTTGTCATCGCCCTGCTGTGGCTGCTGCTGACGCGGCGCCACCAGCTCGCCACCGTCGCCTCCTGAGCGCCGCCGCTACGGCGCCTACAAAGCGTCGATGCCGCTTTCGCCAGTGCGGATGCGGATCGTCTGCTCCACCGGCAGCACGAAGATCTTGCCGTCGCCGATCTTGCCGGTGAACGCCGCTTTGATGATGGCGTCGATGACGTCGTCCGCCATGACTGCGGGCACGACGACGTCGATGCGGATCTTGGGCAGGAAATCCACCACGTATTCCGCGCCCCGATAAAGTTCAGTATGGCCTTTCTGGCGCCCGAAACCCTTGACTTCACTGACGGTCAGGCCGCTGACCCCGATTTCGGAAAGGGTTTCACGCACTTCATCGAGCTTGAAGGGCTTGATGATGGCGATGATCATCTTCATGCTGGCGCTCCACGGCCGGTGTCTGAAATACAGCGAAGCATTGTAACGGCAAAGCGGTGGCGCAGCGTATACTGTCGTCTTTCATTCATCGCCTCATTATTAGAGCCTGCTTTTCCATGCCCGACTCGTCCGCCCCAGATCCTGCCAACCAGTTCGACAACAAGGCCCACGCCTGGTCCGCCCGGTTCTCGGAACCCGTCTCGGATCTGGTCAAGCGCTACACCGCCTCGGTACATTTCGACCAGCGCCTGGCGCACTTCGATATCCAGGGCTCGCTGGCCCATGCCGCCATGCTGGCCCGCATCGGCATCCTCAGCCCGCAAGACCTGGAAGCCATCCGCCGCGGCATGGCGCAGATCACGACGGAAATCGATGGCGGCAACTTCGATTGGTCGCTGGATCTGGAAGATGTCCACCTCAACATCGAAAAGCGCCTGGTGGAATTGATCGGCGATGCCGGCAAACGCCTGCACACGGGGCGTTCACGCAACGATCAGGTGGCCACCGACATCCGCCTGTGGCTGCGCCACGAGATCGATCTGGCGCTGGACCTGCTGCATCAGCTGCGCCGGCGCCTGGCCGCGCTGGCCCTGGAGCACGCCGACACCATCCTGCCCGGCTTCACGCATTTGCAGGTGGCCCAGCCCGTGACCTTCGGCCACCACCTGCTGGCATACGCGGAAATGTTCGGCCGCGACCACGAACGCCTGCAGGACTGCCGCCGGCGCGTGAACCGCCTGCCGCTGGGTGCGGCGGCGCTGGCGGGTACCTCCTACCCCATCGAGCGCGAATACGTGGCGCAAAACCTGGGCTTTGACGGCGTGTGCCGCAATTCGCTGGATGCCGTGTCCGACCGCGATTTTGCGATTGAATTCTGCGCCGCGGCCGCCCTCATCATGATGCACGTTTCACGCTTGTCGGAAGAACTGGTGCTATGGATGAGTCCGCGCATCGGCTTCATCACCCTTGCGGACCGCTTCTGCACCGGCAGCTCCATCATGCCGCAGAAGAAAAATCCCGACGTGCCCGAGCTGGCGCGCGGCAAGACGGGCCGGGTGAACGGCCACCTGATGGCCTTGCTTACCCTCATGAAAGGGCAGCCGCTGGCCTACAACAAAGATAACCAGGAAGACAAAGAAGGCCTGTTCGACGCGGCCGACACGATCCGCGACACGCTCACCCTTTTCGTCGACATGGTCGAGGGCATCCAGGTCCACGCCGAGGCCATGCGCGCTGCGGCGCTGCAGGGGTTTGCCACGGCCACCGACCTGGCCGACTACCTGGTGCGCAAGGGCGTGCCGTTTCGCGATGCCCATGAAACCGTCGCGCTGGTCGTGCGCCAGTGCGAAGCCGATGGCTGCGACCTGTCCGACCTCAGCCTGCAGGCTTTGCAAGCCATTCATCCGTCCATCACGGCGGATATTCACGATGTCCTGACACTGGAAGGGTCGGTGGCGGCACGCAGCCATATCGGAGGCACGGCGCCGCAGCGCGTGCGCGAGGAAGCGCGGCGCATCCTGGACGACGTCGCCTAGTGTCGCCTAGTCGCGCACGAAGTGGGCGATGGATTCCACGTGTGCCGTATGGGGAAACAGGTTGAGCACGCCCGCGCTGCGCAGGCGGTAGCCGCCCACGTGGACCAAAATGGCGGCGTCGCGCGCCAGCGTGGCGGGATTACAGGATACGTACACCAGGCGTGAGGGGCGCGCGGCGGGGGCCAGCGCCGCCAGCGCCTTGGATACCGCCAGCGCGCCTTCGCGCGGCGGATCGATCAGCATCGCGTCGAGCCGGCCTTGCGCCTGTAGCCAGGCGGCATCGATCTCAAACAAATTGCACGCCTGAAACTGGGTCTTGTGCGCCAGGCCATGGCGCTGCGCCGCCGCGGTGGCGCGCGCGACGAGCGTCGCACTGCCTTCGACGCCGAGTACCGCAGCCGCACGCGTGGCCAGCGGCAGGCTGAAGTTGCCCAGGCCGCAGAACAGGTCCGCCACGCGCTCCTGCGGTTGCGCATCGAGCAGCGCCACCGCGCGCGACACCAGGCGGGCGTTCACGAAGGGATTGACCTGGGTGAAGTCCGTCGGCCGGTAATGCATTTCCAGACCGAACTCGGGTAGACGGTAGCTGAGCCGGTCGGCATCCGTCGCCAGCAGCGGGCGCACGCTGTCGGGGCCCGCAGCCTGCAGCCACCAACTGACGTCGTGCTGCGCACCGAAGGCGGTGAGCGCGGTAATATCCGCCGTGGTGAGGGGCTCCAGGTGACGCAGCACCAGGACACGCACGGCATCGCCCACAGCCACTTCGATCTGCGGGATGCGTGCGGGGATGGACAGCCCGCCGATCAGCGAACGCAAGGGCAGCAGCAGCGCGGAAATCGCCGGCGGCAGGATACGGCACTCGCGCATGTCGGCGACGTAACTGCTGGCACGCTCACGAAAGCCGACCAACACGCCGCCTTTGCGCGGCACCCAGCGTACCGACAGGCGGGCCCGATGGCGATAGCCCCAATCGGGGCCATGCAGCGGCGGCAGAATCTGCGCCGCGCGCACGCCACCGAGGTGCAGCAGATTATCTTCCAGGACGCGCTGCTTGACGGCGACCTGCGCCGCGACCGCGAGATGCTGCAGAGAGCAGCCGCCGCAGACGCCAAAATGCGGGCACGCTGGCGTGACCCGCTGGGAAGATGCTTTGAGGACAGTGTCGACGACCGCCTTGTCGAAGGCGGACTTGCGGCGCGTGATGCGCGCCCTGACCCGTTCGCCAGGCAGGGCGCCCTGCACGAAGACCACTTTGCCGTCGACGTGCGCAACGCCCTGCCCTTCCAGATCGAGTGACTCGATATCGACGGTCAGCGGCATCGAATCACGCACTCTGCATCACTGCCCACTGCGCTGGAAGGGGCGACCTTGGCCGTAACCCTGGCCACGATCGTGGTGCCGATGGCCGCGCCAGTCGCGTCCCTGGCCCATACCGTCACGCGCGCCGCGCCACTGCGCGGCGCGCGTGTTGAAGTAAGTCGACAGTGTTTCCTTCTGACCGTCATCGAGGGCATCCCACACCGCCAGCCATAGCTTCTGGTGCTCATCCCGGCGCGCCTGCTGTTGCTCGCGCCATTCGGCCCGGCGCTCCAGCGCGGCGTGCGGATCGACCGCGCCATCGGCCGAACGCATGCGCTCGCCCGGGCGCTCGCCGCGCGCCATCTTCCCGAAGCCTGCCTCGCGCGCCTGGGTCAGCAGCGCCTGCTGCTCGGTCGTCAGGGCGAGGGAATCCACGACCTCCTGGCTGACCGGACCGTAGCCCGGCACCCACATGGCGTCATCCGCGCGCCCCATGCCACCTCGCTTCATATGCATGCCTCCATGGCGAAAATCCCGACCGCAACGCGCCGACTGACCTTTGGCGTGCCCGCGCTGACCCCGCTCGAAGCGCGGCGCCTGCGCCTCGTTCGTCACCGTGGTGGTGACCGTGGTGACGGTGGTGGTGACGGGCGCGGCGACCGGCGCGCCCGGCCCGGTACCGGCGGGCGCGGCCTGCGCCCCCATGCCCAGACCCAGCAAAGCTGCGGCCGACAGTGCTACGGAACAACGTTTCAATGTGAATGCGTGCATGATACACCTCCAGGTTCACGGTTGAATTTCAGTGGTTCCAGTATGCCGGCAGAGTCATTGCAAGGTCGTTACGCGCGCGCCGGTGAATGTTTCAGACGATTGCGCGAAGGGCCCGTCAACGCGCCGGCAGCAGCGTCAATGGGTCTACCGGCAGATGGCTGCGCCGGATCTCGAAGTGCAGGCGCGGCGAAGTGGTGTCGCTCTGGCCCAGCGTGGCGATCTGCTGCCCCTGGCGCACCTGCTGCCCCGTCTTCACCAGCAACTCCTGGTTGTGCGCATACGCCGTAATGTAGTCATCGTTGTGCCAGACGAGGACCAGGTTGCCCATGCCGCGCAATCCGTTGCCCACGTACATTACCTTGCCGTCGGCCGCGGCCAGAATGGCATCACCCAGATTGCCTTCGATGTCGACCCCATTGCCGCCCGACGAAAACTGGCGGATGACGCGGCCCTGATAAGGCCACTGCCACTGGATTTCCGTCGCGCCCGCGGCGGGACTGGCGCTCTTGGCGGCAGCGGCCGCGGTGCTGGTCGCACCAGCGGCTTTCTCGGCCACCGCGGCCGGCTGCGCGGGCGTGCCGGTGCCGGGCACGCTGACCGGCGACGTGACCGCAGACGAGGCGCCGGTTGACGCGCTCGCGGACGCCGTCGTGGTGGCAGCAGCAGTGGCCGCAGTGGTGGTGGCAGCGGCGGCGCCTGCGACCGCGAGCGATTGCCCCACGCGCAGCTGCGACGGGTCGTCGATGCGATTGGCCGCCATGAGATCGGAGACGGTCATGCCGTGATCCTGCGCGATACGATAAAGCGTATCGCCGGGCTGGACCACGTAACGCGCCCCGGCCTCTTTTGTCCCGGCGGACGCCGTCTCTGTTGCTGCGGTCGCCGGCGTGCGGCTGCCGCTCAGGTCCGAAATGGGTGCGCGGATGGTGCGCGAGCTGCAGCCGGCCAGCACGATCAAGGCCAGCGCGGCCGTGCCCAGCAACCACGGCGTGCGCTTGCCGTCGCGCGGCAAAGCGGTACGAGATCGAGACAAGGCCTCTGCCTGCATGGATGACTCCTGAAGTAATGAAAGATTCACGATTCGACGCCTGCCCTGAGCGGCACGAAACGCACGGGCTCGAAACGCTCGCGCTGCCAGCGCGTTGCACTGCAGCGACGCACCAGCACCAGATGCTGATCGCCGTCGCCTTCGGGCGCAATCAGCCGGCCACCCGGTGCCAGCTGCTCGAGCAGCGCCTGGGGAATGTGCGCGCCGGCGGCCGCCACCACGATGGCGTCGAACGGCGCGTGCGCCGGCAGACCCGCAGCGCCGTCCGCATGCACGAGCCACACCGGCGCCGGCAAGCGCACGGCCGCCAGATGCTGGCGTGCCTGCTCCACCAGGCCACGAACGCGCTCCACCGCGTACACGCGCGGCACGATATGGGCCAGCACCGCCGCCTGGTAGCCGCAACCGGCCCCGATCTCGAGCACCGAGCCCGGCACACCGTCCTGGCACAGCAGCGAAAGCATGCGCGCCACCACCCAGGGCTGGGAAATGGTCTGTCCATGACCGATGGGCAGGGCCGCATCTTCATAGGCGCGACTGGCCAGGCCCTGGTCCACAAAGACGTGGCGCGCCACCGCCGCCATCGCGCTGAGCACGCGTTCGTCGACGATGCCCTGGTGACGCAGGCGCGCGATCATGAGCGCGCGCAAGCGCTCTGAATTCAGCCCGAGATTATCGCCGCTGGCCGGCGCATCGCCGCGCACTGGCGTGCGACCCGGCCCGGCCACGATGCGCGCATTGCTATTGCTGGGCGTAATGCCACCGCCCAGGCGCGACTGACCGAAACGGTTTGCCGTGCCCGTTCGCGCGGCAGGACCGGAGGGCCGGGAATTCAGGGGGCGGGACATAGCGGTGCGAGCCAGTGTTCGACCTCGTCCTGCTGCTCGTAGCAGGTCAGGTCGAAGCGCAACGGCGTGATGGAGACGGACAACTGCTCGATGGCACCGAAATCGGTATCCGCGGCCGCATCCGACACGCTGCCCACCGGCCCTATCCAATAGACCGGCTCGCCGTAAGGCGTGGTGGTTTTGACTACCGGCTGCGATGGATGACGCTTGCCCAGGCGCGTCACGCGCATGCCGCTCAGGGCGTCATACGGCACGCTGGGAATGTTTACGTTGAGCACGACCGGCGCTTCGAGCGGCTGGGCAATCTGGCGTTCGACGATCTGGCGCGCCACGCGGGCTGCGCCATCCAGATGCTTCCAGCCCCGGTGAACGAGCGAAAACGCAATGGCCGGGATGCCGAACAGATAGCCTTCGGTTGCTGCGGCCACGGTACCCGAATACAGCGTGTCATCCCCCAGGTTGGCGCCATTGTTGATGCCGGAAACCACCAGGTCGGGACGGAAATCCAGCATGCCGGTGAGCGCGATGTGCACGCAATCCGACGGCGTGCCGTTCACGTAGCGAAAGCCGTTGGGTGCCGTATGCGCCCACAAGGGCCGGTTCAGGGTCAGCGAGTTGGACGAGCCGCTGCAATTCGTTTCCGGCGCGACAACGGTGAGCTCACCCAGGCCCTTGAGCGCCTCGACCAGCGCCTCCAGCCCCGGCGCATTGTAGCCATCATCATTGGAAACCAGAATGCGCATTGCCACGTCCCGAACATCCGCCAGAAAATCCACGATCCCAGCCCGCATTGTACCTGCTAGAATCGGCAGTAACTTCCGCCCGGATATCCGACTATGTCAATTTCTGTCACGCTCGCGGCACTGGGCATGATCGCCCTGGCCTACGTGCTGGGTGCCATCCCTTTCGCCGTGATCTTCAGCCGCATCATGGGCTTGCGCGATCCGCGCAACTATGGCTCGCGCAATCCGGGCGCCACCAATGTCCTGCGCAGCGGCAACCGCCTGGCGGCGGGGCTCACGCTGTTTTGCGATGCCGGTAAAGGCTGGCTGGCCGTGTTCCTGGCGCAGGTGTTCGCCCTGCCCACGGCGGTCGTGGCGCTCAGTGCGCTCGCCGCCTTCCTGGGCCATGTCTATCCCGTTTTCCTGGGTTTTCGGGGTGGCAAAGGGGTCGCCACGGCGCTGGGCGTCCTGCTGGCCATCAACCCCTGGCTGGCGCTGGCCACGGTGGCCACCTGGCTCATCATTGCCTTTGCCTCGCGCTATTCTTCCCTGGCAGCCATCGTCGCGGCGGTGTTTGCGCCCTTGTACTACGTGCTCGGCGGCAACGTGGTCTGGCCCGCGCAGCCCGCGTTGGCCAGCGCCATCACCGCCATCGGCGTCATGCTGCTGTTTCGCCACAAGGCCAACATCAGCCGGCTAATGCGCGGCAAGGAAAGCCGTATCGGCGCCAAAAAGCGCTAAGGCGGCGCTCAGATATCGTCCAGATCCCAGCGCGGGCGCACGCGAATGGCGCGTTCGCGCCGGCTCAGGTCCACGAGACCGGCACGGATACGCAAGGCGGCGGCATGCGCGATCATGGCGCCATTGTCCGTACACAGCGCCGGCGGCGGGAAAAACACGCGGGCCCCCCGGCGCGCGACGGCGTCGTCCAGCTGCGAGCGCAGGCGCGCATTGGCGCCCACGCCGCCCGCGACCACCAGGCGCTCCAGACCCTGGCCGTCGAGCGCCTTGAGCGACTTGCCGACCAGCACATCGACGATGGCGGCCTCGGTTGCGGCCGCCAGATCGGCGCGCTGCTGCGCTGAAAGCGCGCCCGCTGCTGCTTCGAGGCGCCGGCTTTGCGTCAGCACGGCCGTCTTCAGGCCGCTGAAGCTGAAATCCAGATCGGGGCCGTGCAGCATGGGCCGGGGCAGCCGGTAGGCGCGCGCATCACCCTCGCGCGCCAGCCGCGAGAGGGCCGGGCCGCCCGGATAGCCCAGGCCCAGCAGCTTGGCGGTCTTGTCGAAGGCTTCGCCCGCAGCGTCGTCGAGCGTTTCGCCCAGCAGGGTGTAGCGCCCCACCCCATCGACGCGCATGAGCTGGGTATGGCCGCCGGACACCAGCAATGCGACAAACGGGAAATCCGGCGCCGGATCGTCCAGCAAGGGCGAGAGAAGATGGCCTTCAAGGTGGTGGATGGGCAGGCTGGGCAGATCGCGCGCCCAGGCAAACGACTGCGCAATGCTGGCCCCCACCAGCAGCGCGCCGGCCAGCCCGGGCCCGGCGGTATAGGCGACGACATCGATGGCTTCGAGCGTACGGCCAGCGTCGGCGAGCACCTGGCGCAGCAGGGGCAGCACGCGGCGGATGTGGTCGCGCGAGGCCAGCTCCGGCACGACACCGCCGTAATCGTCGTGCATGGCCACCTGGCTGTGCAGGCGATGCGCGAGCAGGCCGCGATCCGTACACACCAGGGCGATACCGGTCTCATCGCAAGAACTTTCCACGCCCAGAATCAGCATCGACACCCGCTTTTCCATGTTAAAACAGTCGCACTCCTGCAGCGCATTATTGCAGTCCCCGCCGCAACCACGCAACGTGCCCCATCATGCTAGAAACGCTATTCCAGCTCAAAGCCCACCAGACCCGGCCCCGAACCGAAATCCTGGCGGGCATCACCACCTTCCTGACGATGGCCTACATCATCTTCGTGAACCCGGAGATCCTTTCCAGCACGGGCATGGATCGGGGCGCGGTGTTCGTGGCCACCTGCCTGGCGGCGGCCATCGGTTCGCTCATCATGGCGTTGGTGGCAAACTGGCCCATCGGCATGGCACCCGGCATGGGCCTGAACGCTTTTTTCGCCTTCACCGTGGTGGCGGGCCTGGGCTATAGCTGGCAGCAGGCGCTGGGCGCGGTCTTCATTTCCGGCGTCATCTTCGTGGTACTCACCATCACCGGCGCGCGCGCCTGGCTCATCCATGGCATCCCACGCGCCCTGCAATACGCCATCGCCGCGGGCATCGGCCTGTTTCTGGCCATCATCGCGCTGTCTTCGGCGGGCATCGTGGTCGCGCACCCGGCCACCATGGTGGGACTGGGCGACCTGGGCGCCGCGCCGGCGCTGTTCGCCCTGCTGGGTTTTTTCATCATCGCGGCGCTGGATGCTTTGCGCGTGCGCGGTGCCATCCTCATCGGTGTGCTGAGCATCACCGTGCTGTCCACGCTGACCGGCCACAACACGCTGCAAGGCCTGGTCTCGGCGCCGCCCAGCCTTGCGCCCACCTTCCTGCAACTCGATATTCTGGGTGCTTTGCAAACCGGCTTCGTTCACGTCATCCTGGTGCTGGTGCTGGTCGAAGTGTTCGACGCCACCGGCACTCTGGTCGGCATCGCGCGACGCGCCCGTCTCATCACCGATGATCATCCGGGGCGTCTGGGCCGGGCATTGTTTGCCGACAGCACGGCCATCGTCGCCGGTGCTGTACTGGGCACCAGCAGCACCACGGCCTACGTGGAAAGCGCTTCCGGCGTACAGGCCGGCGGGCGCACCGGCCTCACGGCCCTGACCGTGGGCATGCTGTTCCTGCTGGCGCTGTTCCTGGCCCCGCTGGCGGCGTCGGTGCCCGCCTATGCCAGCGCACCCGCCCTGCTCTACGTCGCCGGCCTGATGCTGCGCGAGGTCACGGAAATCGACTGGTCTGACGTGAGCGAAGCCACGCCGGCGGCGCTCACGGTCATCATGATGCCGCTGACCTATTCGATCGCCAACGGCCTGGCGTTCGGCTTCATCAGCCACGTGGTCATCAAGCTGTTCGCAGGACGCTGGCGCGAGATCCACCCGGCCACGGCGCTGGTGGCCGTGCTGTTTGCCGCCCGCTACCTGTTTTTCCCGGACTGACGCGCGGTACACTGGAGCTTTCCAGACCGGACTCTCGTTTGCGGAGCACTCATGAGCACCATCACGCTCGACAAGGACAGTTTTCAGGCTGCCCTGCAGGAAGACAAGCCCCTGATCGTAGATTTCTGGGCGCCCTGGTGCGGCCCTTGTCGCAGCTTTGCCCCCGTTTTCGAAGACGTAGCCGCGCGGCATGGGGACGTCACTTTCGCCAAAGTCAACACTGAAGAGCAGCAAGAGCTGGCGGCCGCCATGGGCATCCGTTCCATCCCCACGCTCATGGTGTTTCGCGAACAGGTATTGCTGTTCTCGCAGCCCGGCGCGCTGAATGCAAGCCAGCTGGAAACGCTGGTGGATCAGCTCAAGACGCTGGACATGGCCCAGGTACACGCCGACATCGCCGCCCAGCAAAACGCCGGCCAGGCCTGATCTCAGTCCTGCGCGCCGTCCGCGCACACGAAGCACACCTGGCCCCGCGTCAGGTTGCGCAGCTGTTCCTCGAAGCTGGTCTGCTGCGCATCGGGCAGTTCCAGATCCCACCACACGCCTTCGGCATCGAAGCGTTCGTCGCGCACGTCCACGTCGAACGCCGCAAAGCGCGCCTGCACGCGCGCCATGTCGCCAAAGGGGCAATGGCAGCGCAGGCGCCGCAGCGCGACCAGCGGCCGTTTCTGCGCCTCGCGCAGGCATTGCGCCGCGCAGCCACCATAGGCGCGCGCCAGACCGCCCGTACCCAGCTTGATGCCGCCGAACCAGCGGATCACCAACACGACCACGCGGTCGCACTGCTGGCCCTGGATGGCCTGCAGGATGGGCCGCCCCGCCGTGCCACCCGGTTCACCGTCGTCATGGAAGCGGTATTCGTCGCCCAGCAGCCAGGCCCAGCAATGGTGGCTGGCATCGGGAACGCGGTGCGCGGCGATGAATGCCATCGCCTGTGCGGGCGATTCGATGGCATCGGCAAGCGCCAGGAAGCGGCTTTTGCGCACCACTTCTTCCCAGCGCGCCGGTGCAGCCAGCGTCAGCGCCTGCATCGCGGGTCAATCATGCTCGTGCAGGACCAGCCAGGCCGTGCCGTCTTCCACGGCAAGGCCCACGCGGGCGCCCACGGGCAGCGTCGCCTTGCCTGGCACATGACCATAGGGCAGGCCCGGTACCACCGGCACGCCGCTGATCTTGCGCAGCCACTGCCAGACTGCCGGCAGGTCGTAGCCGTGGTCATGCGCACCCAGCCGGTATTCCGTGAAACTGCCCAGCAGAATCGCCTGCTGGCGCTGCAGGATGCCGGCATGCCAGAGGTGGTTGAGCATGCGCTCGATGCGATAAGGATGTTCGCCCACATCTTCCAGAAAAAGGATGCCGCCGTCGATGAGCGGCAACCAGGGCGTGCCCACCAGCGAACACAGCATGGCGAGGTTGCCGCCCCACAGCACGCCGCGTGCGTCCACGGCATCGGCCTGTGGTGCTGCAAAGCTGAGGATCTCCAGCTCGCCGCGCAGCGTCTCACAGAACAGCGCCGCGGTGAGCGCATCGGGCTGCGCGCAGCCGAAATCGGCCACGGCCGATGGCCCGGCATAGCTGGATGCCCCTGTGCGCGCGAGCAAAGCCAGATTGAAGGCGGTGAAATCACTGTGGCCGACGAAGCGCTTGCCGCTGGCGGCGACGCGATCCCAGTCGATATCGCCCAGGATGCGGCTCAGGCCGTAGCCACCCCGGGTCGACATCACTATCGGCAAGGGCTGCGCCAGACTGCGATGGATGGCGGCCACGCGCTGCGCGTCGGTGCCGGCGAAGCGCTGGTGACGCAGCAGCGCGCCCTCGTCGGCCTGCGCCAGAAAACCCAGCGCCTGCAAATGGTGGCAGGCGCGGCGCAATGCCGCCCCATCCTCGATCACGCCCGAGGGCGAGATCAGGTAAACGCCGTCATCGGCGCTGTGCCCGTGGTGATGGGCGTCGCAATGCCCGCTCATGCGCGCATCAGAGCAAACCCATTTGCAGGCGGGCAGCCTCGCTGATCATTTCGCGGCTCCAGGGTGGATCCCAGACCAGTTCGATATTGACATTTTCCACTCCCGGAATGGTGATGAGCTTGCTGCGCGCCTCGTCCGCGATCAGCGGCCCCATGCCGCAGCCGGGCGCCGTGAGCGTCATGTCGATATCGATGTCGAAAGCTTCCGGCCCGGCGGGCTTGATCTCGCAGCGATACACCAGGCCCAGGTTGACGATATCGACCGGAATCTCGGGATCGTAACACGTCGACAGGCGATTCCAGGCTTCGTCCTCGACGTATTGCGCCGTGAGCGGCCCTTCGGGGCGTGCGTGCTCCTCGACGATGGGATCCAGGCCGAGCGCATCCGCATCCGAGCCCTCGACCCGATAGAGGTTGCCCTGCACCATCACCGTGAGGCTGCCGCCCAGCTGCTGCGTGATGACGGCGACGCAGCCTTCCTCGATGGTGACCGGGGAGCCATGCGGTACGGTGACCGCCGGCAGATCCCGACTCACGACCACTTCTTCGCGTGAATACATTGTGTATACCTCTTGTTTCGACAGCGTGTTTCGACAGCTTGTTCGACCCATTTACTCGGTCTGCGCCGTTTCTCCCGCCTGGGTGATGGCATTGTGCAACGTATGCCACGCCAGGCTGGCGCACTTCACCCTTGCGGGGAATTCGCGCACCCCGGACAGGACTTCCAGCTTGCCGAAGTCCCGGCCCTCTGGCCGCGCTTCAGTCAGCAGCAGATGGACATCCTGGAACAACGATTCGATGTCATCGATGGGCTGCCCTTTGACCGCTTCAGTCATCAGCGATGCCGAGGCCGTGGAGATGGCGCAGCCTTCGCCAACGAAGCTGACGTCGTCCACGCGCCCGTCCTTCACCTTGACGAACACGGTGAGCCGGTCGCCGCACAGAGGGTTATGCCCGTCCGCCTGATGGTCCGCATCCGCCATCTCGTGGAAATTACGCGGATGGCGGTTGTGATCGAAAATGACTTCCTGGTAAAGCTCGCGCAAATCACCCTGGCCTGTCATGCGGAGCGCCCCGTACCGAACAAGTCCTGGGCCTTGGCGACCGCCGCCACCAGGGCGTCCACATCCTCGGCCGTGTTGTAGAGCGCGAACGAGGCGCGCGCCGTACCCGGAATGCCAAAGCGCGTCATGAGCGGCATGGCGCAATGATGCCCCGCGCGAATGGCCACGCCTTCGGTATCGAGAATCGTGCCCAGGTCGTGCGGATGGATGCCGTCGACCACGAAGGAGATGATGGCGGATTTGTGCGCCGCCTGGCCAATGATGCGCACGCCCGGCAAGGCCAGCAGCGCGCGCGTGCCTTGCTCCAGCAGCGCATGTTCGTGTGCGGCGATGCGCGCCAGGCCAGCCTGCTGCACGTAGCGAATGGCGGCGTGCAGACCGACCACACCCGCAATGTTGGGCGTACCCGCTTCAAACCGCTGGGGCGCGGGCGCGTAGGTGCTTTCCTCGAAGCTGACGGTGTGAATCATGTCGCCGCCGCCCAGCCAGGGTGGCATGGCCTCCAGCAATTCGCGCCGGCCATACAGCACACCCATGCCGGTCGGACCGTAAAGCTTGTGCGCCGAGAACGCGTAGAAATCCGCCCCCAGCGCCTGCATGTCCACCGCCAGATGCGCCACGGCCTGGGCGCCGTCGATCAGCACGCGCGCGCCGACGTCGTGCGCCTGACGGATCATGGCCTCGATGGGATTGAGGGTTCCCAGGGCATTGGAGACATGGCCCAGCCCCACCAGCCGAGTGCGCGGCCCGAGCAGGCCCGCGTAGGCCTGCAGATCCAGCTCACCGGCATCGGTCACCGGCACCACGCGGATGACGGCCCCCGTTTGCTGGGCGACCAACTGCCAGGGCACGATGTTGGAGTGATGCTCCATGCCCGTGAGCACGATCTCGTCGCCTGGGCGCAGGTTGGCGCGCCCCCAACTGTAGGCCACCAGATTGATGGCCTGCGTCGTGCCGCTGGTGAAGACGATTTCATCCGCATGCGCCGCGTTCAGGAATTGCGCCACGGCGCTGCGTGCCGCGTCATACAAGTCTGTTGCCCGCTGCGACAGCTGGTGTACGCCGCGATGGATATTGGCGTTGTCCCGCGCGTAGAACGCCGACTCGGCATCGATCACGGCCTGCGGCTTGTGCGTGGTCGCACCGTTGTCCAGATACACCAGGCGGTGCCCATGCACGCGTTGCGCCAGGATGGGAAAATCTTCGCGCAACGCCGCCATGTCGGACGATGCGATCGCTTCGATGGCCGTGTCGAGCGCGGCATCGACGGTGGCATTCATGCCCATTCTCCAAGAAGTCCGCCCGCGGGCAGGCGCGCCTGCACCAGTGCGGCCACGCGCTCGCGCAGGCGGGGAATGTCGATGCGCGCGATGGCTTGCGCGGCAAAGGCGCAGGTCAGCACATCACGGGCGCGCACGGCGTCAAAGCCGCGTGTACGCAGGTAGAACAACGCGTCTTCGTCGAGCTGGCCCACCGTGGCGCCGTGGGCGCACTTGACGTCGTCGGCGTAGATTTCCAGCTCGGGGCGCGCGTCGGCGCGCGCCATGCGCGACAGCAGCAAGCTGTCCGAGCGCTGCTCGGCGTCCGTGCCGTCGGCGCCCGGATCGACCAGGATGCGCCCGCCGAATACGCCGCGGCTGCCGTTATCCAGGATGCCCCGGTAGAACTCGCGGCTGGTGCCCTGCGGCTGCGCGTGATGGATCAGCGTGGTGTGATCCACGTGCCGACGACCGTCCACGTGGTAAAGGCCGTTGAACAGGGTTTCGCAATGCTCGCCGGCGAACACCGTGCCGATGTCGTTGCGCGCCAGCCGCGCGCCAAACGACAGGGAGTGCGAGTTGAACGTGGAACCGCGCGCCTGGCTGGCCTGGATGGCCGCCAGGTGGAAGGCCTGCTCGTTCTCGAGCTGCAGCTTCATGTGGGTCACGCGGGCATCGGCGTCCAGCGCGCAGCGCGTCACCGCATTGGTGAGCGTGCCCGTATCGAACTGGCCATCGGCCGTCAGGTAATGCTCGATGACGCTGGCCTGCGCGCCCGCCTGCGCAACGATGAGGCTGCGCGGGAACGCCCAGCCGCCCGGCGTCGCGCTGATGAATACCAGATGCACGGGCTGCTCGAGGACCACGCCCGGCTGCAGCGACACGAAACCGCCATCCCCGCCCATGGCCAGGTTCAGCGCTGCGGGACTGGCGCCCTGCGTCTCATCGCCGAACACGGCCTGCACGTCATCGCCGTGGTCTTGCAATGCCTGCGACACGGCCATGACCCGTGCCCCGGCCGGCGGCGTACCCACGCACGAGAGGCGCGGCTCGTGACGGCCATCGACGAAGACCAGCCAGTGGCCCTCGTCCTGCGTCATGACCCGCTCCAGGCAGGCCCGCACGCCCGCACCCTCCACGGCGGTGCCGGCGGCGAAGGCCTGCTGCTGCAGGCTGGCCAGCGAAGTGTGGCGCCAACCTTCTTTGCGCGGCCCCGGCCAGCCTTCGGTGCTGAAACGATCGAAGGCGCGCTCGCGCACGGCGTCCAGCCAGGCAATGCCCGCGCCCACGCGCCGCGCACCCTGTGCCTGGCGTTGCGCCGCCCAGTGTTCGATGCTGCTCATGCCCGTACCTCGCGCGACGCCTTGCCGGCCGCGGCTTCCAGCTCCTTGACCCAGCCGTAGCCGTGTTCTTCCAGCTCGAGCGCCAGCTCGCGCCCGCCCGAACGCACGATGCGCCCGTTTGAGAGTACGTGTACGTGATCCGGCACGATGTAATCCAGCAGGCGCTGATAGTGCGTGATGACGACCAGGGCGCGCTCCGGCGAGCGCAGGCGGTTCACGCCATCGGCCACCACGCGCAAGGCATCGATATCGAGGCCGGAATCGGTCTCGTCCAGGATCGCCAGCGTGGGTTGCAGCAAGGCCATCTGCAGCACTTCATTGCGCTTTTTCTCGCCGCCGGAAAACCCTTCGTTCACCGAGCGATAAAGAAATTCTTCCTTCATCCCCACAGCCTTCATCTCTTCCTTGACCCGCTTGAGGAAGTCCATGGCGTCCAGCTCGTCCAGGCCGCGATGGCGGCGCACCGAATTCAGCGCCGCGCGCAGGAAATAGGCATTGGACACGCCGGGAATCTCGAGCGGGTACTGAAACGCCAGGAACAGGCCGTTGCGGGCGCGTTCCTCGACCGCCATCTCGAGCAGATCCTGCCCCTGGAACTGTACGCTGCCTTCCGTGACCTCGTAGCTGTCGCGCCCCGCCAGCACTTGCGCCAGGGTGCTTTTCCCCGAGCCGTTGGGGCCCATGATGGCGTGAACTTCACCCGCCGCGACCGACAGATCGAGACCGCGCAGAATATGCTTGCCTTCAACCGACGCGTGCAAACCCTTGATTTCCAACATCCGTTTTCTCCTTGACCCTTAACCGACACTGCCTTCCAGGCTGACGCCCAGCAGCGCCTGCGCCTCGACGGCGAATTCCATGGGTAATTCCTTGAACACTTCCTTGCAATAGCCATTCACGATCATGGAGATGGCGTCTTCGGCCGAGAGACCGCGCTGCATGGCATAGAACAGCTGGTCTTCGCCGATGCGCGAGGCCGTGGCCTCGTGCTCGACGTGGGCCGTGGGATTCTGCACCTCCATGACCGGAAACGTATGGGCCGCGCAGCGCTTGCCGATGAGCAGCGAATCACACTGCGTGAAGTTGCGCGCGTTTTCCGCCTTGGGCGTCATGCGCACCAGGCCCCGGTAGGTATTGCTGCCGCGACCGGCGGAAATGCCCTTGGAGATGATGGTGCTGCTGGTGTTGCGCCCCATGTGGATCATCTTGGTGCCCGTATCCGCCTGCTGGCAGTGATTGCTCACGGCGACCGAATAGAACTCGCCGATGGAATCATCGCCGCGCAGCACCACGCTGGGATACTTCCAGGTGATGGCCGAGCCCGTTTCCACCTGCGTCCAGGAGATCTTGGAGCGCGGGCCGCGGCACTCGCCCCGCTTGGTGACGAAGTTGTAGATGCCGCCCACCCCGTCCTTGTCGCCTGGGTACCAGTTCTGCACGGTGGAGTACTTGATGCTGGCGTCATCCAGCGCCACCAGCTCGACGACCGCGGCGTGCAGCTGGTTTTCATCGCGCATGGGTGCGGTACAGCCTTCGAGATAGCTGACCGAGGCGCCTTCCTCGGCGATGATGAGGGTGCGTTCGAACTGGCCGGTATCGCGCGCATTGATGCGAAAGTACGTGGACAGCTCCATCGGGCAGCGTACGCCCTTGGGTACGAACACGAAGGAGCCGTCGGAAAACACGGCCGAATTCAGCGCCGCGTAGAAATTATCGCCCGGCGGCACGACCGAACCCAGGTACTTGCGCACCAGCTCGGGGTGCTCGCGCACGGCTTCGGAGAACGAACAGAAGATGATGCCGACATCGGCCAGCTGCTTGCGAAACGTGGTCGCCACGGAGACCGAATCGAACACCGCATCGACCGCCACGCCGGCCAGGCGCGCGCGCTCGTGCAGGGGCACGCCCAGTTTCTCGTAGGTGCGCAGCAGCTCCGGATCGACCTCGTCCAGGCTTTTCGGGCCGTCGTGCTTGCTCTTGGGGGCGGAATAATAGCGAATGTCCTGGAAATCCACCGGCGGGAAATTCACGTGGGCCCACTGCGGGTGGTCCATGGCGAGCCATTTACGGTAGGCTTCCAGGCGCCATTCCAGAATGAAATTGGGCTCGCGCTTGACCTCGGAGAGGAAGCGGATGGTGTCTTCCGACAGGCCCTTGGGAATGGTGACCGATTCAATGTCCGTGACAAAGCCGGCGCTGTACTCGCGATCCAGAAAGGAATCGATGGCGTCATCGGGATGGGGGACGACCTTGTCGGTAACCGTGTTCATTCGGAAATGCTCCATGTGATGGGGCGAGCGCGGATGCGCTCGGGCGTTCCTGCCGCGCGCGGGTGGCGCCGGCCAATGGGCCCCGCCAGCGCCGGACTGACCATGTCCGCCACGCTGACGCCTTCCAGCGTGCGACGGACGATGAAATTGATGCGTTCCCAGTTGCTGCGGATATGGCAGTCGGCCTCGACGCTGCACACACCCGGCGTGGCGGTGCATTCGGTCAGCCCGAAAGGCTGATCATCCAGCGCATCGATGATTTGTGCGATGTTGATGTCTGCGGCGGGACGGGCCAGGCGATAACCGCCCCGGGCGCCGCGCGTACTCGTGACCAGGCCATGCTGGGCAAGAATCTTGAGCACCTTGCTGACGGTGGCCGGCCCCAGCCCCAGCGCAGCGGCCAGATCCGCCGCGCTGACCACGCCTTCGGGCAAGGCCGCCATGTGCGTGAGAACGAGTGTGCCGTAGTCTACCAGCTTGCTGATTCGCAGCATGCGCTACAATTCCGTCGTGATGGCAACAGCGCATATAGTACCGTTTCAGTCCTATATGTGTCAATCAGGAATCCATGGCCGATGCGTCGTCCTGCACGGCGGTCTGGCCGGCCTGCTGCAAGGCCCACATGCTCGCGTAGTGCCCGTTCAGGCGCAGCAGTTCCGCATGGGTGCCGCGCTCTACCACACTGCCCTTTTTCATCACCAGAATCTCGTCGGCATCGACGATGGTCGAGAGCCGGTGCGCGATGATGAGCGTGCTGCGATGTCGGGCGATCTGGGCCAGTTCTTCCTGGATGGCGCGTTCGGTGCGGGTATCCAGCGCGCTGGTGGCCTCGTCCAGGATCAGAATGGGCGGGTCCTTGAGCAGGGTGCGCGCGATGGCCACACGCTGCTTTTCGCCGCCGGAGAGCTTCAGGCCGCGCTCGCCCACCTGGGTGTCGTAGCCCTGGGGCAGGCTGACGATGAAATCATGGATCCGCGCCGCACGGGCGGCGGCAATGATGCGCTCGCGGCTGGCTTGCGGATCGCCATAGGCGATGTTGTGCAAAATGGTGTCGTTGAACAGCACGGTGTCCTGGGGCACGATGCCGATGTGGCGCCGCAGGCTGGCCTGGGTAAAGGCGCGCAGATCCTGGCCGTTGATGCGCACGGCGCCGGCGTTCACGTCATAGAAACGGAACAGCAGGCGCGCCAGCGTGGACTTGCCCGCACCCGATGCGCCCACGACGGCCACCGTATGCCCGGCGGGAATCGTGAAGCTGACCTTGTGCAGGATGGGGCGCTCGGGCTCGTAGGAAAAATCCACATCATCGAAGGTGATGGTGGCCTGGTCGGTGTGCAGCGCCTGAGCATCCGGCGCGTCCGCCACTTCCTGGCCCTGGGCCATGAGGCCGAACATGCGCTCCATGTCCGCCAGGGAATGCTTGATCTCGCGATACACGAAACCGAGGAAATTGAGCGGTGCGTACAGCTGCGTCAGATAGGCCGACACCAGCACCACGTCACCCACGCTCATGCGCTGATCGACCACGCCCGAGGCCGAGAGCCACAGCAGCATCGTCACCCCCAGCGTGATGATGGCCGCCTGGCCGGCGTTGAGCAGCGTCAGCGCGACCTGGTTCTTGACGGACGAATCGACCCACTTGGCCAGATTGCCGTCGTAGGTCGCCACTTCATAGCCTTCGTTGCCGAAATACTTGACGGTCTCGTAATTCATGAGCGCGTCGATGGCCTTGCTGTTGGCCGCACTGTCCAGCGTATTCATGGTGCGCCGGTAGACCATGCGCCGTTCCGTCACCAGCAGGGTGTAGACGATGTACGCCAGGATGGTGCCCAGCGTGACGACCGCGAACGGCCAGTCGTAGCGCCAGAGCAAAATGGCCGTGACCATGGCGATTTCCAGCACCGTCGGCAGGATGTTGAACACCATGAAGTTGAGCAGGAAACCGATGCCCTTGGTGCCGCGCTCGATGTCGCGACTCAGGCCACCCGTCTGGCGCTGCAGGTGAAAGCGCAGGGACAGCGAGAGCAGATGCTCGAACAACTGGCGCGCGATGCGCCGTATGGACCCTTGCGTGACCCGCGCGAACAGCGCATCGCGCAGCTCGCCGAAAGCGCTGCTGGCCAGGCGGGCAAAGCCGTAGCCCAGCAGCGCGGCAACCGGCAGCACCAGCAGCGAGGGCGCCACACCCAGCTCGTCGATGATCTGCTTGAGGAAGAACGGCAGGATCACGCTGGCCAGTTTGGCCGCGATCATGCAAATCAGGGCTGCAATGACGCGCCAGCGGAATTGCCAGACGTAAGGCAGCAGGGAACGCAGGGTCTGGAGATCATTGCGCGGCGCGCGCGCGGGCCGCGACGTCATACGCGCTGCGCGAACATCGGATCAGCCACCGCGCGCATCACCGTTGGCAACGCCGGCCTCGGCGCCCGCGAGCGCCTCTGCGAGCCGGTCGCGGATACTGCCCAGCTCACTGCGCAAGGCCTGAAACTCGCTCGCGCTCAGGCGCACGGCCGCATCCTGGTCGTGCGGCTGATCCTGGCCCGCGCTCAGGCGATTGCGCGCGCCCGCGATCGTGAAACCCTCGACGTACAGCAGGTTGCGGATGCGCCGGATCAGCAACAGTTCGTGGTGCTGATAATAGCGCCGGTTACCGCGCCGCTTGACCGGCTTGAGCTGCGTGAATTCCTGCTCCCAGTAGCGCAGGACGTGGGGCTTGACCAGGCACAGCTCGCTCACCTCGCCGATGGTGAAATAACGCTTGGCCGGAATCGGCGGCAGTGTCTCGGGGGTTTCAGGGGTGCTCATGACACGAACTCCAGGGCTTCACGGTTCACGAATCGGGCCGGCGCCGGCCTAGGCCTGGGCGGCCTGCTCGACCAGCATGCGCAGCTTCTGGCTGGCGTGAAAGGTCACGACGCGCCGCGCCGCGATGGGGATCACCTCTCCCGTCTTGGGGTTGCGGCCCGGCCGGGGCGGTTTGTCGCGCACCTGGAAATTGCCAAAGCCCGACAGCTTGACCTCGTCACCCTCGGCCAGGCAGTTGCGGATTTCGTCGAAAAACGCATCCACGATGTCTTTGGCCTCACGCTTGTTCAGCCCGACGTGCTGGAACAGCATCTCGGCCAGCTCGGCCTTGGTCAGTGTACGTTCCGGATTCAATGTGATGCTCCTTGACTGCGAAGGCGTGCGCCGTGCGCCGCTTCGAGCGCCTTCAGCAATAGATCCATACAGCGCTCTACGCGGGCCTCGTCCAGCGTTGCCGCCGGATCCTGCAACCAGAAACGCAAGGCCAGACTCTTGTGATCCGCCTGCGCTGCCGCGTCGTGCCAGACATCGAACAAGCGCACATCGCGCACCAGCGCGAGCTCGGCATGCCCTGCCCGGGCCTGATCCAGCGTCTGCATGACGTGCTGGAATGATACCCCGGTGTCGATCCAGATGGCCAGATCACGGATGACCACGGGTTGGCGCGACCAGGGCTGGAAATGCGGTACCGTCAGCGTCTCCAGCGCATCAAGCGCGATTTCGAACACGACCGGCGCGCGCTGCAATTCCAGATCGCGCACCCAGCGGGGATGAACCTCGCCGATCCAGCCGATCGGGCGGCCGTCCAGCTGCACCTGCGCGCCGCGACCCGGATGCAGGGCGGGATGGGCCTGCGGCACGAACACCAGATCGCCCGCGCGTTCGCCAGCCAGCGTTTCCAGATCACGCTTGACGTCGTAGAAATCCACGGCCCGCGCCGCCACGCCCCACTGCTCGGGCAGCGCCGGCCCCCAGGCGGCGGCCGCCACGTGCATGGGCTGCTCCACACCGGCGACATCGCGCGCGCCGGCCGGCGCGGCGGGATTGCGCCGGAACACCCGGCCCAGCTCGAAGACCCGCACGCGCGACTGCCGATGCTGCGCATTATGGCGGATATTGGCCAACAGACCCCCGATCAGGCTGGAGCGCATCACGGCCAGCTGGCTGGCGATGGGGTTGATGAGCTGGATGGGATCCGCGTTGCCCGCATAATTGCGCTCCCAGGCTGCCTCGACGAATGAAAAGTTGATGACCTCTTGGTAATCGCAGGCGGCCAACCGGGCGCGCAGCGCGTGGGCATCCCGACGCGTCTCGGGCGGACTGCGCATGATGGCCGGCGCACGCGGCGGCACAGCGGGGATGCGCTCGAAGCCATGGACACGCGCGAGCTCTTCGATGAAATCTTCCTCGATGCTCAGATCGAAACGGTAGGACGGCGGCGTGACGCTGAAGATCGCGTCCTGCTCGGTCCAGGCGAAGCCCAGCCGGGTGAAAATATCCGCCGCCGCGTCGCGCGTCAAAGGGATGCCCAGGATGCGCTGGCAGCGCGCCAGGCGCACGCGCACCGGCTCGCGCGCCGGCAGACGCACGACCTGGTCTTCGACCGGGCCGGCCTGCCCGCCGCAGATTTCGAGGATCAGCGCCGTGATGCGCTCCAGATGCGGCACCACGCTCTGGGCGTCCACGCCGCGCTCGAAGCGGTGGCTGGCCTCCGAAGTCAGCTTGTAGCGCCGCGCGCGGCCCATGATGGCCTCGGGCCACCAGAACGCCGCCTCAACGAAGATGTTGGTTGTTTCGAGGCTCACAGCCGTGGCCTGCCCGCCCATGATGCCCGCCAGGCTCTCGACCCGATCCTGCGCGGTGATGACGCCGACGTCTTCCTGCAGGGCGACGGTCTGGCCGTTGAGCAGCGCCAGCGACTCGCCCGCGCGCGCCCAGCGTACCTGCAGCGGGCCGTGCAGCTTGTCCAGGTCGAACACGTGCGTCGGGCGACCCAGCTCGAGCATGACGTAGTTGGAGATGTCCACCAGCGTGGACACCGGACGCTGACCCGAGCGCAGCAGGCGCTGCACCATCCATTGCGGCGTGGCCGCGCGCGCATTCACGCCCCGGATGATGCGCCCGGCAAAACGCCCGCACAGATCGGGCGCGAGAATTTCCACCGGCATGCGCTCGGCGATGCCGACCGGCACCGCGACCGCTGCCGACGACTGCAGCGGTGCGCCCGTGAGTGCCGCCACTTCGCGGGCTATCCCTTGTATCGACAAACAATCCGCCCGATTGGGCGTGAGCTTGATTTCGATACAGGTATCATCGAGATCGAGCGCGTCGCGCAGGTCGCGTCCCGGCGTCAGGGACGCATCCAGCTCCAGCAGGCCGGCGTGATCCTGCGACAGGCCCAGCTCGCGCGCCGAGCACAGCATGCCCGACGAGGATACGCCCCGCATCTTGACGGCGCCGATCGTCATGCCGCCGGGCAGATGCGCACCCACGCGCGCAAGCGGCACGACGATGTCCGCGCGGGCATTGGGCGCGCCGCAGACGATCTGAACCGGCGCGGCGCTGCCGTCATCCACCTGGCACACGCGCAGGCGATCCGCGTCCGGGTGCGGCGCGACCGCCAGGATGCGGGCCACGACCACGCCGTCAAACGGCGGCGCCGCGGGGTGGGTGTCTTCGACTTCCAGGCCCGCCATGGTCAGCAGATGGGCCAGCGCCGCAGTATCCAGGTCGGGGTCAATGAGGCTACGCAGCCAGGATTCGGGAAATAGCATGATGGATGACGGTATCGGGACTCAGGAGTTGAACTGCCGCAGGAAGCGCAGGTCGCCTTCGTAGAACTGGCGCAGATCGTTCACGCCATAGCGCAGCATGGTCAGGCGCTCGAGGCCCGAACCGAAGGCGAAGCCGATGTAGCGCTCCGGATCCAGACCGAAATTGCGCACCACCGTGGGATGGACCTGGCCCGCGCCGGAAATCTCCAGCCACTGGCCCTGATTGGGGCCGCTGGCGAACATCATGTCGATTTCGGCCGAAGGCTCGGTGAACGGAAAGAATGACGGCCGGAAGCGCACCGACAAATCCTGCGTCTCGAAGAATTGCTGCAGGAAGTGCGTATACACCCCTTTCAGGTCGGCAAAGGAAATATCCTCGGCAATCCACAGGCCTTCGACCTGATGGAACATGGGCGAGTGCGTGGCATCGCTGTCCACACGGTAGGTGCGCCCGGGAGCGATGACCTTGATGGGCGGCTGGTGGGTGCGCGCGTAGCGAACCTGCATGGGGCTGGTGTGCGTGCGCAGCAACAGCGGCAGGCCTTGCGCGTCCTGCATGTCGACGTAAAACGTATCCTGCATCGAGCGCGCGGGGTGATTTTCCGGATTGTTCAGCGCGGTGAAATTGGTCCAGTCGTCTTCGATCTCCGGCCCATCCGCCACGTCGAAACCGATGGAATGGAAAATGGCTTCGACCCGCTGCCAGCTGCGGATCACCGGGTGGATGCCGCCAAAACCGCGCCCACGCCCCGGCAGGCTGACGTCGATGGTCTGCGCCGCGAGGCGTGCCTGAAGCTCCTGCTCGGCCAGTGCCGCACGCCGCGCTTCGAGCAGGCCTTCGATGGCCTGCTTGAGCTGGTTGATGCGCGCGCCTTCGGCCTTGCGCTGTGCCGGCTCGAGTCGGGACAGGCTCTTGAGCAAGGCCGTGACGCGACCATTGCGCCCCAGAAAGCCGGCCTTGGCGTTCTCCAGGCTGGCGCCATCGCCCGCCCCGGCAAAGGCCTCGCGGGCCTGGGCGATCAGGCCATCATCCGTATCCATGCCCGCCTCTGTACCTGTAGCTGTCATAATGCTGGGATCCAAATGGAAACGGAGCCCCGTAGAGCCCCGTCTCGCGGTTGAAACAGCGGTGGCGGCGCTCAGGCAGCCAGTGCGGCCCTGGCCTGCTCGACCACGGCGGCAAAACCGGCCTTGTCGTGCACGGCCATGTCGGCCAGCACCTTGCGATCCAGCTCGATGGACGCTTTCTTGGTGCCGGCGATGAAGGCGCTGTAGCTCAGGCCCAGCTCGCGGCAGGCGGCATTGATGCGGGTGATCCACAACGCGCGGAACGTGCGCTTGCGGTTACGGCGATCGCGATAGGCGTACTGGCCGGCCTTCATGACGGCCTGGTTGGCCACCCGGAAGACGCGACTGCGGCGACCGCGGAAACCCTTGGCTTGGGCAATGACTTTCTTGTGACGTGCGCGCGCGTTGACGCCGCGTTTGACTCTTGGCATGGTTCAGATCTCCGTTCAGGCGAAAGGCAGCATGGCCTTGACGGCGGCCACGTCGGCAGCGTGAATGGCCGTGCTGCCGCGCAGCTGGCGCTTGTTCTTGCTGGTCTTTTTGGTCAGGATGTGACGCTTGAACGCCTGACCGCGCTTGATCGAACCACTGCCGCGCACCTTGAAACGCTTGGCAGCCCCTTTACGGGTTTTCATCTTGGGCATAGAAAAGCCTTGTTTTGACATGATGCCGGGTGGTGACGATACCCCGCCACGCTTGACCGACCCGAAAGCACCACTTGTTGATGCCGCGCAGGGCGGTTGCCACCCTGCGCCAGCGCCCACGCCCCATGCCATGAACTGGACACGAACCGGGGAAAGCCTTGAATTATAGGCGGATGCAGCCCCGCTTGTCCAGAAGCCAGCGGACGACTGGCACGCGATGCCGGCCCGAAGTTGGATAAAATGGGCGTATTGCCATCCGCCCGTACAGGAGCTGCCCATGATTGCCCGGATCAAGATCGATTTCGTCTCCGACGTGTCGTGCCCATGGTGCGCGGTGGGGCTGGGCGCACTGGAAATCGCACTGTCCCGGCTGCAAGGCGAGATCGCGGCCGAACTGCATTTCCAGCCTTTCGAGCTGAACCCGGACATGCCGCCCGAGGGTCAGGATACCGTAGAGCGCCTGTCGCGCAAGTACGGCATCACGCCAGAGCAGGTACGTCGCAATGGCGAGCGCATCACGGCACGCGGCGCCGACGTCGGCTTCACCTTCAACATGGACAAGCGCACGCACACCTACAACACCCTGGATGCCCACCGCCTGCTGCATTGGGCCGGCCTGGAAGGGCAAGCGCCCGGCGGCCAGCGGGCCCTGAAGCACGCGCTGTTCAAGGCCTATTTCACGGATGGTGAAAACGTGGGCGCGCACGACGTGCTGGTCCGGCTGTGCGCCGCCTCAGGGCTGGATCCCGAACGCGCGCGCGCCATCCTGGCATCGGACGAATACCTGGAAGACGTGCGCGCGCGTGAGCAATTTTACGCACAGCAGGGCATTACGTCCGTGCCCTCCCTTATCCTGAACGATCGCCATCTCGTCCAGGGCGGCCAACCGCCCGAGGTCTTCGAAAACGCCTTGCGCCAGGTCGCGGGCATCCCGGCCGGCTGAGCGCACGGTACCGGCGTTTCAGTCCAGGCTAAGGTTTTGATACGCCGGCTCTTGATAATCCAGCGCTTCGGCAAGGTGGCGCGCCTGAATGTCGGCCTGCCCCTCCAGATCCGCAGCGCTGCGCGCCACGCGCAAGACGTTGTGCATGCGCCGCGCCGATCCGCCGCGCGCGCTGGCCCATCGGACCAGACCGGCCGCGCCACCCGCGCCCAGCCGGCAATGGCGCTGCACGCCTGCGGCATCCAGGCGGGCGTTGCTGCACCCCTGGCGGGCCAGCTGGCGCGCCGCCGCGGCCATGACGCGCGCGCGTACCGCTTCGGAACTTTCGGCCGTGCCCGGCGAACCCTCGCCCGGCACGGCGTCCTGTTCGGGATGCAGACTGATGATCAGCGCGACGCGATCGAGCACGGCGCCCGAGACCCGACCCTGGTAATGCCGGATCTGCGCCGGCGTGCAGCGACAGCGCCCGCCGGCATCGCCATGCCAGCCGCAGGGGCAGGCATTCATGGCGCCCACCAATTGGAAGGCACAGGGAAATACCGCCGCCGCCCCGACGCGCGCCACCGTGATCGTGCCCGATTCAAGGGGCTCGCGCAGGGATTCCAGCGTGGCGCGGGCGAACTCGCCCAGCTCGTCCAGGAAAAGCACGCCATGATGGGCGCGGCTGATCTCGCCCGGCACGGGTCGGGCGCCGCCACCCACCATGGCGACGGTGGGTGTGCTGTGATGCGGCGCGCGTAACGGCGGCTGGCGCGGCAGCGCTTCGGGCGCACCGTGAAACGTATCCAGGGCCATCAGCTCGAGCGCCTGATCGGCCTGCAAGGGCGGCAGAATACCGGGCAGACACTGCGCCAGCAGACTTTTCCCGACGCCGGGCGGGCCGCGCATCAAGAGGTGGTGGCGCCCGCAGGCCGCAAGCTCCAGCACGCGGCGCGCGCGCCGCTGGCCGCGCACGCTGGACAGGCAGGGTGCCGTGTCCTGCGTGGCCGGCAACACCGGCGCCCGGGCGGGCATCAGCGCCGCCGCGCCCCGAAGATAGGCGGCCAGCTCATCCAGGCTGTGCGCCACCCGTACCTGCACACCCGGCACCAGGGCCGCTTGTTGCGCCGCGCGCGCACCCATCACCAGCGTGGCGCCCGGCGCCAGGCGCGCCAGTCCGAGCGCGACGGCCAACGGTGCGGCCACCGGCAGAATGGCGCCGCTCAATGAAAGCTCACCGACGAAGACGTGCTGCGCCAGCGTGCGCGCCGGCGCGGCGGCGGGACAGATCTGGCCCGACGCCAGCAGTATGCCCAGTGCAATGGCCAGGTCGAAGCTGCCGCAGGCCTTGGGCCGGTCGGCCGGGGACAGATTGACGGTGATACGCGCGGACGGGAAGCGAAAGCCGCAGTTCACGATGGCGGCGCGCACGCGCTCGCGGCTTTCGCGAACCCCCGCATCGGCCTGCCCAACGACATGAAAGGCCGGCAGGCCATTGCCCAGATGAACTTCGACACGTACAGGAGAAGGGGCCAGCCCGGCCAACGCCAGACCCGCCAGTACGGCAAGCGACATGCGTGCCCCGCGATGCGATCCATAGACCGGCACAGTATGGCGGGCGGCCAGCGCGGCGGGCAAGCCGCAGCGGGCGTTTTTTGTCACACCGCCAGCGCACGGCGGTGCCGCTCAGTCCGGTGCGACGCTACGCTCGTCACCGTCGGGTGCGCCCTGCCCCGCGCGCTCCAGCGCCTCGACGCGCTGCTCCAGCGTCGCGATGCGCACCAGGGCGCGCTCCAGCAGCGTCTTCTGGATATCGAATTCTTCGCGCGTGACCAGATCCAGCCGCGCGAAGGTCTGCGCCATGAGCGCCTTGATGTTGCGTTCGATGTCGGGGGCCGGACTGCGCGCAATCAAGTCGGAAATATTGCGCTGAAATTCCTCGAACCAGTCGCCAGCTTGCTTCATGACCGCCTCCTTGAGGGTCGCCATGGCGACCCGTTGAAAACCATCTGGCCTGCCTCAGGCGGACAGGCTGGAAAGATCGATGCGCTGCGCGCGATTCAGTGTCGACGCCACCTTGTAGCGCAGATCCGTCGTATGCGCATTCATGATCGCATGCTTGACGTCGGGCAGCTGCTGTGCGTGCATCGAGAACGTGGTCAGGCCCAGGCCCAGCAAGAGCCGGGTCAGGCTCGCGTCGCCGGCCATCTCGCCACACATGGCGACCGGCTTGCCCAGGCGCTCGCCGACGTTGATCACATGCGCAATCAGGCGCAGCACTGCGGGATGCAGGGGATCGTACAGCTCGGCCACCGCGCTGTCGGCGCGATCCACCGCCAGGGTGTACTGGATCAGGTCATTCGTGCCCAGCGAGAGAAAATCCAGCGCTTCCGCGAAGGGTTCGACCGCGATGGCGACGGCGGGTGTCTCGACCATGGCGCCCAGGGAATAATCGGGCCGCAGGTCGGGCTCGCGCTGGCGCAGCTGCTCCACCGCCGCCGCGAGCGCCTGGCGCGTGGCGATGACCTCGTCCAGGCTGGTCAGCATGGGGATGAGGATGCGCACATGCCCGTGGCGCGAGGCGCGCAGCAGCGCGCGCAGCTGCACAATAAACATTTCCGGGCGTGCCAGACAGTAGCGAATGGCGCGCAGGCCCAGCGCCGGATTGGTGGCGACGGTCTCGTCGCTGTCCAGGACTTTGTCGGCCCCGATGTCCAGGGTGCGGATGGTCACGCTGCGCCCGGCCATGGTTTCAATCACGCGCGCGTAAGCCTGGGTCTGCTCTTCTTCGCCCGGAATCGTATGGCGCCCCATGAACAGGAACTCGGTGCGAAACAGGCCAATGCCCTGCGCGCCTGCCTGCAAGGCCTGCGCGGCCTCGTGGGGCAGCTCGATGTTGGCATGCAGGGCGACGCTGATGCCGTCCAGCGTCAGCGCCGGCGCGTCGCGCAGGCCGCTGCGCCGTGCATGCTCGCGTGCCAGCGCATCGCGACGCTGGATGAATTCATCCAGTACCGCGCGGGATGGATTGACGAGCACCGCGCCGCTCGCGCCATCGATGGCCAGCACGTCGCCGTCGCGCAACAGGGCGCGCGCATGGGCCAACCCGACGACGGCGGGAACATTCATGCTGCGCGCCAGGATGGCCGTATGCGACGCCGCGCCGCCCAGATCCGTCAGGAAGGCGGCGAAGCGCCCGTCACGCAGGCGCAGCATGTCGGCGGGGGCGATGTCGCGCGCGACCACGATGAGGCCCTCGTCGGCCGACACCGGGGCGGCTTCGGGCAGCAGCGCCGGCGGCGCGCCTGAAAGCACGCGCAGCACGCGCTCGATCACCTGACGCACATCGGCGCCGCGCTCGCGCAGATAATCGTCGCTCATGACCGCAAACTGCTCGACCAGCACCTGTCCCTGCGACGCGAGCGCCCATTCGGCGTTGTAGCACTGCTGATGGATGAGCGCGCAGACCTGCTCGGTCAACAAAGGATCACCCAACAGCAAGCTGTGGACGTTCAGCAGCGGGCCAAGCTCGCGCGGCGCATCCGGCGGCAGATCGGCGGCCAGCGCGTCGAGCTCGCCGCGCGCCGTGCGAATCGCGTCACGCAGGCGCTCGCACTCTTGCGCCACGTCTTTGCGGGGAATGCGATAGTGCGCCACCTCGAGCGCGACGGCCGTCATGACCACCGCACGGCCGATGGCGATGCCCCGTGCCACGCCCTGACCTTGCAGGCAGACCATGGGACCCTGCGCCGGCGCCACTGCCATGCTCATTGGCCTTCGCCGAACCGGTCTTCGAACAGTTGACGGATGGCGGCCAGCGCCTCGGGCGCGTCCGCGCCGTCCGCGTCGATGCGCAGCGTGACGCCCATGCCGGCGGCCAGCATCATGACCCCCATGATGCTCTTGGCATTCACGCGCCGTCCGTCGCGTGAAATATGAATTTCACTGGCGTAACTCCCGGCCAGCTGCGTGAGCTTGGCCGCGGCCCGGGCATGCAAGCCCAGGCGATTGCTGACGAGGATATCGATTGCCTGCATGTCGAAATCTCCTGCTGTCCGTGGCGGATCAGTGCGGCCCCGAGCCGTCCGGGCTGGCGATGCCGCGCAGGCCGCTGCGCAGCACGCGTTCGCCCAGATCGTCCGGTGTGCCGAAATCCGTGAGCGCCTTGAGCACCATGTTCAGGTTGGTGCCGCCCAGCAATGCCACCCGCAGGCCCCGTGTCCTGGCCTGTTCGACGGCACGCTGCGCGATGTTGAACGGGGTGGCCCCGTAAAGGTCGCTGAGCACGACGCAGGCCTGCTGGGGCGCCTGCAACAGCGTTTTGAGCACCTGCGCCTGCACCGTGCCGGGGTCGGCATCGGCATCGACGTCGATCACGCAAAGCGGCCCGGGCTCACCGAGCACATGCGCGGCGCAGCGCGCCAGTGCCGTGCCCAGCGGGGCGTGCATGACCAGGACGACCCGGCCCATCAGGCGTCCAGCCCCACCGCCTTTTCGAGCGCAACGGCGAAATGGGCGGCCACGTCGCAATCCGTCTGCTGGGCGATCTCGACGAAGCAGGTCGGGCTGGTCACGTTGATTTCCGTGAGGTGATCTCCGATGACGTCCAGGCCGATCAGCAGCAGCCCCCGACGCGCCAGGCGCGGCCCGATGGTCTGCGCGATTTCCATGTCGCGCTCGGTCAGCGCACGGGCCACGCCCTGTCCGCCGGCGGCGAGGTTGCCGCGCGTTTCGCCCGGCTGCGGGATGCGCGCCAGGGCATACGGCATGGGCGTGCCATCGATGACGAGGATGCGTTTATCCCCTTCCGATATGCGCGCGATATAGCGCTGCGCCATGATGCTGCGCTGGCCATTGTCCGTCAGGGTTTCGAGGATGGCGCCCAGGTTGGGATCCTCGGGCCCGATGCGAAACACGCCCGTGCCGCCCATGCCATCGAGCGGCTTGACGACGATGTCGCGCTCTTGTGCGTGAAAGGCGCGCAGGCGCTGGATGTCGCGCGTCACCAGCGTGGGCGCGGTGAACTGCGCGAACTCCATGATGGCGAGCTTTTCCGGATGGTCGCGCAAGGCCGCCCCGGTGTTGAACACGCGTGCCCCGCGCGCGGCCGCCTGATCCAGCATATGCGTGGCGTACAGATACTCGAGATCGAACGGCGGATCTTTGCGCATGAGCACGGCGTCGAAATCCTGCAGCGCGCGCTCCTGCGCGGCGCCCGTGTCGCGCCACCATTGCCGGCCATGCAGGTCGGCCCCGGCCACCAGCGCGATATCCTGCGCCAGGCAGCGCACTTCTCCGGCGTCGATGAACAGGTCGCCCAACAGCGCGACGCTGATGCGATGATTGCGCGCTTCCAGCGCCTGCATCATGGCCACGGAAGTGTCCTTGTAGGCGTTCAGGCCCGGCAAGGGATCGATGATGAACAGGACATGCATGAGGGAAGATTCCGGTTGATATGCGCGCAGGCCGCTTCTTATTTGCGGCGCGGCGCCAGCACCATGACCATCTGGCGTCCTTCCAGCTTGGGCATGGCTTCCACCTGGGCCGTTTCGACCATGTCGTCCCGTACGCGTTCGAGCACCCGCATGCCCAGCTCTTGGTGCGCCATTTCCCGGCCCCGGAACCGCAGCGTCACTTTGGCCTTGTCGCCATCGTCGATGAAGCGGCGCAGGTTGCGCAGCTTGACCTGATAATCGCCTTCGTCGGTACCGGGACGGAACTTGACTTCTTTGACCTGTATGGTTTTCTGGCGTGCGCGCGCTTCTTGCTGACGCTTCTGTTCCTGATAGCGGAACTTGCCGTAATCCATCAGGCGGCAGACTGGCGGGTTGGCATTGGGCGCGATCTCTACCAGGTCCACTTCGTGTTCTTCTGATTGCTGAAGGGCCTGGGAGAGTTTGACCACACCCAGTTGTTCTCCTTCCAGACCAATGAGCCGCACCTCTGGAGCACGAATTTCTCCATTGATGCGATGGGCTTTTTCGGTTGCGATGTCTAGGACTCCTGTGTCGGAATTAAATGCGGGCGCCGGCCGACTCTGCTACCCGGCCTGACGCGTTGAAATATCATGCGCGAGCTGCTGTGCAAACGCATCCACCGGCATGGCGCCAAGGTTGCGCCCACCCCGGGCGCGCACGGCCACTTCGCCTGCGTCGCGTTCCTTTTCACCCACCACCAGAATGTAGGGCAGCTTTTGCATACTATGCTCCCGGATTTTACGGTTGATCTTTTCCGCGCGCAAATCTGACGTCACCCGAAAACCACGCGCGCGCAGCCCTTGCGCCACCGTTTGCGCGTAATCCGCATAGCGTTCCGAGATGGAGCATACGACGGCGTGCTGCGGGGCCAGCCAGGCCGGCATGGCCCCCGCGTGGTTCTCGATCAGAATGCCGATGAAGCGTTCGAACGAACCCAGGATGGCCCGGTGCAACATGACCGGGGTCTGGCGCTCGTCGTGCGCATCGACGTATTCCGCGCCGAGGCGCTCGGGCATCGAAAAATCAACCTGGATGGTGCCGCATTGCCAGTGACGGCCGATGGCATCCTTGAGCGTGTATTCGATCTTCGGGCCGTAGAACGCGCCCTCGCCCGGCGAGAGCTCGAATGCGCAGCCGGTCTGCTCGAGGCTGGCGATGAGGGCTTTCTCGGCCTTGTCCCAGACGGCATCCGAGCCGATGCGCTTCTCGGGCCGCGTCGCGACCTTGTAGAGAATGTCCGTGAAGCCGAAATCGTTGTAGACGCGCTGCAGCAAGGCGGTGAATGCCGCGCATTCGTCCTGCAGCTGATCTTCGGTGCAGAAAATGTGGCCGTCGTCCTGGGTGAAGCCGCGCACGCGCATCATGCCGTGCAGCGAACCCGACGGTTCGTTGCGATGGCACATGCCGAACTCGCCGTAGCGGATCGGCAGCTCGCGATAGGAGTGCAGGCCGGCGTTGAAGATCTGGATATGGCCGGGACAATTCATCGGCTTCAGGCCATAGACGCGGTTTTCGGATTCCGTCGTGAACATGTTCTCGGCGTAATTGTCCCAGTGCCCCGTCTTCTTCCACAGCGAAAGATCGAGAATCTGCGGCGCTTTCACTTCCTGATAGCCGTTGTCCCGATAGACCGCACGCATGTATTGCTCGACCTGCTGCCACAGCGTCCATCCGCGCGGATGCCAGAACACCAGACCGGGCGCCTCGTCCTGGAAATGAAACAGATCCAGCTCGCGCCCCAGGCGACGGTGGTCGCGCTTTTCCGCCTCTTCCAGCATGGTCAGGTAAGCGTCTTGTTCCTGCTTGCTGGCCCAGGCGGTGCCGTAGATGCGCTGCAGCATCTCGTTGTTGCTGTCGCCGCGCCAGTAGGCGCCCGCGACTTTCATCAGCTTGAACACCTTGAGATGGCCGGTCGAGGGTACGTGCGGGCCGCGGCACAGATCGATGAAATCCCCTTCGCGATACAAGGTGATGGTTTCCGCACCCGGGATCGAGGCGATGATCTCCGCCTTGTATTCCTCGCCCAGGCCCCGGAAAAAAGCCACGGCTTCCTGGCGATCCCAGACTTCGCGCTCGACGGGCTCGTCGCGGCGCGCCAGCTCGTGCATCTTCTGCTCCAGCGCCGTCAGGTCTTCGGGCGTGAACGGGCGATGGTAGGAGAAATCATAGTAGAAACCATTCTCGATCACGGGGCCGATGGTGACCTGCGCTTCCGGGAACAACTCCTTGACCGCATACGCAAGCAGGTGCGCCGTGGAGTGGCGCAACAGGTCCAGGCCGTCGGGATCGCGCGCGGTGATGATCTCGAGCGGCGTATCCTGCGTGATCACGTGCGACGTGTCCACCAGCCGCGCGCTGCCTGCCTCCTCGATTCGTCCCGCCAACGCCGCACGACCCAGGCCGGTACCGATAGCGCGCGCCACCTCGGCGACTGAGACCGGGCCGTCGAACGCGCGGGTTGAACCATCGGGCAAAGTGAGCTGAACCATGATGACGATATCCTGAAAAGCAAAAACGCGGCCAAGGGCCGCGTTACGAGAATGCACCGTGCAAAAATGCTGCGCATGCGAAACGATTGCGGCGAGTGTCAGGCACGCCGGGTCGGAGTTCGCATCAGACTGGCAACAGCGTTCATTGGGCAGGCAAGACCATCTTGGAGAAATCTGTCTTGTGAAAACCTGGTAGGCAGTACTGGATTCGAACCAGCGACCTCTACGATGTCAACGTAGCGCTCTAACCAACTGAGCTAACCGCCTGCAAGAGTCTGGCATTGTACGCAAGCGTGTGAGGCTTGTCAAAAAATGCACGCGCTCACGCCGGATCGCGTGCGCGCAGGCTGGCCATGAAGGCCTGCATGCGCGCGGCCGACTTGATGCCGGGCGAATCCTCGATGCCGCTGCTGACGTCGACGGCAAAAACGCCGGGTGCGCCGGGGCCGACCGGCAGACGATCGCTGCGCATGCCGCCCGCGAGAATCACGGGACGGGACTGCGGCCAGGCGAGCACGGCATCGAGCAGACCATGGTCGAAGGCCTGGCCGCTGCCGCCGTAGCCCCGGCTATCGGCATCGAACAGCCAGGCCGCCGCATCGGGATACTGGCGTGCAGCGGCGAGCACCGCCTGCGCGCTGTCCATGCCGGGCCCTCCGACACGGAACGCACGGATGAAGCGCTGCCCCGCCGCGGCGCACTGGGCCGGTGTTTCGTCGCCATGAAACTGCAAGAGCTCGGGCGCCACCTGTTCACGCACGGCAGCGATATCCTCCGGCGATGCGTTCACGAACAAGGCCACGACGCTCACAAACGCCGGCACGCGACGGCGCAGCACGGCGGCGCGCTGCACGCTGACCGCGCGCTTGCTGGGCGGATAGAACACGAAGCCGACCGCATCCGCCCCGGCGGCCACTGCGGCATCGACGTCTTGCTCGCGGGTCAGCCCACAGAATTTCACGCGCACGCGCGCTTGCGGGCCCGGCATCATTGCCACCGCAGCGGCGTGACCTTATTGAAAACCGCCGGAATCATCATTGCCATACATATCCAGATTGAAGCTGTCATCCGTACCGAATTGTATGGTGGACGGATCGACCTGGGGCGCATCGTGCTTGTAATGCGTGACTATGCCCGGAAACACCATGACCGCCGCCACCATGGCGATCTGGATCAGGATGAAGGGCACGGAGCCCCAGTAGATCTGCCCCGTCGTGATGCGCGGTATCAAGGCGCCCGTGACGCGATCGTGATAATCCTTGCGCGGCGCCACCGAACGCAGATAGAACAGCGCAAAGCCGAAAGGCGGATGCATGAAGGAGGTCTGCATATTGACGGCCAGCAGCACGCCGAACCAGATGAGGTCGATGCCCATCTTGTCCGCCACCGGGCCCAGCAGCGGCACGATGATGAACGCCAGCTCGAAGAAATCCAGGAAGAAGGCGAGGAAAAAGGTCAGGATGCTCACGACAATGAGGAAACCCCACTGCCCGCCGGGAACGGCGGTGAGCAGCTGCTCGACCCACAAGTCACCGTTGATGCCGCGAAAGCTCAGGCTGAAGATGGTTGAACCCACCAGGATGAACACCACGAAGCAGGACAGCCGCGTGGTGGTTTCCATGGCCTGGCGCAGCAGCAGCCAGCTGAAGCGCCTGCGCAACACTGCCATCGCGAGCGCCCCGACCGCGCCCATGGCGCCGCCCTCGGTGGGTGTGGCCACACCGATGAAAATCGTACCCAGCACGAGAAAGATCAGGAACAGAGGCGGAATCATCACAAAGGTCACGCGCTCGGCAATCGGCGAGAGCCAGCCCAGCCGCAGGCCGCGGTTGGCCAGCGCGATCGCAAACGCCGTCAGACCCCAGGCCAGCAAGGTGATGACGACGCGTTCATCGAATGGAATCTGCGTGTGCTCGCGAAAATAATGCTGGGTGACCAGCCAGGCCACGCTGGACGCGATCAGGGTGAGCACCAGCAAGGACCACAGGCCGCGCCCGCCATCCGGCTTATCGTAGATGCGCGCGTTTTCCGGCAAGGCCGGTGCCGAGGACGGCCGGAGGGTGGACAGCACCACGACGTAGAGCACGTAGCTGCTGGCCAGAATCAGCCCCGGCAGCATGGCGCCGCGATACATGTCGCCGATGGAGCGCCCGAGCTGGTCCGCCAAAATGATGAGCACCAGCGAAGGCGGGATGATTTGCGACAAGGTGCCGGCGGCCGCGATCACGCCCGTGGCAAGGCGCCGGTCATAACCGTAGCGCAGCATGATGGGCAGCGAGATCAGGCCCATGGAAATGACCGACGCCGACACCACCCCGGTGGTGGCGGCGAGCATGGCGCCCACCACTACGACGGCGATGGCGAGCCCGCCACGCACCGGCCCGAACAGCTGGCCGATGGTTTCGAGCAGATCTTCGGCCATGCCCGAGCGCTCCAGAATCAAGCCCATGAGCGTGAAGAAAGGCACGGCCAGCAGCGTATCGTTGGACACGATGCCGAAAATGCGCTGCGGCAAAGCCTGGAACAGCAGGGGCGGCATGAGATCGAGCTGGATCGCCACGATGCCGTAGAGCACGCCTGTGGCCGCCAGCGTGAACGCGACGGGAAAGCCGAGCAGCAGGAACACGATCAGGTTCATGAACATGATCGGCGCCATATTATTGACGATGAATTCCATGCCTATGCGCCCTTGCCGGGATCTGACGCGCTGCGGGCCTGCTCCAGAGCCAGGGCTTTCTGCCGGATTTCCTCGGCCAGCTGCTCTTCGGCCGACGACCCGTCATCCGCGAGCAGCGGATCCGGCCCGCGCCCGGCCAGAAAGGCGATGCCCTTGATGAGCTGCGACACGCCGGCCAGGATCAGCAGGCCAAACCCGAGGGGAATCAGCAGCTTGACCGGCCAGCGAATGAGACCGCCCGTATTGGAGGATTTTTCGAGCAGGGCGAACGATTCATAAAAAAACGGCAGCGCCAGCCAGAACACGAGCAGGCCGGCGGGCATGAGGAAGAACACAATGCCCAGCACTTCGATCCAGACCTGGGTGCGGCGCGAAAACCGCTGTGAGAGCACGTCGACCCGGACGTGCTCGTTCTTGAGGAAGGTGTAGCCAGCCGCGAGCAGGAAAATGGCACCGAACAAATACCACTGCAATTCGAGCCAGGCGTTGGAGCTGACATGAAACAGCTTGCGGATCGTGGCATTGGTGGCGCTGATGAGTACCACGACCAGCGTCAGCCATGTGACGCTGCGCCCGACCGCCGTATTGAGCGCGTCGATGAACGCCGATAGCCGAAGGAGAAATTTCATGAGTATTGGATGATCCCTTGGCCCTGGATCGAAGCCGGTTTGCCGATGCGCCCGCGAAAACCTTTCAATTCTACCGTATTCCCGTCAGCTCCGACTGCTGGTAATTGCCCTAGCTGTGGGGTGCCTGTCCCGACAGCGGGCCGGGATCGAATCCGGTCAGCGCCTGCATGGCGTTGCGCAAGTCCATGGATGGCAGGCCCGTCCCGGCTGCATAATCCACGCCCGCAAGGTAAAGGCCAGCGGCAGAAAATGTGGGGGCGGCCTGGCGCCGGTCGCGCAGCGCCAGCACTTCGCCAAGCCAGATCTCGGGCTGGCGCCCCAGGCCGACGTAGACCAGGCTGCCGACGATGTTGCGCACCATGTGGTGCAAAAACGCGTTACCGTGAAAATACAGGACAATGCAGGGGCCGCGCACGGCGATGTCCAGCGCGTGCAGCTGGCGCACCGGGCTGTGCGCCTGACACTGCGAGGAACGAAAACTGCTGAAATCGTGCTCGCCCAGCAAGGCCCGCGCGGCGCGCCGCATGGCGTCGACATCGAGCGACCGGTAGACCCAGGCGGCACGCCCGTGCCAGAACGGGGAGCGCTGGGGCGTGGTCGTGATCACATAAATATAATGGCGCCCCTGCGCGCTGAAGCGGGCATGAAAGTCATCCGCAACCGGCTGCGCCCACTGCACCGCCACGCTGCTGGGCAACAAGGCGTTCAGGCCGCGCAGCCAGGCGTATGCGCTGCGCTGTGCCGGCGTGTCCAGATGCACGACTTGATCCAGAGCGTGAACGCCCGTATCCGTGCGGCCGGCGCACACCACGCGCGTGGCGTGGCCAAGGAACGAGGCCAGCGCCTGTTCCACACAGCCCTGGACGCTGGCGCAGCCCGCCTGGACCTGCCAGCCATGGAACGCGGCACCGTCGTAGCTCAGGCCCAGGGCGACGCGCATGCCCTGTTACCGCGCGCTGCCGCGATCGCCGGGCTGGCCGTCTTTCAGATCCAGATTGATTTCCGCCATGCGCTCCTTGAGCATTTCCGGCGTGATGGCCGCCGGCGCTGCGGCGCGCAAACGCGTGGCACGACGCAGTAGCGCGATGATGACAAGCAGCAGAACGCCGATGACGCCCAGCAGGCCTGGCAAGAGATAGCCCTGTCGCGATGGCGCCTCAGCCGCTGCGGCGCTCGTCGCGGGCGTCTGCGCCGCAGGTGCAGGCCTGGCCGCCGGCGCTGTCGTGGCGGGCGGCGCGCTCGATGGGGCCGTGGCTGCGTCTGCTGACGGCGCAGCGCCTGGGGCTGGGGCTGGCATCGACGACGCCGTGTCGGCCGGCGCCGGTGGCGCGGACGTTGCCGATGGTGTGTCGGTCGACGCCGGCGCATCGCCAGACGGCGCCACGGGCGCTGCCAGTGGCGCATCGGTCTCGACATCCTTCGCTTGGCCGCCCTCGTCCGCGCCCGCGGTGACTTCGCTCACGACATTGGCCATATCGCTGATCGACTGGCGCAACTCTTTTGCGCTGTCCAGCACGATATCCTTGGCCGCTTCACCCTGCGACTGCAGCGCCTTGTTCAGATTGCGTACGTTTTCTTCGAGGATGGAAATGCGCTCGCGGGCGTCGCGCTGCGCCTTCTCTAGCGCCAGTTGATCGTCCGCCGCGCTGCCGTCATCGACTGGTGGCGCCGATGACTCGGACGCTAACGCGTCAACGGGGGGCGCTGCTGCTACCGGTGGCGCTGACGGTGTTTCTGCTGCCGGCGTCGCTGAAGGTATTGCTGAGGGTGTTGCTGTTGCCGGTGTCCCAGCATCCGCTGGCGGCACTTCCGTGACCGATGCCACCTCAGTGGATACGTCTTCAGCCGGCGCGGCCGCGGCCGGACGGGCGGCAACGGGTTCCGCTGCGGGCGCGGGCGTGGGCGTCGGTACCGTTTCTGTCGGCGCCCCTGCTTGTGTCGGTGCTGCTTGTGTCGGTGCTGCTTGTGTCGGTGCTGCTTGTGTCGGTGCTGCTTGTGTCGGTGCCGCTTGTGTTGGTGCCACTTGCGGCGTTGATGCGGCATCGGCCGCCACCATGGGCGCTGGCGCCGGCATCGACGCCGGCCCTGGCGCGGATTCCGACGGCGATGTCGCTGATGCCTGCGCTACCGCCGTCGGGGTCAAGGCCGGCCCCGGCGCGGCTGCCGCCTCGGCCGCCTCGGCCGCGTGGGCATCGCGCGAAATGCCGGCCGCGAGATTCTCGGCAACGCTGTTGCCCAATTCGCTCACGCTGGCCGAGCTGAATCGCGTCCCACCGGCCGTCGCATCGACCGTCTGCGCGCTGCCCGCAGCCGCAGTGGCCGGACGACCCCGGGACAGACGCAGGAAATCGCCGCCCTTCTTTACCTGCTCGGGTGGAATATTCGATACGACGGGCGCTTCGGGTTGCGGCGCGGATTCGGGCCCGGGCTCGGGTTCGGGTTCCGGTTCGGGCAAATCCATGGGCGGTGCCGGGAGGATTTCCGTTTCCGGCACGGACTCGCCTTTGCGCAGGCTGTCGCGATAGCGCTGGAAGGCCACGACCTGTTCATGAAAGAGCCGGCGCGCTTCGCGATCCGAGATGGCGGTGAGCGCAGCGCGATCGGGCATGCGCAGGCGCGCACCCGCTTTGACGAGATTCAGGTTGCCCTGAATGAAGGCCTGTGGATTGGCGCGCTGCAGGGCGATCATCATCTGGTAGACGCTCACCCCCTCGACGGCATGACGGCGCGCAATGGCAAACATGGTGTCGCCCTTGCGCACGCGAATGATGGGTTGTGCCGCGCTGCCAAACCCGTCGCCCTTGCCTGCCCGGCCGGCCGCCTCGGGATGCAGATCGCGCGCTTCAGGCGCCTGCAGCGACGCGCCGCCACCGCCGGTAAGCACGCTCACCTGATAACGCTGCTGGCCCGTGTCCGAGCGCAGATCCAGCAGCAGATCCGCAATGGGCTGGTTGAACGCTTCGGACGAGGTGACGCGCAGGTGGGCCTGACCTGCGATCGGCCCGGGTTCGAGGCGAATCCGCAAGGATTCCAGTGCCACCGGCGGCGACAGGCCGGCCTGACGCCACTGATCGGCCTGTGCCGGCGTGACCTGTAGCGAGCCAGCCTCTTCGGCCGCAAGTGCAAGCACCGGGATATCGATGCGCAAGGGCGCGCCCAGTCCGGAGACCAGCCGGGCGTGCCCCAGCGTGGCTGCCTGCGCGGGCATGGCCGCACAGGCGAGCAAGGCCAGCACGCCGGCGGCGGCGTGCATGGCCCGCCGCAGCTCCCGTACGCAGGATGAGGGGCTGCGACACGCGGCGCGCATGATTACAGTTCGCCCAGAACGATGCGCAGCATGCGGCGAATCGGTTCGGCCGCACCCCACAGCAGCTGGTCACCGACCGTGAAAGCGCTCAGGTACTGCGGCCCCATGGAGAGCTTGCGCATGCGACCGACGGGGATGTTCATGGTGCCTGTGACGGCAACCGGCGTGAGCTCGCGCAGGGTGGCCTCCTTTTCGTTGGGAATCACGCGCGCCCAGGCGGAGCCTTCGCGCACCATGGCCTCGATCTCGTCGAGCGGAATGTCCTCGCGCAGGCGAATCGTGAGCGCCTGGCTGTGGCAGCGCATGGCGCCGATGCGCACGCACAGGCCATCGATGGCCACGGCCTCGCGATCCGTGCCCGGCCCGCGCCCGAGAATGCGGTTGGTTTCCGCGCTGCCTTTCCATTCTTCGCGCGACACGCCGTTTTCAAGATCCGTGTCGATCCAGGGAATCAGATTGCCCGCCAGCGGTACGCCGAACTGCGCCGTCGGCAAGCGCCCGTCTTGCTGGATGCCCAGGACGTCGCGATCGATGTCGAGAATGGCCGAGGCGGGATCGTCGAGCAGGCTGCCGACCGCGCCGTTGATGAGCCCGAACTGCGTCAGCAATTCGCGCATGTGCTGGGCGCCGCCCCCGGAGGCCGCCTGATAGGTCATGCTGGTCATCCAATCGACCTTGTCATTCAGGAAAAGCCCGGCCAGGCCCATGAGCATGCAGCTCACGGTGCAGTTGCCCCCCACGAAATTGCGTACGCCCTTCGCCATCGCGGCATCGATCATGGGCCGGTTCACCGGATCGAGCACGATGATGGCGTCGTCTTGCATGCGCAAGGTGCTGGCCGCGTCGATCCAGATGCCGTCCCAGCCGGCGGCGCGCAGCTGTGCGTGTACCTTACTGGTGTAGCCGCCGCCCTGGGCGGTGACGATTACCGGCAAGCGCTTGAGCGCCGCGATATCGTGCGCATCCTGCAAAGGGCCGGCGCCATCGGCCCAGGCCGGCGCCGCCCCACCCGCATTGCTGGTAGAGAAGAACACCGGCTCGATCAGGGCGAAATCGTTTTCCTCACGCATGCGCTGCATGAGCACCGATCCGACCATGCCACGCCAACCCACAAAACCGACTGCTTGGCTCATGTCACATCCAAATCTGCATTGATAATGAAAGAATGGGGGTTTTCACTTATTTTAGTGCTTTTAACACCGCGTCGCCCATCTGCGCGGTACTGACCGTCGTACAGCCCGGCTCCTGGATGTCGGGTGTGCGCAGGCCCTGCTCCAGCACCGCCGCCACCGCCGCTTCGACCCGGCTGGCCAGGGCCGCCTGATCGAGCGAGTAGCGCAGCAACATGGCGCAGGACAGGATGGTGGCGAGCGGATTGGCCACGCCCTGGCCGGCAATATCCGGTGCGGAGCCATGGATGGGTTCGTACAGCCCCTGGTTGTGCGCATTCAGCGAGGCCGACGGCAGCATGCCGATGGAACCCGTCAGCATGGCGGCGGCATCCGACAGGATGTCGCCAAACAGGTTGCCCGTCACGATGACATCGAACTCCCGGGGCGCGCGCACCAGCTGCATGGCGGCATTGTCGACATACATGTGCGAAAGCGTCACGTCTGGGTAGTCAGCGGCGACTTCAGTGACCACTTCACGCCAGAGCTGCGAGGTTTCCAGCACGTTGGCCTTGTCGACGCTGCACAGGCGCCGTCCCCGTTTTTGTGCCGCCTGAAAGGCGACATGGGCGATGCGGCGCACTTCGGTTTCGGCATAGTGCATGGTGTCGAAGCCCTGGCGATCCCCCTTGTAAGGGCCTTCGTCGAGCGTGCGCACGCCGCGCGGCTGGCCGAAGTAGATATCGCCCGTCAACTCGCGCACGATCAGGATGTCCAGCCCTGAGACGATTTCCGCACGCAGGGACGAGGCACCGGCGAGCTGGGGAAACAACAGGGCCGGGCGCAGGTTGGCGAACAGCTGCAAGTGCTTGCGCAAGCCCAGGATGGCCTGCTCCGGGCGCAGGGCCCGTTCGAGCGCGTCGTACTTCCAGTCGCCCACCGCGCCAAAAAGGATGGCCCGCGCCTCGCGCGCCAACGCGAGCGTGTCCTCGGGCAAAGGGTGGCCGCAGCGGTCGTAGGCGGCGCCGCCCACCGGCGCTTCGCGCAGCGCCAGCGCGATGGGCAGGGCGCGCAGCACGCGCTGGGCCTGCTCGACGATCTCGGGCCCGATGCCGTCACCCGGAAGTACCGCAATCAGGTCTGCCATGCTCAGGCCGCTCCGTTGCCGCCGGACACCAGCCAGGCGTGGCGCTGCAGGCGCTGCGCCTCGAAGCGACCGATGGCTTCTGCGTGCTCCAGCGTGTGGCCGATTTCGTCCAGGCCCAGCAGCAGCGACTGCTTGCGGTAGCCGTCAATCTCGAAGCTGAACTCGCGCCCGTCCGGCGTACAGACGGCCTGGCGTTCCAGATCGATTTTCAGGGTGTAGCCTTCTTGCGCCTTGACGGCATCGAACAGTGCGGCCACGGGTTGCTCGGGCAGAACAATGGGCAACAGACCGTTCTTGAAGCTGTTGTTGAAGAAAATGTCGGCAAACGACGGCGCGATGATGGCGCGAAAGCCGTACTGCATCAAGGCCCAGGGCGCATGTTCGCGACTGGATCCGCAACCGAAGTTCTTGCGCGCCAGCAAAATGGAAGCGCCTTGATAGCGCGGCTGGTTGAGCACAAAATCGGGATTCAGGGGGCGCTGGCTGTTGTCCATGCCCGGCTCGCCGTGATCCAGATAGCGCAGCTCGTCGAACAGGTTGGGGCCGAAGCCCGTGCGCTTGATGGACTTGAGGAACTGCTTGGGAATGATCAGGTCGGTATCGACGTTTTCGCGATCCAGCGGTGCAACCAGGCCCTGATGTGTGGTGAATGCTTGCATTGATGAGACTCCTAGCTGAACGTGCGCACGTCGACGAAGTGGCCTGCGATGGCGGCCGCGGCCGCCATGGCGGGACTGACCAGATGGGTGCGCCCGCCCTGCCCCTGGCGTCCTTCGAAATTGCGGTTGGATGTCGAGGCACAGCGCTCGCCCGGTTCGAGGCGATCGGCATTCATGGCCAGGCACATGGAACAGCCCGGCTCGCGCCACTCGAAGCCTGCGTCCAGGAAAATCCGGTCCAGACCTTCTTCTTCGGCCTGCTTTTTGACCAGGCCGGAGCCCGGCACTACCATGGCGAGCGTGACATTCGCGGCGACTTTCTTGCCTTTTGCCACGGCGGCGGCGGCGCGCAAGTCTTCGATGCGCGCATTGGTGCACGAACCGATGAAGACCTTGTCGATGGCAATGTCGGTGATCGGCATGTTGGGGTTCAGACCCATGTATTCCAGGGCGCGCTGCATGCCCTTGCGGTGCACGGGATCGCTCACGGCCGCCGGATCGGGCACGCGGCCATCGACGCTGGTGACCATTTCCGGCGAAGTGCCCCAGCTGACTTGCGGCAGCACATCGGCCGCGTCGATCTCGACGATGCGATCGAAATGGGCGCCGTCGTCCGAATGCAGCGTGCGCCAGTAAGCCACGGCCTGATCCCAGAGTTCTCCCTTGGGCGCATAGGGACGGCCGCGGAAATAGTCGATCGTCTTGTCGTCCACGGCCACCATGCCCGAGCGCGCACCCGCCTCGATGGCCATGTTGCACATGGTCATGCGGCCTTCCATGGACAAGGCGCGCACGGCGCTCCCGCCGAACTCGATCGCATAACCGGTACCACCCGCCGTACCGATGCGGCCGATGACGTAGAGGATGAGATCCTTGGCGGTACAGCCCGGCGGCAGCTCGCCGTCGATGCGCACCAGCATGTTCTTGCTCTTTTTCATGAGCAGCGTCTGTGTGGCGAGCACGTGCTCGACTTCGGACGTGCCAATGCCGAAGGCCAGCGCCCCCATGGCGCCGTGCGTGCTGGTGTGCGAATCACCGCAGACGATGGTCATGCCGGGCAGTGTCGCGCCTTGCTCGGGACCGATGATGTGTACGATGCCCTGGCGTACGTCGGACATCTTGAACTGGGTGATGCCGTATTCATCGCAGTTCTTGTCCAGCGTGTCGACCTGCAGGCGCGAGACGGGATCGGCGATGCCTTCGCTGCGGTGGGTGGTGGGGACGTTGTGATCCGACACGGCCAGGTTGGCGCTGATGCGCCACGGCTTGCGACCCGCTTGCTCCAGGCCTTCGAAGGCCTGAGGACTGGTCACTTCGTGCAACAGATGCTTGTCGATATACAGCACACAGGTGCCATCGGGCTCTTGATGCACCACGTGAGCATCCCAGAGTTTGTCGTACAGTGTTTGCGCCATGAAGCTAACCCAAGGTAATGATGAGTGAATGTCAAACGAGTATTATGCCATCGTCCGCGCCGCACGCAGACCAGACGCGGCACGGGTGCGGCGGGCCAGCGGATTGCCGCTAAGCGCATTGCGCCCGATGCAGCAGGGCCATGTCCATGAGCACCAGCGCCAGCAGGGCCTCGATGATGGGCGTGGCGCGGATGCCCACGCAGGGATCGTGGCGTCCCAGGGTCTGCAGCGATACGGCTTCGCCGGCCTTGTTGATGGTTTGCCGGTGGATACGGATGCTGGAGGTCGGCTTGATGGCCACCGACACCGTGACGGGCTGGCCCGAGGAAATACCGCCCAATACACCGCCCGCATTGTTGCTCTGGAAGCCTTGCGGCGTGATGGCATCGCCATGCTCGGAACCGCGCTGCGCCACCGCGTCAAACCCCGCACCGATGGACACGCCTTTCACGGCGTTCAGGCCCATCATGGCCTGCGCGATGCGCGCATCGAGACGATCATAAATGGGCTGCCCCCAGCCTGTTGGCACGCCTTCGGCCACCACTTCCAGGCGGGCGCCGACGGAATCGCCCTCTTTGCGCAAGGCATCCATGAAGGCTTCCAGCTCGGCCACCATGCCCGCATTGGGTGCGTGAAACGGATTTTGCGCCACCGCATCCCAGGATTCGAACGGGATCTTCAGCGGGCCCAGCTGGCTCATGTAGCCGCGAATGCGCGTGCCGTAATGCTGAGCAAGCCATTTGCGCGCGATGGCACCGGCCGCCACCGTCGGCGCCGTCAAGCGCGCCGACGCCCGCCCGCCCCCGCGCGGATCGCGCTCTCCGTATTTGTGCCAATAGCTGTAATCCGCATGGCCGGGACGGAAGCTGTCCTGGATGGCGCTGTAGTCCTTGCTGCGCGCGTCCACATTGCAAATCAGCAGGCCGATGGGGGTACCTGTGGTGCGCCCTTCGTAGACGCCGGACAGGATTTCGACCTGATCCGGTTCGCGCCGCTGCGTGACATGGCGCGAGGTGCCGGGACGGCGCCGATCCAGCTCGGCCTGGATGTCGGCCGCATCCAGCGCCAGACCCGGTGGGCAGCCATCGACGACCGCGCCGATGGCCGGCCCGTGGGATTCGCCAAAATTGGTGACACGAAACAGGGTGCCCAGGGTATTTCCAGACATGGTGTCGGCTCACTTGAGGAAAAAGAAAATCATGACGAACAGCTCAGTGCCAGCCCGCCCACCCCGGCGGGCGCCGGCGCGGCCAGCGCGTGCGCATCGGGCTGCTCATCGAAAGGCTGGCGCAAGCAGCGCAAGAGGCGGTCGATGACGCTGGCATCGCCCTGCTGCGCGGCCTCGATGGCTTGTTGCGCCAGGTGATTGCGCAGTATATACAGTGGATTGACGGCATTCATCGCCATACGGCGTTGCGACGCCGGTCGCCCCTCCTGGTGCAGACGCGCGCGATAAGTCTGCAACCATGCTTGCGCGGGCCGCACGTCATCGAACAGATCGAGGAAGGCCTGGGGCGCTTCGGGTGCGGTGGCCAGATGGCGAAACGCCAGCGTGAAGTCGGCGCGGGCTTCGTGCAGCAGGCGCCACCACGCTTCCGTCAGGGCCGCATCCTGCGCCGTCCAGGCAAGCAGGCCGAACTTGGCGGCCATGCGCGCGTGATAAGCCTCCTGAAAGCGCGCATCGAAGTGTTCCAGCACCTGGCGCAATGCCGGCGCCGGCACATCCAGGCCCAGCAGGCTGCCCGCCAGCCGATACAGGTTCCAGTGAGCGGCTGAGGGCTGCACATTCCAGGCGTAACGCCCCTGCACGTCCGTCTGATTGCAGATGTGGTCGGCCCGGAAACCGTCCATGAACCCGAAAGGTCCGTAATCCAGCGTCAGGCCCAGCACCGACATATTGTCGGTATTTATGACACCGTGGCAAAAGCCGACTGTCATCCAGTCCGCCATCAGGCGCGCCGTACGCGTGACCACCTGCTCCAGAAAACACAGGGCCACATCCTGGGGCTGGGCACGACGGCCGCCGGCCATGTCGCGGCAGTCGGGATAAAAACCGTCGACGACGTGATCGAGCAGCTGCTGCAGGTATTCCGGTGAGCGGGAGAAATGCTCGAACGTGCCGAAGCGCACGAAGCTGGGTGCCAGGCGCGAGACGATGGCAGCCGTTTCTACCGTTTCGCGATACACCGGCGTATCGGAAGTGACGAGCGCCAGCGCGCGCGTGGTTGGAATGCCCAGGCCCGCCATGGCCTCGCTGGCCAGGTATTCGCGTACAGAGGAGCGCAGCACGGCCCGGCCGTCGCCCATGCGCGAATACAGCGTACGCCCCGAGCCCTTGAGCTGCCACTCCTGCGGGCCGCTGGCCGTGACCAGCGCGCCCAGCAGATGCGCGCGCCCGTCGCCCAGCTGGCCCGCCCACAGGCCGAACTGGTGACCGCTGTAGACGGCCGCCAGGGTCTGCCCGCCCGGCAGGGGTATTTGACCCGCGCACACGGCGAGAAAGTCCGGATGATCGAGTACGGCATCGGACAGGCCCAGCGCGTGCGCCAGGGGCCGATTGACGTGCAGCAAGCGTGCGCCCTCTGGAGGCTGGGGCAGGCAGCGCGTATAAAACGCCTCGGGCAGCGCCGCATAAGGATTGGCCACGTGCAGCGCTGCGAGAGGGGCGGCGGCAGCGGGTGCGTTCATGGCCGCTCCTGGCGCACGCGCAGCCGCGCGGCCCGTTTGGCGGGGCGCAGGTATAAGATGGCACTCAGATAAAAAATCAGGGAAAGCAGGATCTCGACACCGGCCAGCCAGGCCGATGCGGGCGCGGGATCGGACCAGAGGCGCACCACGCCTTCCATGAAATACAGCAGGATCAGCATGGCGGCCCACTGCAGCGTATACAGGCTGGCGCGCCACACGCCCGGCAGTGGCAGCAAGAGCGGCAGGACTTTCAGGGCCAGCAAAGAGCCGCCCGGACGCAGGGGCGCCAGCCACATTTCCCACAACAGCCCGAGCACGATCAGGGCCAGCAGCGAAAACAGGGCGCTGCGATGCAGCACCGGGTTCAGGCGCGCGCCGCCCGACGACGGTTTTGCAGTTTGCTTCATGCTGCTATTATCCCCCGAAAGCCGCGTATTCGTCGCTATGACCCCGCGATCGACACCAGCACACAAGGCAGTCTCTTGAGCGCAACACCCCCCGCAAGCCTTCCCACCCCCGAAACCCCCGCCGATCGGTATGATCTGCGCCGCCTGTCGGGCTTCATCCTGCGCCGGGGCGCGGACAAAAAACTCACGCAGGTGGCCTCCAGCCTGACGTTCACCACGGTGCTGGGCATCGTCCCCCTGCTTGCCGTGGTGCTGGCCTTGTTCACCGCCTTTCCCTTGTTTGCCGAATTTCAGCATGCGCTCGAGGAGTTCCTCACGGAAAACCTCATGCCCCCGGCCGTGTCCACCAACATCATGGCCTACCTGAACCAGTTTGCGGCCAAGGCGTCGGGCCTGACGGCCGTGGGCAGCCTGGCGCTAATCGTCACCTCCGTCATGCTGATGCGCACCATCGACGAAGCGCTGAACAATCTGTGGGACGTCCGTCGCCAGCGCCCGCTGCGCCAGCGGCTGCTGGTCTACTGGGCGATCATCTCCCTGGGGCCCATCCTCACCGGTGCAAGCCTGTGGGCCAGCGCCGTCATGGCGCAGCAGTCGCTGGACCTGGTCGAGCAGCTGCCGGCGCTGCTGCGCATCGTGCTGTCCGCGTTGCCGCTGGTGCTGACCGGCCTGGGTTTCACCGGGCTGTTCATGCTGGTGCCCAACCGCCGCGTTACCTGGAAAGACGCGCTCGCCGGCGGCATCTTCACCGCCGTGGCGCTGGCCGCGATGCGCTGGGGCTTCGGTTTCTACCTGAGCCGCTTCCCGTCCTACACCATCATTTATGGCGCCTTCGCCACGCTGCCCATCTTCCTGCTCTGGATCTACCTGTCCTGGCTCGCCGTGCTGCTGGGGGCAGCCATGGCGGCCACGCTGCCCGCCATCCGCCAGCGCCACTGGGCGCAGCGGCATTATCCCGGCACCCGGCTGGTCAGCGCCCTGCGCGTGCTGCAGGCACTCTGGCCCGTCGCGCCAGCGCCCCGGCTTGCCGTCATCCCGCAGGAGACCCTCGGCACGCAGCTGGATCTGGATCCCGATACCCTCGATGAGGTGCTGGACACCTTGCAGTCCCTGGGCCTGATCGCCGCCTCGCCCTGCGCAAAAGAAGACGGCTGGCTGCTGGCCGCCGATCCGCGCACGGCCCGCCTCGCGCCCCTGGTGCGCGCCCTGCTGCTGGACCAAGCCCAGCCGGGGCTCGATGCCACGCTGCCGCTGCCGCAGGCGCTGGCCGAGGTGATGTCCGGGCGGGATGTCCGACTCGAAACATTTTTCGAGCAGCCGCAAAGGCTATCCGAAATGGCGGTCATGGTGCAAAATGAAGCATTGGCACACCCAAAGGACCACCATGAGGAGGCACACCATGCTCAAAGTCAGTGAGATCTTACGGGTAAAGGGCGATACCCTGTTCACCGCCACGCCCGATGCGCCCATTGCGCAGGCGCTGGAAACCATGAGCGAAAACGATATCGGCTCGCTGGTCATCATGGAGCACGGCGAGCTCACCGGCATGCTCACGTTCCGCGAGCTGATCCGGCACTTCCACGCCAACGGCGGCAACGTGGGCCGCAATACCGTGCGCAGCATCATGGACGACGCCCCCGTCAGCGTGTCGCCCAACACCAGCGCGCACGAAGTGCAGCGCCTCATGCTCAAAAAACACGCGCGCTACATTCCCGTCATGGACGGGCCCACGCTCATGGGCGTGATCTCGTTTTACGACATGGCGCAGGCGCTGGTGGCCGCGCAGCAATTCGAAAATGACATGCTCAAGGCCTACATCCGTGACTGGCCGGCCGATTCAGAGCGTGCGCGCCCCAGCGCCTGATGCCGCACTCAGTGCGTCCCAGGCCTGCAACAGCAGGTCGGGGTCATTGCCCGCCAGCAGGCGCGCGTCCGAGAGCTGACGCCGCCACTGGCGGGCGCCCTTGCGACCAGTGGGCCAACCCAGCAGGGGCCTGAGCACGTAGCGCAGGGCCACACCTTGCGCCACCTGCGCCCGGGCGTACGTCCACATGGCTTGCAGCACGGTCGCATCGTCCGGTAGCGCCTGCCCGGGCCACAGGCGCCGGTGCCAATCCGACAGCACCGCCGGCGTATGCCAGGCGGCCCGGCCCAGCATGACGCCGGCAAAGGGCTCGGGCAAGGCGCCCGCCTGCGCCACGGCGGCAATGCCGCCGTTGAGCACGAAGGCGGCATCGGGGAAGTCCGCCACGAGGCGCGCCGCCATGTCGTGGCGCAAGGGCGGGATCTCGCGGTTTTGCCGCGGCGAGAGCCCGTGCAGAACCGCATTGCGCGCATGCACGATGAACACGCGCACGCCGGCCGCATGCAGGCGGGCCACGAAGCCCTGCACGAACGCATAATCCTCGACATAGTTCAGACCCAGGCGATGCTTCACCGTCACAGGAATGCCCACGGCATCCTGCATGGCCTTGACGGCATCCGCCACCCGGTCCGGCACCGCCATGAGGCAGGCGCCGAAATCCCCGCGCTGCACCCGGTCCGACGGGCAACCACAGTTCAGATTGACCTCGTCGTAACCCCACTGCTCGGCCAGGCGCGCGCAGCGCGCCAGTTCGCCCGGATCGCTGCCGCCCAGCTGCAGGGCCACCGGATGTTCGCTGGCATCGAAGGCCAGATGCCGTGCGACATCGCCATGCAGCAGCGCGCCCGTGCTGATCATTTCGGTATACAGGCGGGCGCGCGGCGCGAGCAGACGATGAAAATAGCGGCAGTGCCGGTCTGTGACGTCGATCATGGGTGCGACGCACAGGCGCCAGCCGGCATCGCGGCCCTCGGCGGATCGGCAAGGCGGGGACGGGACTTGAGCGAAAGAGGGTGGACTGACGGACATGAAGCCTAGCGCTTATACTGAGGCGCTTTGAATCATGCGGATGCGCGCGCGCCCCGTTTGCAGACGCGATCCGATCTTGCTACAACCGCAAGGGGTTTGACCCACCATGGCCGTTTTCACTCCCGTCAGCGATGATGATGCGCGAGAATTGCTGCGCGATTACGACATCGGTACGCTCGTCTCGTTGCGCGGCATCACCGCCGGCATAGAAAACACCAACTACTTCCTCACCACGACCTGCGGCGAATACGTGCTGACGCTGTTCGAGGTACTGACCTGGGAGCAGTTGCCATTCTATATCGAACTCATGCACCACCTGGCGCAGCGCGCCATTGCGGTGCCCGAACCGCAAACGCTGCGGGAGGGGCAGCGCATCACTCGCCTGAACGGCAAGCCCTGCGTCATCGTCACCCGCCTGTCGGGCGGCTACGAGCCCGCGCCCAGCCCCGCGCACTGCCGCCTGGCGGCGCGCACCCTGGCGCGCATGCACCTGGCGGCGCAGGATTTTCCCATGCGGCAAGACAACCTGCGCGGCCTGGCCTGGTGGGAGCAGACGGTTCCCCAGGTGCTGCCGTTCCTGGACGACGCGCAGGCCGTATTGATCCAGGACAGCCTGCGCGAGCAGCAGGCGCTCGCGCGCAGCGCGGCCTACGCGCAACTGCCCAAGGGGCCGGCCCATTGCGACCTGTTTCGGGACAATGTACTCTTTGACGGAACCTACGAGCAGCCGCGCCTGGGCGGTTTCATCGACTTCTACTTCGCCGGCTGCGATCACTGGCTGTTCGACGTGGCCGTCAGCGTCAACGACTGGTGCATCGAGCGCAACACCGGCCGCTTCTTGCCTGCGGCATTGCAGGCCTGGCTGCAAGCCTATGCCGAAGTGCGGCCGTTCACGGTCGAGGAAAAAGCCTGCTGGCCGCTGATGCTGCAGGCGGCGGCATTGCGTTTCTGGGTCTCGCGACTGTACGACTACCACCTGCCCCGCCCTGCGCAGTCGCTCACGCCGCACGATCCCGGCCATTTCGAGCGCATATTGCGCCGCCGTCAACACGACCCCGTTCCCGCCCTGCCTTGAACCTCATGAGTGAAACCACCCCTTCCATGCAAGCTGCCCGCCTGCCGGTGTCCGCCGGATGGCAATGGATCGCGCAGGGCTACCGCCTGTTTCTGCGTCAGCCCACTGCTTTCCTGTTCTGGAGCCTGGTGACCAGCGTGCTCGTGAGCATGAGCTACCTGGTGCCCATCCTGGGGCAGATCGCGCTGATCACGGCCACGCCCAGCCTCACCTTCATCATGCTGTGGGCCTGCCGGCGCGTGGATGCGGGCCAGCGCATGCGCTGGGGCCTGTGGCTGCTGCCCTTGCGTGAAGATGCGGCCGTGCGGCGCCGGCTGCTCAAGCTGGGATTCCTCTATCTGGCTTTCTGCCTGAGCGCCGGCATCCTCGCTACCGTGCCTTTCCTGGGGGCGCTGCGCCAGGCCGTCGATGCCCAGGGAAACCTGGACAGCCTGCTGCTGATGAGCGCGCTGCGCGGCCCCTTCATCACCTTTGGCCTGCTCTACATCTTCGTTTCCGCACTGTTCTGGCACGCACCCGCGCTGACCGGCTGGCACGGCATCCCCATCATCCAGGCCATGTTTTATTCGATGGTCGCGTGCTGGCGCAACAAGTGGCCTTTCCTGGCCTATGGCGCGGGCTGGGCGGCCATCTTCTTCGCTTTCCAGATGCTGGGCGGCCTGCTCATGGGCATCGGCGCCGGCGCGCAAGTCAGCCAGTTCCTCATGACGCTTTTGAACCTGGTGTTCGTGGCGATTCTCTACAGCAGCTTTTATCCCGCCTACGAAAGCGTGTTCGGCCGCCTGTACCCGCTGGCCGACGCCTGAGCGCGGCGCGGATACGCGCCGGATAGTCGCCGTGCCGGCGGCAATAGCCGGCCGGCAGCTCTACCGCCAGGGCCGCGCGCCAGCAAAAGGCCGCGCGCCCGGGGCGCAAACGCTCGACGCAGCGCAGCACGCGCCCGTGCCGGTCCAGAAACACCACGTCGATGGCCCGGCGCATCCCCAGGGTATGCACGGCGCGGCACGGCTGCAGGCACAGGCCCTGCGCGCCGCCCAGTGCGTCCGGGGCAAGCAAACCCAGCAGGCGCCCGCGAAAGCCCTGGGCGTAGCGCAAGGTCAAGGCGCTGTCATCGCCTGCGGTCATGTCGGCAAGTCCGCCAGAATTCCCACCACGATGGGAAAACCGATGATCAGGAAGGTGCATGGGAAAATGCAGGTGACCAGCGGGAACAGCATTTTCACTGGTGCCTTCAGCGCAAGCGCTTCGGCGCGCAGAAAACGTTCCGTGCGGCGCTGATCGGATTGCGCCCGCAGCAGCGGCGCAAGACTGCTTCCCGTCTGTTCGGCGTGCGCCAGGGCTGCCACGAGGCTGGCCACCGCCGCCAGGTCGGTGCGCTCGGCAAAGCGCGCCAAGGCCTGCAAACGGGGCATGCCTGCGCGGATGTCGTCCAGCGCATGTTGCAGCTCATCGCGCAACGGCCCGGCGGGGCCGTGACACGCCGCCTGTTGCAGCGCACCCTGGAGGTTGAGCCCTGCCTCGACGCACAAAGTGGTCATGTCCAGCAGAAAGGGCAGCGCGCGCAGCATGCCTTGCTGGCGTTGCGCCGCCAGGGCACGCAAATGCCAACGTGGCAGGAGGGCCGCCAGCAGCGCAAAACCGAGGGCCCAGAGCGCCTGCTGTGCCCACGTCAAGGTCCACAGTACGCCCGGCAGCAGCAGGGCTGGCCCCAGCACCACAAGGAAGGCAAGGCATTGAAGCGCCAGAACGTGGCCTGCCTCCCAGACCGATGCGGCCCCGGCGCGGCGCAGGTGCCGCGTGAGCGATGCGCGCATCCGCCAGGACATCATGGGTTCACACCAGGGCTTGATGGCCATGATCCACGGCCAGGCCAGATGCAGCAGGATGTGCCGCCCGTGGGCGCCCGCGCCAAACGGACGCAGCGCCCACGGACGGCCCATCACCCATGCAACGGCGTACAGGCTCAGCCCCGCGCACACACTGCTGATCAGCAGCCACATGGTCCCTCCCACCCGTATCAGACGGTAATGTTCACGATCTTGCGAATGAAGAACAAACCCAGCAGTTCCAGCAGGCCGATCAAGACCAGGACGCCCCACCCCGCAGGCGTGGTCCACAGGGCTGCCATGGACTGCGGATCCAGCCAGTGCAGCACGCCGGCCAGCCCCGCCGGCAGACAGGCCATGATCCAGGCCTGCATGCGCCCCTGCGCCGTCAAGGCCCGAATCCGGCCTTCGGCGTGCAGGCGCGAGCGCAAGGTGCTGGCCACGCGCTCCAGCGTCTCGGCCAATTGCCCGCCCGTCTTGCTGGCGATGCTCAGGGCCGACACCATGAGTCGCGCGCCTTCCGTCGGAATGCGCAGCTGGAGCCCCTGCAAGGCATCCTCGAAGGCCACGCCCATGCGCTGCTGGCGCAGCATCAGGCCCAGCTCCTGCGCCAGGGGCGCCGGCGTATGCTCGGCCGCATGGCGCAAGGCGGCCTGCAGGCCCACACCCGCGCGCAAGGCGCCGGCCAAGGCAAGCAGCAGATCGGGCATTTGCTGATCGATGCGACGCAGACGCCGGTGCTGCGCACGGCGCAACACCAGGCGCGGCGCGAAGCACAATGCCATCGCCCCGAGGCTGGCGGGCACGAGGCTATCCGCTAGCATCCAGGCCAGGACGATGAGCGCCAGGCCCAGAGCCAGGCTGGCGATCCAGAGTTGCGTCGGGTCGGGAAACAGAAACATCTCCGCCAGCCCCTTGCGCGCCTGCTGCTGGAAGCGCTGGCGATAGCGGATGAAGCGCGCCGAGAGCCAGCGCTGGCCCAGCCAGGCCAGCAGGCTGACACTCAGAAAAACACCGGAAAGAAACAATATCAACATGGCGGCCCTCTGCCCCGCGCACGCTCAGGCGCCCATCGTCCAGGCCGCAGCCGCGCCATCGATGTCGTTGTGCAAGGGCGTGAGCTGATTGAACGTCGCCACGCTAAGGCCCTTGGCCGCATCCAGCACGAAACCATCGGGAATGACGCCGCAACCGCGAAAACCCGCTGCGGGCTGCGCGACATGAGCGAACAATTCCTGCAGCTGTATGCGCCCGCTCTCCTGGCCCGTCACCTGCACAACCGACGTGATGAGACGTCGCCCGCTCGACAGCCGCGCCTGCTGCACAATGATGTCCACGCTGGCGGCCACATGCTCGCGCACGGCGGCCAGGGGCAAATCCATGCCTGCCATCAGAATCATGGTTTCCAGCCGGCTCAGGGCATCGCGCGGGCTGTTGGCATGCAGCGTCGTCAGCGAGCCTTCGTGACCCGTGTTCATGGCGGCGAGCATGTCGAACGCTTCGGCGCCCCGGCATTCGCCCACCACGATGCGGTCCGGACGCATGCGCAAGGCATTGCGCACCAGGTCGCGGATGCTCACCGCACCGCGTCCTTCGAGGTTGGGGGGTCGCGCTTCCATCGTGACGAGATGCGCGTGATTGAGCTGCAGCTCCGCTGCGTCTTCTATGGTGACGATGCGCTCACCCACTGGAATGCAGTTGGAAAGAATGTTGAGCAAGGTGGTCTTGCCCGAGCCCGTGCCCCCGGAAACGAGCACGTTCTTGCGCTGGGCGACGCAGGCGGACAGGAAGGCGCTCATGTGGCAGTCCAATGCTCCCACGCGCAGCAGATCGCCCATGTCCAGGCGTCGCAGTGGAAATTTGCGGATCGTGAGCGTGGCTCCGCGCAAGGCGATGGGCGGCAACACGACATTGACGCGCGAACCGTCGGCGAGCCGGGCATCGACCATGGGCGAGCTTTCATCCACGCGCCGCCCCAGCGGCGAGACGATGCGATCCACGACACCCAAGACGGCCTGCTCGCTGCTGAAGCCCCCGCCGTGGCGCGCCAGGCGACCAAAACGCTCGACATAGATTTCATCGTGGCGGTTCACCATGATCTCGGTGATTTCGGGGTCTGCAAGCAACGGTTCGAGCAAACCCAGGCCCACGGCCTCGTCGACCACCTCACGAATGAGCACGGCCTTGTCCATACCCTCGGGCAACGCCGGTTCCGTTGCCATCAGGGCGTCGAGCACCGTCGCCGCCTCGGCCTTGAGCGCGGCATCGCTCATGGCGGCGATATCGCGCCGGCGCAGATCCAGCGCGTCGAGCAAAGCCTGGTGCAAACGCCGCCGGCAGGCGAGGCTTTCAGGATGCACGGCCGGCGCCGCTGCTGACGCTGCGACTGCGGCGGGTGGCGCAGGCGTCGCAGGTGTTTGCCGCGCAACCGGCGGCGGGTCGACCGCGCGGCTTGCCGCTGCGTCGTCCACCGTGCTTACGCGGATCTGGCAGGGCCCGATCACGATCTCATCGGCAAAGGACAGCGGCCCGTAGTGCGTCACGCGCTGCCCATTCACGAACGTCCCGCTCAAGGCACCCAGATCATCCACAAAGATGCCAGCCTGACGCCGCTCCAGGCGCGCGTGCTGGCGCGCCACCCGCCAGGACCGCAGGCGCAGCTGCGCCTCGGGCCCACGTCCGATCACGATGGGCGGATACGCGTCGAACGTATCCCGACACCCGTCTTCGAAACACAGATGCAGACGAATCATGTCATTCTCGCAGAGGGGAAATCGGCCCGGATGACTCCGGGGCCTGCCATTGCGATCCAGCGCCCGTCCAGGGATTGGCCAAGGCCACGGGCGGTTCGCCGTCCTGCGGCAGCGCCCGGATCGCCAGATTCAATGGCGCCGGCTCGGGAAACTGGGCCGCGAGCACCTGGCGCGCCGCGTCGACCCGGGCGCGCATGTCGGCATGGCCGGCCGAGACCACGACAGGCCGCACGAAAATGGCCAACTCGGCATCGCGCCGCTGCACGCGGCGCGACTGGAACAAGTGGCCGAGAATGGGCAGACGCGCCAGACCGGGGAGCTGATCGGCATTGCGCGCCAGCTCGCGGGACAAAAAGCCCGCGAGCACCAGCGTCTGGCCGGATTGCACATTGAACTCGGTCGCCGCGCGACGCGTCTTGAGCGCTGGCCCGTTGCTGGCTGCATAGCTGCTGTCCACCGCGCTGACTTCGACCTCGATGCGCGAGCGCACGATGTCATTGCGCTCGATGCGGGGCGTGATGCGCAGCGATACACCGTACGGCTTGAACGCCGTGTTGGTGTTGCCGTTGGCATCCACCGTCGAATACGGCACTTCCCCGCCGGCGAGAAACTCCGCGACGGCACCGCTGCGCGCCAGCAGCTGCGGCTGCGCCAGCACCGTGGCATCGCCCGTTTGCACCAATGCGTTCACACGCGCGGACATCAGGGCGTTGACCCCGAGATAACCCAGGGCAGGGCCAGTAGGAAAGGCCGATGCCACGACCGTTTCGCCCGGCCGGTCGAGCCAGCGCCGCGAGCCACCGTCCCAGGCCAGACCGGCTACCAACCCGCCTGTCGTGCCTGCATCCCATTGCACGCCCAGTTCGCGCAGATAATGTCGCGGCAGCTCCAGCACCTGCACATCCAGCAGCACCATCCGATCCCAGCCGACCTGGCCGGTGAAATCCAGCAACTGCGGATAGCGTTCGCGCAGCAGCAGGATGCGCTCGCGATCGGCGTCGCTCAAATCATCGCCTTCCACGAGCAGCTTGTCGCCCAGCACAGAGACGCGGGCATGGGGGATGCGTTCGAGCACGGCCCGCAACTCTTTCTGGATCTGGCGCGCGCCTTCGGGCGCCACCTCGATCTGATAATGATGGCGTCGGCCGTCCTCCGACCATACCTGCAAGGTGCTGGAGCCTTCGTGGCGCGCAAAGATGATGACCTCTTTTTCGTCGGTGGTCACGGCATTGATGACATGGCCATCACCCACGGCAAGGCGCGCCACCTCGGGCAGCGCCAATACCCTCACTTCACCCACCTGGAGGGCCATCGGCGCTTCGGCGCGCGCCAGCGCCGGAGCCGCGGCACAGACAAGGGCGGCGCGCAACAGAAGCTGAAGCAGAAGGCGAACGGGCATTGATCACTCCTCGATCACGCGCGTGGCGTGGCTGAGTCCGGGGGTATAAGGCAGATCGAACACGCCCGAAGGCTGACGGGTGCCAGGCGGCGGTGCGCGCAGGCGCGGTACGCTGGCAATGGCCTTGTTGCCGTACAGGACGGGAATCTTGCGCGGCGAAACCGGCAGCGTCGACGGGTTCAGACCGAGCAAAGTCGCCAGGTCTCCGCGACTGGCCTTGTTGCTGGCCTGCCCGTCGTGCGGCGGGCGCAGCACGGCGGTAATGCGACCGGTCTCACGCGCCGCCACCAGTTTGACGGCATCTTCGGGAGCCACGTCCAGCGTCACGCTGGTGTATGTATGCGTGGGCGCGGCGGGACGCAGCTCGGCCGCTCGTGCCTGCACCTGCTCTTGCGTGCTCGTACCCGTGGCCAGAACCAGCACACCCTGCAGCAAAGGTGCGGTGATGTGGCGCCGGCGATATTCGAACGAAACGTACAGGTCGATGAGATCGCCGGGTTCCAGAAGACCGGAGACTGAGTTGATGATATCGACCGGCATGGTGATGGCGCGCCGGCCTGCGAGCAGACGGGTGGAAAGCGCCGAACGATCCGGGGCACGCACGTGCGCGGGTACGATGAGATCCCCGGCCACGAGTGGTGAACGCAATACGCTGCCCTCGATGCGCTGCCACTGGGTTCCCGGCAGGCTGTCGCTGGAAGCCAGGCCGGCCGGGTAGGCGCGCAGCGCCAGGTGACTGCTGTCGATGCGCGTGCCGACCGGCAGATCCACGGCCGCCACGATGCGCTCGACCTCGGGCTGTCGCGCACGCGCTTCAAGCAGGGCAACCTTGCCCTGAATGTGCCGGCTTGCCGCCCACGCCGAGAACAGACCGGTCGCCAGAGCCAGCATCAGTACCCCGACGCTGCGCGTCATCAGCAGGCGTCGCATCATGGCCGTTCTCCTGCGCGCTGCATAAGCAGCAGAAAGGAAGCATCATCACCCGTGCCGGCCAGCGCCGTCAGCCGCTGCACGCCGCGACGCCATTCGCGCAGCGCATCGCCGCCCGAGCCGGATCCGCCGGACTGCCAGCCTGCCGCAAGCAGAGCTTGCTCCGCCTGCGCTGCCAGCTGATCCGGTGCCAGCGCAGACCAATAGCCAGCCAGGACGACCGGCCTGCCCTTGTCCCCGAGCTGCAGATGCACCTGCCGCTCCAGGCCAGGCAGCAAGGCGGCCATCGCATCCGGCGGGCCATCCTGAACACTGGCGGACGCGTGACGCAGCACCGATACCCGCCCCTGTGAGCCTGCGGGAGCGACCTGCACTTCAGCCAGCCAGTGGCCACGGTCATCCACGCCGGACAGCGTCAATTGCCCGGGCATGAGCAGCAGATGCTGGAACACGCCGGTTTCGCGCGACAGCGCGCGCGCCATGGCCACCATCCCCTGCGACGACTGAAAATGCACGGCCTGCACATCTACGCCGGCCATGCGTGCCGACACCGGCGCCTGCCAACGCGCCGTGACGCGCACCAGACGCGGATGCAACGCGCCGACATCCACCGGGCCCGGGGACGTAACGGCATCGGCGCTCGCCACGCCCAACACCAGAAGCGCGCTGGCGTACAGCGAAGCGACGCGCCGGCACGAGCGGCGCCGCCCGCATAGAGCCACACTCATGGCGCACTCCCCGAGGCCGGACCCTGCACATGCCATTGCGGCACATCCGCGGCCCACGCCTGCAGCCATTCAAATCCCGCGGCGGCGCGACCCCAGGCCGCATCCACGGGCCTCAGTGCCAACGCCACGGGCTGCCCCGCCGCGCGTGAGGCCGCCACCGGTTTACCCCACGCCGTCGCGGACTCCGCGATGCGCAAGGCAGTCTCCTGATCACCCGGTGAATGACCGGCATCCGTGGCAATGGCCGCCTGGCGCATGATGCGTGGATACATCGACGCGTAGAATGCCAGGCCAAGCAGGCTCGGCGGTGCTGCATGGGCGTCCTGCCGGCCGATGGGCGCCAGCGTCAGCGCAGCCGTGAGCAGGCCCTTGTCTTCGAACGCCCATTCCTGCCGCAACTGTTGCGCCGCTGCGTGGTTTGCACCGATCTGCGCCGGCAGCGGCGCGCCGCGTCGTGTCTGCAGCGCGGGCGCCGCATACGCCGTTTCGAACAGGCTGACCGAGCGAATGTCGCGCCACTGTGCGCCCGGGCCCGAAAACACGCCCTCCTGTACGGCTGGCGTGGCCTCCTGACGTGCATCCCGCGTTGCCAGGAAGGCCGCATAACGCGCGCCATGGCCGGCCTGCAAGGCCATGTCCTGAAGCCGGGCCAGCCAGGCGATGCCAAACCACAAGACCAGCGTGCCAAGCAGCAGCACCAGCGCTTCGGCGGCCGCCTGGCCGCTTTGCGACGTATCCGTCATCCAGGGTGTCATGGGGCCTCACTCCTGCTCAGGGAACAGTGCGGCAGACAGGCGTGCCTGCCAATAGGGGCGAAATACATTGGCCGTTTCGATGCGCGCGTCGGCGCGCGCCTGTGGCCGGTCGAAAAACGCCTCGGCGGCCGAGCGCGTCGTGATGACGAGATCCTGCGGGCCGGGGCGGCGCAGAATGGCGACGAACCCCACGGCCTGCGGCGACGCGTCCTGCGTATCCACATAGGCGGGCAGACCGCCGCCGCGCCAGCGGCTTCCCGCGGCCACGGCGTAGGAATTGGCCATCGGGTTGCCACTACCGGACGCGATGTTCCACTCTGTATGTTCCTGCACCCAGCGCCAGAAATCCTGCTCGGAAAAGTTCTCTGGCGGTTGGCTCACGTAATCCGCATCCGGGCGCGCATCGGCATCGGTGGGGATCCAGCCCCACCCCATGGCGTACTCGCGGAAATAACAACCGATCCATCGATTCGAACGCAGGGCATGGAAAGACTGGGTATCCATGGATTGCCACTGGCCGCGCGCATCCAGCTCGGTGGTGCCGCGCCGGCGCAGCTCGTGGCGGCGCGACGGACAGCGGGCATCCACGACCCATGGATTTTGCTGGGTATGATTGCGCGGCTGCAAAAACCCGTAGTGCGCCGCCGCCTGCAACACGAAAGGACGCAAATGCAGACCGCTGTTGACCCGCAGGTAATCCGGCCAGGCGTCATCGACGATGCGCAGCTCGCCTGCGGCTGCACCCCCTGGCGGTGAAAAAAAGGCGGCGGCGCCTTCGTAATTGGCGGCGAGCACGGCGCGCATGGTCTGTTCTCGCGCAGTGGGTACAGAATCCACCACCTGACGCCAGGCGCTCGCGAGCACGCCGTGTACGGTGTCATCGTGCGCGGCATACGCCGCAGCCAGATCGCCCTGGGGTGCCGCGCGCGTCTGAAAGCCCGTGGCCAGGCTGGCCGCCGTATACGCCGCGCCATGCGCCGGCCCGAACAACATGGCAATCAGGTAGGCGGGCGGGTTGCCGCGCGCCAGCTGCATGGCCTGCGTGCCGCCAAAGCTGGCCCAGGACCCCAGCGTGACCAGATGCGCCATGGCGACCTGATGGCCCACCTGGGCCCGGTTGATGAGCGAGAGCAGATTCAGAGCACGCGCCTGCACCAGCGCGCCGCTGTAGGCGGCGGCATCCAGCGCATGCGTCTGCTTGCTGCGCGCCGCCACAACCTGACCGACCTGGAAAAACCGGGTGAAGGCCAGAATGGCCGCCCCGAGAATTACCATGCCGATCAGCAGCGATTGCCCGCGCTGACGGTCGCACCCTTGCATTGCCAGCGCGCCACTCATTGCACGCCCGCGTTGCCGGTGAACGATTTCAGCGTTTTGCTGGCCGTCTGGCCGGCAGCGGATTCGGCCGCCGCCTGGGCCGCCTGCGATTGCTCGGTGCCGTCCTCACCCGCCAGTTCCTTGGCCATGGCGGCCGTCTGCGAACGCACCACCTGGCCAAAGAGCTGGTAAACGGCGATGGCGGCGATGGCCACCAGGGCGACGACGATGATATATTCCGTCATCCCCTGCCCGCGCTGACGCGCGGCGCTGGCCCTGCCGGAAAAAAGAGATGGGGTCATGGCGTGGTCTCCGTTGGCTGATCATGCAGGCCAGTGTGCCCCGGACGCTAGGCCGGGACAATTCGGAGAAATCACGCCGGGCGGCACGATCCATGCGCACTATTGCGCAGGGCGCCGCCAGGAGGTCAGGCGTCTTGCGCGTCCTCGCCGCTGAAGCGACGCGCGGCCGCGAGAATTTCGCGACGGGCGGATTCTGGACCTTCCCAGCCCTTGACCTTGACCCATTTGCCGTGCTCGAGGTCTTTGTAGTGCTCGAAGAAGTGCTGGATGCGCGCCGTCTCTTCGGCGGGCAGGTCTTGTGGCGTATGGATGCTGCGGTACGGGGGGTAAAGCTTGTCGACGGGCACGGCCAGTATCTTGGCGTCGCCGCCGGCTTCGTCATCCATCTGCAGCACGCCGATGGCGCGCGCACGTATGACGCTGCCGACCTGGATGGGAAACGGCGCCATGACCAGTACGTCCACGGGGTCACCGTCATCGGCGATGGTCTGCGGCACATAGCCGTAGTTGCAAGGGTAGTGCATGGCCGTCAACATGATGCGGTCGACGAATATGCAGCCCGTTTCTTCGTCGACCTCGTACTTCACGGGATCGGCATTCATGGGGATTTCAATGATGACATTGAATTCGTCCGGCAGATTATCGCCGGCGGGAACGCGGTCTAGGCTCATGCTGGTCGCTTACCTCGGGTAGAAAAATCAGGGCTCAGGACTGTCCGGCGGCGCCACGCGGCCGGTCGGACGTCTGGGTCACGTCAACCCCCGGGATGGGGGCCGTATCAAAATAATCCTGGCCATCCACTTCCGTTTCCGGTGGCGTGCGGGCGGCATCGGATGGCGGGGGCTTGCCGTCGTCCGGCAGGACGGCGACGTCTTTCTGGGGCGCATCCGCAGGCAGGCCCGGTGCCTCGGGCTCGGCGGGCGTGGCCGTCTCGGCGGACAGGGGCACGAGCAGGGGATCGGCGCTGCCCTGCCCCACCCAGGCGGTTCTGCCTTCGGCCGGCGTGGAGAGCCGTCCGGCAACCTGGCAGGCCAGACGCCAGTGGTGTGCAGCCTGCACCGGCCGTCCTTGGGCGTCATACAGGTTGCCCAGCAAGGCGTGGATGCGCACGTCGCTGCGCAGGCGCATGCTCTCGAGCAGGTAGCGCTCGGCCAGCCCCCAGAGTTTGCCCGTCATGCACAGGCGGCCCATGGTCACCAGCAGCACGGGGTTGTCGCCCTGGTCGCGCAGCCAGGCTTCGGCCTTGTTCAGGCGGCGGCGCACCTGTTCGGCCGGGCACTGGCCGTAGGCAAGAATGAGGCGCAGATCCATGGTTCGGGCGATGGCGTTTTCGAGAATGCGCGCCGCCTCTTCGTGATCGCCTTGTTCGGCCTGGATTTCGGCGCCGGCCAGCGCAATGGCGGGCAGGCTTTTCTCGTCGGCTTTGAGATCATTCCATACGCCCCGGAAACCCGCGTGCCCTGCGGCGTGCAGACGGGCTGCCGTGGCTTCCTCGATGAGGCGGTTGGCCTGCAGCGCGTCGATGGCATTGCGCCGGCGCAACAGGCGTGCCAGCTCATAGACGCGATCGTGATCACCCAGTTGCTGGTGCGCGTGCAACAGCAGGCGGGTGGCGTGGAATTGTCGCGTGCCGGCGTCCTGAATGGGTTGCAGCAGACCCAGCGCGACCCGCGCCTGGCGGGCGTCGAGATAAAGTTCGGCACTCACCACCGCCACCGCCTCGCGCAGGCGTGCGTCATCGCCGGCGTGCAGTCGCGCCTGCTCCAGCGCCGCGTCGCGCCCCGCCGAATCGCCGCGCTCGTGCGCGCCCTTGGCCGAGACCAGCGCGGCAAGCACCTTGCTGGTCTGCGAGCGGCTTTTCCCGAGCAGGCGGGACAGATCCCGGTCGGCCGGCTCCAGACGCCCTTCCAGCACGTTGACCCAGGCGTTTTCCAACAGGTTCAAGTCGCGGCGCTGGGCCCGGCTGCCCTGCCAGGACCGCAGGCGTCCAGGGCCACCGACCAGCCAGGCGACCAGGCGCAGGACGGCGTAAATCAGCACGAAGGCCGTCACCAGCAGGATCACGGCCAGGGTAAGGGAGATCTCGATGCGCCAGGGTTGGACGAGGATGAGCAGGTTGCCCCCGTGATCCTGCAGCAGCAGCGCGGCACCGACCGCGCCGATGAACACGACCAGGGTCCAGAACCAGGCCCTCATGACTGCCCCTCGGCCGCCGCCGCATCCACCTGATGTTCACGCACCGCTTCCAGGGCCCGGATGCTGTTTTCGACATCGGGCAAGGCCAGCTCGATGTCGGTGTCTTCGAGCTGGCGCGCGATCTTGAGCGCCTGGCGCGAGAGCGAAGACTGCATGTCATAGCGCGAGCCGATCGCTTCGGCCAGCGAGCGGGTTTCCGAAGTCCATACGCGCGACTGGCCCATCATCAGGGCGAGCTGGGCCGTCATGATGCGCAGGCGCAGGTTGTCGCGAAAGCGCGTGGCCTGATCGGGCGAGATCAGCAAGGCGGCCGCGTCATCGACCCGGCGCACGGAAATGAGCTTGTCGAAATCTTCGCGCAAGGAGGACAGGCTGGCGCGCGTCCAGTCGCCGGCGCGCGACACCGTGGTGTCCCACCAGTTCTGCGCGCCGTCTGCGGCGGCGGGCGTGTCAGGTGTGGGCGGCGGATCCGCCGGTGCTGCGCTCACCCGCTCGGCGCCCGTGGGATTGGCATCATCGGGCACGAGCAGGGGCGCCTGCATGACCAGCGCCGCCAGCTCATCGAGCTGCGAAGAGAGCAGGCCCACATCGATGGTGCGCGCCGCACGCAGACGATCGAGATCACCATTGATGGTCTGCTGCAGCGAGGCCAGCGACGGGCGGTTCGCACGCGCCAACTGGGCCTGCGCGGTTTCGAGGGAAATGATGGCGTTGGCGACGTTGCCGCCCAGTTGCAGCTGCTGCTGCGCGATCACGACCAGGTGATCGACATCATTGAGCAAGACCAGATCCGAACCCCGATCCGTCAAGAGCTGGAAGGCTTCGTCCAGGCTGCGGTATTCGCCGCGCAAGGCCTTGACGTCCTGCGTGACTGCGGCGAGCGCGCCCGTCTGCGCGTCCAGCGCGGCCTTGAGTTGCCCCGCCTGCGCCCCGGCCTGTTGCGCCTGGCTGACGCTGTCCTGCAAGGCGGTGTTCAGGGATTGCAGCGTATGTGCGGTGCGCTGCTGCGACTGGTAGACGAACCATAGCGCCCCGGCAAGTACCAATACCAACAAGAACAGCAAGAGGATGGGCCACGACGCCGCGCGGCGTGCATCGCCCTGGCTGGGCTGCGGCGCGAGCTTTTGTGCGGGCGCGGGCGGCGCAGTGGGTTTGGCCTTGCCTGCCGTCCCCGCCGCAGCCTTGGCCTTGGATTCCGCCTGTGATGCCGGCGCCGCCTTGGCGTCGACCACGGCCTTGGCCGCCGCGGCTTTGGTGTCCGCTGCGGGCGGGGGTGGATTGCGTGGAGTCTGGGGCGATTTTTCAGTCATGGCGAGATTGTAATCCGAGCGGCACCGCCGGACATGCAGCCTGGGCCATCAAGGCCGCTGCCATGGCCTGCACCGTCGGCGCGCACACGACGATGTCCCGTGCCGCTCTGACATCGGGATACCCGAGTATAGTTTGTAAATGGGCGGCGATTCTTTGATGAATGACCACAAACCGGCAATCGGACCAGCGCCCGTCCAGCCCGAAGGCGCGCAGATTGGCCCACACGGCATTGACGCTCTCGCTGCTGGTCAGGAGAAACACCACCGGCGCAGTCGATGCCAGCGCCCGACGCAGCGGCGCGACCTGAGCCGCCGTCCAGCGCGCGGGCTCGCGGTCATAAACACTGCGCCGATCCACCACCAGGCCGGCCGCTTCCAGGCGCTCACCAAGCCATTCGCGGCCGGTCGGGCCGCGCAGGATGAGGGCGCGCTTCATGTGCGCCAGCCGCGGCGCAAGCAAGGCCCACAAGGCCTCGGAATCCTGATGCAGCGCCGCCGCAGGCGGGTGCAGCACGCGACGAGCGGGAATGGCCGTGCACGCCAGCAAGGGTTGGGCGCTGGCCGCGCCCACGGTGGCCAGCCAGGTCTGCGCCGGCCACGCCGACGCCTGCGCATGCGGCGCCACGGCGTCGACCAGCACCTGGGCAGCCTGGCGGCTGACCAGCACCACCAAGTCATAGGCGGCCAATGCGCACAGATCGGGCACCGTCTGATCCGGCAGATCGCGCGTACGCGTTTCCAGCGCCGGCAGAGCGAGGAGATTCAGTGGCGCACCGCAGGCCGCATCGTGCAGAGCCTCCTGCAACGCGACATTACGCTGCGCGGGTCGGGTAAGCACGATGCAGGCTGGCATGGCGGCGAACGAAGCCCCCATCAACGGCAATCAGTCTTGCGCGTCGGCGAGCAGGCGCGCCAGAATATCACTGGCGCCTTTTTCCAGCAGCAAAGTCGCTGCGCGCTCGCCCACGGCCTGCGCCTGCGCGACCGGACCGCTGGCCTGCGCTTCCAGTACCCGCGAGCCATCGGGTTCGGCCACCAGCGCCTGTACCGTGATCGCATCGTCCTTGCATTGCGCATAGGCAGCCAGCGGCACCTGGCAGGAGCCGCCCAGCATGCGCGACACCGCGCGCTCGGCCTGCGCACAGGCATGGCTGCGTGCGCAGTCCAGCGGTGCCAGCCAGGCTTGCAGATCGGTACGCGATGCCAGGGTTTCCACCGCCAGCGCGCCCTGGCCGGGCGACGGAAGGCTGTCGGTCACGGGCAGATAGCTGCGGATGCGGTCTGCCAGCCCGAGCCGCTTCAGACCGACCGCTGCCAGGATGATGGCGTCATAATCGCCACGATCCAGCTTGGCCAGGCGCGTATCCAGGTTGCCGCGCAAAGGCTTGACCACCAGGTCAGGGTAGCGCTGGCGCAGCTGCGCCTCGCGACGCAGGCTGGACGTGCCGACGACGGCACCCGCGGGCAGCGCGGCGGGTGACTCGTGCTGCGCGCACACGAAAGCGTCGCGTGGGTCATCGCGCTCGAGGACGACGGGCAGCGCGAAGCGGGCCTCGAGCTCGAACGGCACATCCTTGAGCGAATGCACGGCGAGATCGGCGCGCCCGTCCAGCAATGCGGCTTCGAGTTCCTTGACGAACAGGCCCTTGCCGCCAACCTTGGACAAGGTGCGATCCAGGATCTGGTCACCGCGGGTGGTCAGCTCGAGCAGTTCGACCCGGCAATCCGGATAGCACTCCTGCAGGCGTTCGCGCACATGCTGCGCCTGCCACAGGGCAAGACGGCTGGCGCGCGTGGCGATGACGAGGCGTTCGGGCCGCGACACCGTCAGCCCGCCAGCATCTTGAAGAATACGGCGGCGGCAATGCCCAGCACGCCCAGGATCAGCAGACCCTGAAGCAGGGACAGGCCCGATTCTGCGCCACGGCGGCCCGATGTTTTGACGTTTTCCATGATTCACTCCTTGACAAGCGTGCGCCGGCGCCCCAGCAGCCAGCCCAGCGACACGACCAGCAGCGCACCCACCGCCGCTGCCCCATAATGCACGGCAGCGACCGCAACAGGCATGCCCGACGCGGTGGCGGCGACCCAGGCGCCGCCATCCAGGCGTGCCAGGTGCTGCAGTACTGCGGTATCGCCCACCAGCATGCCACCGGCGATCCAGCCCAGCAGGCCCGCGCCCAGCGTAATGACCAGGGGAAAGCGGTCCAGCAGTTTGAGCACCAGTGTACTACCCCAGACGATGATGGGCACGCTGACCACCAACCCGAAGATGACGTAGTAGAGTTGGTGGTCCAGGTGCGTGTTGTTGGCCGCGCCGGCAATCGCAAGCACGTTGTCCAGGCTCATGACCAGGTCGGCGACAATGATGGTGCCGATCGCCTTCCAGAAGGTGCTGGCGGCGGCCACCGCCTTGGTGGTGACGACTTCCGGAATCATCAGGCGCACGCCGATCCACACCAGCAGAACCGCCCCGGTCAGCTTGAGCCAGGGCAGATCGAGCAGCGCCAGCGCAAAAGCGATCAGCACCACGCGCAGCACGATGGCGCCCGCCGTTCCCCAGACGATGCCCTGCAGGCGCCGACGCGGATCCAGGTTGCGGCAGGCCAGCGCGATGATAACGGCGTTGTCGCCACCGAGCAGGATGTCGATCAGGATGATCTGGCCGATGGCCCCCCAATGCAGCGCGTCCAGAAAGGCCACCATGGCGTCGACGACCGGTCTCGGCTAGAGAACCGACTTGAGCAGGCGGCCCATTTCCGACGGATCGCGCGTGGTGCGAATGCCGCAGGCTTCCATGACGGCCAGCTTGGCGTCCGCAGTATCGTCCCCACCCGAGATCAGGGCGCCGGCATGCCCCATGCGCTTGCCCGCCGGCGCCGTGACGCCGGCGATGAAGCCGACCACCGGCTTGGTCATGTTGTCGCGCACCCAGCGCGCCGCGTCGCCTTCGTCCGGCCCGCCGATCTCGCCGATCATGATGACGGCGTCGGTGTCGGGATCTTCATTGAACATGCGCAGGACATCGACGTGCTTGAGCCCGTTGATCGGGTCACCGCCGATGCCGACGGCCGAGGACTGTCCCAGCCCCAGCTCGGTCACCTGCGCCACCGCTTCATAGGTGAGCGTGCCGGAGCGGCTGACCACGCCGATACGCCCCTTGCGGTGGATATGGCCCGGCATGATGCCGATCTTGATCTCGTCGGGCGTGATCAGGCCCGGGCAGTTGGGCCCAAGCAGCAGGGTGCGGCGGTTTTCGGCGCGCATGCGATTGCGCACGACCAGCATGTCGCGTACCGGGATGCCTTCGGTAATGCAGATGACCAGGTCGAGATCAGCCTCGACCGCTTCCCAGATGGCCTCGGCCGCGCCTGCGGGCGGCACGTAGATGACGGACACCGTCGCGCCCGTGGCATCCTTGGCGTCCCGCACGCTGCCGTAGATGGGGATGCCTTCGAAATCCTCGCCCGCACGACGCGGATGCACGCCGGCGACGAAAGCGGCGCGGCCATTGGCGTAGTCGCGGCTGGCGCGCGTATGGAACTGGCCCGTCTTGCCGGTGATGCCCTGCGTGATGACCTTGGTGTCTTTGTTGATGAGAATCGACATGAGTGATCCTTTCCCTTCCTTTTATTGTGCCGCCGCGACGACCCGGGTGGCCGCCTCGCCCATGGTGTCGGCGCTGATGATGGGCAGGCCGGACTCGGCCAGCATCTTCTTGCCCAAATCCTCGTTCGTGCCTTTCATGCGCACGACCAGCGGCACGTCCAGGTTGACCGCCCGGCAGGCGGCGATCACGCCTTCGGCGATCACGTCGCAGCGCATGATGCCGCCGAAAATGTTCACGAGAATGGCCTTGACGTCTTTGTTGGACAGCATGATCTTGAAGGCTTCCGTGACCTTCTGCGCCGTTGCACCCCCGCCCACGTCAAGAAAGTTGGCCGGCTCGCCGCCGAACAGCTTGATGGTATCCATGGTGGCCATGGCCAGGCCGGCGCCGTTGACCAGGCAGCCGATGTTGCCATCGAGCTGGATGTAGGCCAGATCGTGCTTGCTGGCTTCGATCTCGGCGGGGTCTTCCTCGTCCAGGTCGCGGTAGGCGAGGATCTCGGGCTGGCGGAACAAGGCGTTGGAATCAAAGTTGAACTTGGCATCCAGCGCGATGACGTCGCCCGTACCCGTCACCACGAGCGGATTGATTTCCGCCAGGCAGGCATCGGTATCCCAATAGGCCTGGTACAGTTTGCGGAATTCCTCGGCAGCGGCCGACAGCGCGCCCTCCGGAATGCCGATGCCGCGCGCCAGGCCTTCGGCTTCTTCGCGCGTGAGGCCCGTGGCCGGATCGACGAATACCTTGAGGATTTTCTCGGGCGTGGCCGCGGCCACCTCCTCGATCTCCATGCCGCCCTCGCTGGACGCCATGACACACACGCGCTGCGTCACGCGATCCGTGACGATGCCGACATAATATTCTTTGCGAATATCCGCACCCTCTTCGATGAGCAGGCGGCGCACCTTGCGCCCTTCGGGCCCGGTCTGATGCGTGACCAGCTGCATGCCCAGAATGGCCTGCGCGGCCTCGCGCACGCCGTCGAGCGAGCGGACCACCTTCACCCCGCCGCCCTTGCCACGCCCACCGGCGTGGATCTGGGCCTTGACCACCCAGACCGGCCCACCGAGCCGTTCCGCGGCAGCGACCGCCTCATCGACTGAAAACGCCGGAAAACCGCGAGGCACGGTCACACCGAATTTGCGCAACAGCTCCTTGCCTTGATATTCGTGAATATTCATGAGTCATCCGTTTGTGCTTGGAATTGAAATCGGGGCCAGCCTCAATCGCCATCCGGACTGGCCGTCGGGCCCGTATACCACTCTGGATAATCGCGCCTGACGATGGGACCATCCAGACGCAACGCGTGGCAGCCTTCAAGCTGGAAGGGACGGCGGTTTGCGTCCACGCCCTGCTCGCGCGCCTGCTTGCGCCGCCGCGCCATGGCCTGAACCGCCACGGTCGGCAGTACATAGCTCAGTTCGGTCATGTGGGTACAGCCCGCCGTGCGCCGGAAGCGCTGCCGCACGGCGTCGCGGAAATTGCGCAGCAGGTTCAGCCCGACCATGTCGCCATAGTCCGGCGCGATGCTGGCACAGGCATCGCCGTAGGGTGCGACGTCGTAGGCCGCTTGGGCGGCCGTGATGGTGAAGCCGTCATCGATGGTGACGCGCAGGTGCATGTGATGTACCGGGTGCCCGGCCACATGCACACTGCCGTCAATGCGCGTGAAATCATACGCCTTGACATCGATCAGCTCGGCTTCCAGATCCCACTGCCCGTCGTTGCGGGCGAACGCGTTCACGGTGATCGTACGCGTGTGCAGGGGTTCGCGAACGGCATCGGAAGGCGGAAGCGGCATAGGACTCGCAATGGGGTATTGAAAGCTGAAGCTATGAAGTATAGCGCAGAGCGTGGGCCGCACTGACCATGGCCGTCAGCCCGGCGCTCACCTGCGGCCAGCTGCGCGTCTTGAGTCCGCAATCAGGGTTTACCCAGAGGCGTTCGCGGGGCAGATACTGCATGGCCTTGCGCATCAACGCCACCATGTCCTGCACTTCGGGCACGTTGGGGGAGTGGATATCGTAGACCCCGGGGCCGATGTCGTTGGGATAATGGAACTGGCGGAAGGCGTCCAGCAGCGCCATGTTGGAACGTGCGGTTTCCATGGTGATCACGTCGGCATCCATGCCGGCGATGGCGTCGATGATGTCGTTGAACTCCGAGTAGCACATATGGGTATGGATTTGCGTGTCGCCCGCGACGGCGCTGGTGGCCAGGCGAAAGCACTCGCTCGCCCAGGCCAGGTAGTGCGGCCAGTCGGCACGCCGCAGGGGCAGACCTTCGCGCAGGGCGGGTTCGTCGATCTGGATGATGGCAACGCCCGCCGCTTCCAGGTCCAGCACCTCTTCGCGCAGGGCAAGCGCGAGCTGGCGGCAGGTCTGGTCACGCGGCTGATCGTCGCGCACGAAAGACCACTGCAGCAAGGTCACGGGGCCGGTCAACATGCCCTTGACCGGTTTCTCGGTCAGGGATTGCGCGTAGCGTATCCAGTGGATAGTCATGGGCGCGGGTCGGCTGACGTCACCGAAGATGATGGGGGGCTTGACGCAACGCGAGCCGTAACTGAGCACCCAGCCCTGTTCGGTGAACGCGAATCCCGCCAGCAGTTCGCCAAAGTATTCCACCATGTCGTTGCGTTCCGGCTCGCCGTGCACGAGCACGTCCAGCCCGATCTCCTCCTGCGCGCGGATGACGCGGGTGATCTCCGCCTGCATCTCCTGGGTATAGGCGGCATCGCTCAGATTGCCCTCGCGCCAGGCGCGGCGCTGGCGCCGCAGCGCCGGCGTCTGCGGGAAAGAGCCAATCGTGGTGGTCGGCAAGGGCGGCAACGCCAGTCGCGCCTGCTGGCGCGGATGACGCTCGGAAAACGGCGCGCGCCCGCGCGGCAATGCGCTGGCGTCGGCCACGGCTTGCGCGACGGCGGGCCGGTGGATGCGTGGCGAGCTGCGGCGCGCCTCCAGCCCGGCCTGGTGGGCCTGCAAAACCTGCGCCGCCTGCGCGTCAAGCCGGCCATCGAGCGCGTCGGCGAGCAGGCGCAGTTCTTCCAGCTTTTGCACGGCGAAGGACAGCCATTGGCGCAATTCCTGATCCAGCCCAGACTCCTGCGCCAGGTCCATGGGGACATGCTGCAGCGAGCACGAAGGTGCGAGCCACAGGCGTTCACCCAGCCGCTCGTGCACAGGCCGCAGGCGCTGCGCCAGCGCTGCGATGTCGGCACGCCACACGTTGCGCCCGTCGATCACGCCGGCGGACAGCACGCAGTGCGGATCCAGATGCGCGAGCACGGCATCGAGCTGGTCGGGCGCGCGTGCCAGATCGACATGAATGCCGTCCACCGGCAAGCCCGGCAACAAGGCCACATTCTCGCGCAGACCTTCAAAATACGTGGTCAGCAACAGCCGCAGTCCGGTGCCGGCGAGCGCTTCGCAAGCGCTGCGCAGCGCCTTGCGCCAGGCATCGGGCAGGTCGAGCACCAGAATCGGCTCGTCGAGCTGTACCCACTGCACGCCCTGCCCCGCCATGCGTACCAGCACCTGCCGGTACACGGCGAGCAGCTCAGGCAGCAGCGCGAGCTTGCGCACGTCGCCCGCGCCATCGGAAAACGCCGGACCCTTGGCCAGCCAAAGCCAGGTCAACGGCCCGGGGATCACCGGCTTGACGGCATGGCCCAGCACCTGCGCCTCGTCGATCTGCGCGAACCCGTCTTCGGCGGCAATGCGGAAACGCTGGCCGGGCACCAGTTCGGGCACGATGGCGTGGTAGTTGGTGTCGAACCACTTGGTCATCTCGCACGCAGCGGCCGGCGTGCCCGTGGGCGCCTTGCCGCGTGCCATGCGAAACATCGTATCCAGATCGACGGGCGCGCCGTCATCCTGGCCAAAGCGCGCGGGCACGACACCCAGGGTAGCGCTCCAGGACAGCAACGGATCGTACCAGGCGAAATCGCCCACCGGCACGAAGGCCAGGCCCGCCTGCGCCTGCAGCGCCCAGTGCTTGCGGCGCAGCGCCTCGCCCGTATCGAACAAGGCCTGGCGATCGATCTCGCCCGCCCAGTAGCGTTCCAGGGCAAACTTGAGCTCGCGCGCCTGGCCGATGCGCGGAAAGCCCAGATTATGAATAATTGTCATATCATTGATCCTTTGGATTCGAATTTCACGTGTTATTCATTGTGCCTTCGTGGGCAATGAACAAAAAATCAAACCCAACAGCTTTTGGATGAAAAATATTCATGTTGGAAATTCGTCATCTGCGCAGCCTGAGCGCAATCCGCGACACCGGCAGCCTGCAAAACGCCGCCGAGCGCGTGCATCTGAGCCAGTCTGCCCTGTCGCACCAGCTGCGCGATCTGGAAGTGCGCCTGCAAACGCCCTTGCTGAACCGACGCTCGCGTCCCGCGCGCCTGACCACGGCCGCCTTGCGCATCGTCGCCCTGGCCGACGAGGTATTGCCTCGCCTGGATTACACGGAACGTGAACTGCGGCGCCTGGCGGCCGGAAACACGGGGCGGCTACACCTGGCCATCGAATGCCATTCCTGCTTTCAGTGGTTGATGCCGGCGCTGGATGCCTTTCGCGCCGCCTGGCCCGACGTGACGCTGGATCTGTCCGCGGCCTTTTCTTTTGCGCCCCTGCCCGCGCTGGCGCGCGGCGATCTGGATGTAGTCATCAGCTCGGATCCGCAAGCCATGGATGGCGTGGCCTATCTGCCGCTGTTCCGCTATGAGCTGGTGCTGGCCGTCTCGGCGCGCAGCACGCTGGCGCCGCTGACCCACGTCACGCCGGCGCAGCTGGCCGACCAGACGCTGATCACCTATCCGGTGGAGCGCGAGCGCCTGGACGTGTTCCAGCATTTCCTAGCCCCCGCCGGCGTCGAGCCCAGCGCTGTGCGCCAGGCGGAACTGACGCCGATGATCTTGCAGCTGGTCGCCAGCGGGCGTGGCGTCGCCGCACTGCCCAACTGGGCCCTGAAGGAACAGCCGGATCCGGGTTGGCTCAGGCAGTGCCGCCTGGGTGAGAACGGCGTGTGGCGCACCCTGTTCGCGGCCGTGCGCAGCGACGACGTCGACAAGCCCTACATGCAGGCTTTTGTCTCGCAAGCGCGACAGACCTGTTTTGCGTCGCTGGAGGGGATCAGTCCGGCGGATCCGACAGAATGCGACGCACGCACTCTGGCGTGAACCCGCGGGCGATCATGAAGCGGAACTGACGCGCCCAGGCGCGCCCATCCTCGGGCGCTGCGCCGAATTTCCTGCACCACAGCGCCTGGGCGCGTTCTTGTTCAGACGCTTCCAGCGCACCCAGGGCATCGGCGACCAGGTCGGCGTCCAGCCCGTGTTCGCCCAGCTCCATGCGCAGCCGGCGCGTACCCCGGCCGTCTGCGCGCCGGTCCAGCAGGCTGTGGGCGAAGCGCTGATCGGATTGCCAGCCTTCGGCGGCAAGGGTGTCGAGCACCTGGCTCAGCGCCTCGGGGCTGTCGGCGTGAGGGGCCAGCTTGCGCGCGAGTTCGCGGCGCGAATGCTCGCGCCGCGAAAGCAGGGCCACCGCCCTGGCTTTGAGCGACAGGCCGCCCGCCCCCCGCGTCATGCCGGATCAGCAGTGCCGTCAGGGCCGGATTCGGGCGCGCCGGCGGGCTGCGCCATGGCAACGACGCCGAAATGCTCGCGCACGCGGTTTTCGATCTCGCGCGCGAGTTCCTGATGCTCGTTCAGGTATTCGCGCACGTTGTCGCGACCCTGGCCGATGCGCGTGCCCTGGTAACTGAACCAGGAGCCGGCCTTGTCTACCACGCCGGCCTGCACGCCCAGGTCGATGATTTCGCCCGTGCGCGAGATGCCCGCGCCGTAGAGAATGTCGAACTCGGCCTGCTTGAACGGCGGCGCCACCTTGTTCTTCACCACCTTGACGCGCGTTTCATTGCCGACCACCTCGTCACCTTTCTTGATGGCGCCGATACGACGGATATCCAGGCGTACGGACGAATAGAACTTGAGCGCGTTGCCCCCGGTGGTGGTTTCGGGATTGCCGAACATGACGCCGATCTTCATGCGGATCTGGTTGATGAAGATGACGGTGCAGTTGGCGCGCTTGATGTTGGCCGTGAGCTTGCGCAGGGCCTGGCTCATGAGGCGGGCCTGCAGCCCTGGGAGGGAATCACCCATGTCGCCCTCGATTTCCGCGCGCGGCACCAGCGCCGCGACGGAGTCGATCACGATCAGGTCGACCGAGCCCGAGCGCACCAGGGCATCGGTGATCTCGAGCGCCTGCTCGCCCGTATCCGGCTGCGAGATGAGCAGATCTTCCAGATTCACGCCCAGGCGCGCCGCATACTGCACGTCCAGCGCGTGCTCGGCATCGACGAAGGCGCAGACCCCGCCGATTTTCTGCATTTCAGCGATGACCTGCAGCGTGAGCGTGGTCTTGCCCGAGGATTCCGGCCCGTAGACCTCGATCACGCGCCCGCGTGGCAGCCCGCCCACCCCCAGGGCGATATCCAGACCCAGCGAGCCGGTGGAGACCACCTGGATGTCGTGACCGACTTTGTCATCGCCATAGCGCATGACCGAGCCCTTGCCAAACTGCTTTTCAATCTGGGAAATGGCCACGGCCAGCGCCTTGGCGCGTTCGCCCGCGGCGGCCTTGCGATCTTTGTCGTTCATATGCAAACCCTGGTTCCGAAAAATAGGCGATCGCCTGAATTGAATTGGCATTATCGCATCATCCGCATCACTGTACAAATAATCAGTTTTTGCGCCTCATGCGAAGGCTTGCGAAAGACTGCCATGCGGCGTGTCGGACGCATTCGCGTAGTCTTGCGCCCCGCCCGGAATGTCCCGCACATCCCCGGCGCCCCTGCGCGGGACGGCCGCAGGATTGCGCGTACAATGCCGGCTTTCGTCTTTCAGTCAGTGGACGGTCATCATCATGTGGTTCAAGAATCTTCGCCTTTTTCGCCTCGCACCCGAGTGGTCCATCACGCCCGACGCCCTGGATGCGCTGCTGCAAAAGCAGGTGTTCCAGGCCTGCGGCAGCCAGGATGCCGAAAGCCTGGGCTGGGTGGCGGTGCGCGAAGACACCGGCCTGGTACACGCGCTGGGGGCGCAGTACCTGCTCACGCTGCGCGTGGAGCGCCGCCTGCTGCCCGCCAGCGTGGTGCGCCAGGCGGCCGAGCTGCGCGCCGACGCTCTGGAGGAACAGCAGGGCTACCGGCCGGGTCGCCGGCAGATGCGTGAGCTGCGCGAGCAGATGATGCAGGAACTGCTGCCGCAGGCGTTTCGCATCCACCAGGATACGCGCGTCTGGCTGGATCTGGAAAACCGCTGGCTGGCCGTGGATGCTGCAGCCGCGGCCCGCGCCGACGCCGTCATTGGCCTGCTGGCCGAGGCCGTACACCCCTTCCCCGTGCAACCGCTGAACCTGGCCCAGGCGCCGGCCGCCGCCATGACCGCCTGGCTGCTGGAAGACAACCCGCCCGACGGCTTCAGCGTAGACCAGGAGGCCGAGCTGCGGGCCGCCGACGACAGCAAGGCCACCGTGCGCTATGTACGCCACAATCTGGACGCCGAAGAGCTCGGGCGGCACATCGCCGCGGGCAAGCAGTGCACCCGCCTGGCCCTGACCTGGGCCGAGCGCATCAGCTTCGTGCTGACCGACGCGATGGAGATCCGCCGCATCACGCCGCTGGACATCCTGCAGGAAGGCCGGGACGATGACGGCATGGCGGACGCGGCCGAGCGCTTCGATGCCGATTTCACACTCATGAGCGCCGAGCTGGCCGGCCTGCTCGAGGCGTTGGTCGGCGCGCTGGGCGAAGCAACGCCGGGCTAATCCAGCCCGTGAAACACGCTGTCGTCCGGCCCGATGTGGCTGGGCGCCTGCCAGGTGGCGTCGCGCAGCGAATGCTGCACCAGGCCTTCCACACCCAGCAGAACGGCGAAAATGGCCATGCGCACGGGGATGCCGTTGTCGGTCTGGCGGAAAATGGCCAGGCGCGGATCTTCGTTGAGATCCGTGCTCAGATCATTGGCGCCTTCGCGGCTGTCCCGCGGCAAAGGGTGCATGACGATCACATCCGGCTTGCCGGTCAGCTCGACCATGGCCTTGTTGACCTGGAACACGGGCTTGAAGCCTTTCAGCTCGTCGGCGGCGAAGCGCTCTTTCTGCACCCGCGTGGTGTAGATGACGTCGGCCCCGACCAGGCCCTGCTCCAGAGAGTGGGTCTGCTCGATGACATGGCCGCGCTCGCCCGCCTTCTCGATGACGGCGGCGGGCATTTCCAGGCCGGGCGGTGAGATCAGGGTGAATTTCAGGCCCCGGTACAGCGCCAGCAGCTTGAGCAGCGAATGCACCGTGCGCCCGTACTTCAGATCACCCACCAGGACGATGTGCGCCCCATCGAGCAGTTTCCCCAGGCGCGAGAATTCGGTGAGGATGGTGTACAAGTCCAGCAGGGCCTGGCTGGGGTGTTCGCCCGGCCCGTCACCGCCGTTCACCACCGGAATGTTGGTGGCGCGGGCGAACTCCGCCACCGAGCCTTCGTCGGGATGGCGCACGACCATGGCATCGACATAACCGCTGATGACGCGGCTGGTGTCGTAGATCGATTCGCCCTTGGCCATGGAAGAGAAGGTGAACCCGGTGGTGTCGCATACAGCGCCGCCCAGGCGGCAAAAAGCGGCCCCAAAGCTCACGCGCGTACGGGTGCTGGCTTCGAAGAACAGGTTGCCCAGCACCGCGCCTTCCAGCACGCGGCACACTTTCTGGCGCCGCGCGATGGGCTGCATCAGATCGGCCACGCGAAACAGTGCTTCGACCGATTCGCGGGTGAACTGATCCACCGACAGCAGCTGGTGCTTGCCGTCAAAAGCGATACGCTCGCGCAGCGGGCCGGACTGGGAACTCTGGGCATACTTGGCCAGCAAGGCCTCGTTTTCCACGATCTCGGTCACGAACCGCAGGACGACCTCGGGCATGCCGCGATAGTCGCGCGCCCCTTCGGGCAGAAGCCAGCCATCCAGCGCCCGACGCTTCACACCAATGCGCGACGCAAAAACGTCGCGCGTAAGATTCAGGCGACGCATGGCATCGCGCAAAAACACCTGCTGCGAGACGGTCATGGCTTATTCTGCGCTGCCACCCTGTTGTGCGGGCGCCTGCTGGCCGTTGCCGGCAATGGCCTGAGCCGCCGCCTGGGCGTTGTCCCCCGTCCCGACCATGAAGGCCAGCCGTTCCGTCGTGAGCGGTGCGCTGTAGCCCGGCACCGCCATGAGGGTCTGGCCAACGATCAGGGCCAGGCGCTTGCCGGGAAACTGCGTGGTTGCCTGATTGACCTTGCCCTGCCCCGCTACATTCAGCTCGAGCACCAGCAAGCCGTCGCCATTCTTGTTGGTGCCGGCCTGAACCCCGCTCAGGTCGTCGCGCGTGACGACGGGCTGCGGATTCAGATACAGCGCGCCATCGCTGAGCTTCACGGGCCGCCAGCCTTCCTGCGCCGCCGTATCGGCGATGAACACCGCCACCGGCGCGCCTTGCGCGCTGACCTGTTGCCCGGCAGCGGGCGCAGCGGCCTGCTGTTGCGCCGGCGGCGCCGACGCGGCCTTGTTGGCCATTGGAATGGTTTCGCAGGCGGTCAGCAACACGGCGCTCACTGGCACCAGCACGCCCAGCAGGGCTCGTCTGATATTCATGTATACACCTCTTCCGCAAAATAATTCAGGACTGGAAAAGTTTAACAGGTCTGGCCCTCATCGCAGATGAATCACGACGCGATCGAGCACGCGCCCGTGGCCGTCATGCAGCGCGATGCGATGCGTGCCGCGCCGCGGTGACCACCACTGCTGCGGCCCGGCGCCGACCACCGCATCATCCACGACCCAGACTACGTCGGCGGCAGCCTGCGCGTCCGCGTGCGCGCTGCGCAGCGAGAGGCGTTGCGCGCCCGGCGGAATGTCAGGATCGAGCGCCAGCACCAGCCCATCGACCGGGCTGGCAATGCGTACGCCCCCGCGTGCCACGGCAGGATGGATGGGGTGAATGCCCGCCGGCGCAGCTTCTGCCAGGAACACCTCTTCGCGCGCGGGCTCCAGCCCATTGTCGAACGACACCGGGCGGCGCACGAGGCCGGACGGCATGGGCGGTGGATCGGCCGCCTCGCCGCGCTGCAGCCAGCGCACGAGATCGTGCCAGATGGGGCCCGCGCCGCTGACGCCCGAAATGTCGCGCATGCTGGCGCCGCTGCTGTTGCCCACCCAGACACCGACGGTGGTGTGCGGCGTCCAGCCTATTGTCCAGTTGTCGCGCATATCTTTGCTGGTGCCCGTCTTGGCCGCCGACCAGAACGGTGTGGACAAAGCGCTGTCCAGCCCGAAAGTTTGCGCACGCGCCTGACGATCGGCAAGAATGTCGCCGACGATCCAGGCCGCCTGCGGCGAGAACACCGCCACGCCGTCCCGACAGGGCGTCGTGGCGCGCTTCAAGGGCGACGGCACGGTGACAGCCAACGCGCGCCAGGGCCGGTAGCAACCGCCGTTGGCCAGCACGCGATAGGCGTTGGTCAGCGCCAAGAGCGAGATATCGGCGCTGCCCAGCGCCAGGCTGTAACCGTAGAAGTCCGGATCGTGCGCCAGCGGCAGCCCGAGTTGCCGGAGTGTCTGGACGAAGGCGGGTACGCCCACCAGCGTGAGCGTGCGCACGGCCGGAATATTGAGCGACGCCGCCAGCGCCCGGCGCAGGCTGACCCAGCCCGAAGTCTGCCGGTCATAATTATGGGGTACATAGAGCGCGCCCGCGATGTTAAGCCCCAGCGCGCGATTGTCCAGCAGCGACGCCGCCGTCAAATAGCCCCGATCGATCGCCTGGGCGTATAGAAACGGTTTGAGCGCCGAACCCGCCTGGCGCAAGGCGCGTGCGTGATCGACGAACGGCGCCTGCGACCACGCCCCCGACGAACCCACATACGCCAGCACATCTCCGCTGGCATTTTCCAGCACGACCACCGCCGCGTCCGCCACGCCGGCGGCGGCGAGCGGCCCCAAGTGCCGGTTCACGCTGGCCAGGGCCTGGGCCTGCAGCGGCGCGTCCAGCGTTGTCCGCAGGTCGGACGCAACGGCCGGCGCATCCATGCCCTGGGGCACGCTGGCCAGCGCCAGCCGCGCGAAATGCGGTGCGAGGGCGGCGCCGTCATCCGCAGCCATTGCCCTCGTGCGTGCCGTGGCCAGCACCGCGCTGATGAACGTCCCCAGGCCGGTGCAGGCGGCCGCCTGGCCCGATTGCCGCAGGATGGCGCAGCTGCGCCGTTGCAGCACGGCCGTGCCCGCATTGGGCGCGCGCAGCAGTGCCGCCGCCAGCGCCGCCTCGCGCGCATCCAGCCCATGCGCCTGTTTGCCGAACAAAAAGCGTGACAGCGCATCGACGCCCCGCAGCTCGCCGCGAAACGGAGCCAGGTTGAGGTAGGCTTCGAGAATCTGTGCCTTGCTCCAACGGCGCTCCAGCGCAAGCGCGCGCTGCGCCTGATGCAGCTTGTCCAGCACGCCCCGCTGCCCTGGGGCCGGCAGGGCGCTGTCCAGCATGCCCACGAGTTGCATGCTCAGGGTCGAGGCGCCCCGGGCCCGCCCCTGCAGTAGCGTGTCCCAGCTGGCCGCGGCGAGCGCACGCCAATCCACGCCGGAATGCCCATGAAAGCGCCGGTCTTCGGACTGAATGACGGTTTTTTGCAAAGTCGGGGAAATCTCCGCCAGCGCCAGCCAGCGACCCCGGCGCTGATGAAAATCACGGCGCAGCGCGGCGACGCGTTCGCCATGACGATCACGCACCACAATCCCCGACGAACGCCAGGCGGCCCGAACCTGCGCGAAGTCCGGCAAATCCGGCGGCGCCATTTCGGTCTGTGCCAAGGCAGCCCATGCCGGCCCGATCATCAGACTGCCCACCAGCATGACCCGGCCCAGCGCCCGCAAGGCCCTGCGCGCGGCCATCAGTCGCTGCGCTCCCGCACGCGCAAAGGTTCACCCATGGCTTCCTGCCCGAACACATCGGGTTCGTACAAAGCCTGAACCCGCGCGGGCGGCAGCGTGAAGCGGCCGGCCGTATCCAGGCGCACTGCGTAATCGAGCACGGTCGTCCCCGCCGGCAGGTATTCGTAGGTGGCCTGCAAGCCATCGTCGCGCCGCTCCACATGGCTGGGCCACCAGCCGCTATCCTGTTCCGGCGTCTCGGCCGGCGCCATGGGCAAGACCGATTCGCGCCCCAGCCCACTGCCCAGGATGGTAGCGCCCGACGGAATCGCGTCGGACACGGCCACCCAGAAGCGCGGCACGGGCGTGTGCAGCGTGAGGCGCACGCGGTAGGTATCGCCCTGCGACCACTGTCCGGGTTGCCACTGCAACAGCGGCTGGACGCTGCGCGACACCTGCATACCCGCCGACACCGGCGCGCTGCGCCGTACCGCCGCCAGCGCCTGCACGGAGAGCCAGGGCTGGCCCGCACCCTGATAGCGCAGAGCGAGCCCCGCCTGCGCAGCCGGCTCGCCCTCGCCCTGTACGGCCTCCCACGGGATCAAGGCCCCCGCGTGGTCGCGCCCTTGCGCGACATCCGCGCCGTCGAGCATCAAGGTGCCCAGGGCAACTCCCGCGTCGTTCTGCGCATGGATCTCGCCGCGCACCGCATGCGCGGGATAGGCCACGTCGTAGGCCCGCAAGGCCAGGCCGGCGTAGACGTTCGCGGTACTGCTGCCCCAATGGCCGCGCCATTGCATGTCGATCAGCCCTTGCAGCAAGGCCTGGCGCTCATCCGCCCAGTCCGGCCACTGCAGGCTGGCCAGCGCCAGGCGCGCCTGGTTTACGGCGGTACTGGCCATGAGCCAGGGGCTGGCATTCAGCGTGCTGTCGGTCAGCACGCGGGCACGACCGCTGACGACGCTGCGCGACTTGATGATCTGGGCCAGATGCGCGATGGCCTGCTCGCGCTCGGGCAAGCCGGGCGTGCGCTGCAGCACGCCGATGGCGTCGATGAGGGCCGAGGTATGCCAGGCGCGCGGATCGCCGCCCACCGTGTCCAGCATACCCATCCGCATACGCCCATAGCGCGACAAAGCCTCCATCGCCATCAGCTTGCGCAACTCCAGATCGCGCAAGGGCGCGTAGCGATAGCGCACGATGCGCCCTTCGACAAACGCCTGCAGACCGTCGAGCATACGGCTGCGCAGCGCCTCGGGGATGGCGAAGCGCCCACCCAGCGCCAGCGCATCGTCGCTCACACTCAGAAGATACGCGGTAAGGACTTCATTGCCGATGTCGCCGCCAGGATACCAGCCTGCCAGACCATCGCCATCCAGGTACTCGGGCAGGCGCGCCATCAAGGCGGCCCAGCCCGCTTCATCGGCCAACCCCAGCCAGCGCGACGCCTTCATTTGCAGGCTGCCGAAGTCGAGCGTGCCAAACCAGCGGCGCGCGCCCTCCAGGCTGGCCTGCGGCCCCACGCTGGCATCGAGCCGGATGCCGCCCAGCACGACGCCTTTGTCATCGCGCAGCGCCTGTGGCGGCGGCGCAAGCGCGTACTGCTGCACTTGCTGATGCTGCAACACGCGTGCGCTCGCCTGCTGCACGTCCACGGCGATCAGCGGCGCCACCTGCTGGACGATGCGCAACGCGTCCATGGCTGCCTCGCCCTCGAGCGCGGGGTCCGCCTCATGGGCCTGCACCGTCCAGATCACCTCGCGCGCACGGGCCAGCGTGGCATCCGACGGCACGGTCACGGCAATGGGCACGCGCTGCGCCGCCCCCGGTGCCAGCACGATGCGTTCGCGCAAAGTAAGGGGGAAACCCGAAAACGGCGCCCCATCGGCCTCCCGCGCCTGCACGCTGACGTCGACCGTCATGGGGCGCACCGTGGTGTTGCGCAGCGTCCATTGCGCCAGATACTCATCGCCCTGGCGCACGCGCGCGGGCAGAGCGGGAATCAGGTAAAGATCGCGCGTGCTGACGATGTCCGCGCGCCCGCTGCCAAAGCCGTCGCTGCCGTGATCGGCAATGGCCACGAGGGCGAAGCGCGTGATGGCATCATTGAGCGGGAAAGCGATGCGGGCGCGACCCTGGGCATCCAGACGCACATCCGGCTGCCAGGACACCAGCGTATCGAGCAGTTCGCGCGTGGGGCTGGCGCCGCCACCGCCCCCGGCCGGCACCGCCTTGCGGCCATAGTGGCGCCGGCCGACCACCTGCATCTGCGCCGTGGCCGTGCGCACGCCATAGCCGCGCGTGGGGTACATGGCCTCGAGCACATCCCAGGTCGCGTTCGGGGCAAGCTCGAGCAAGGCCTGATCCACGGCCGCAAACGCCACCGAGCCGCCTGCGGCCGGCTGGCCGTCGCTGCGCGTGACCTGCACGTCCACCGAGACGGTTTCGCCCACCTGATAGCGACTGCGATCGGCGTGTACCGCCACCTGCAGACGATGCGCATCATTGGCCACCCGCAGCGGCGCCACACCAAAGCGGAACGACGGTTTGGCCAGATCGACTGTCGTGCCCGGCGCGGGCGCCTGCCCGTCTCCCCTGAGACGTCCGCGCATCAACAGCACGGACACGTAGGCATTGGGCGCCCATTGCGCCTGCACCGGAACGTGGATGACGGGATCAGCGGCCGTCAACGACTGCACCCAGGTTTGCAGCACCCCTTCGCGCTCGACGCTGACCAGCGCGCGCGCCGAACGAAAAGGCATGCGCACCTGGAATTGCGCCGTATCACCCACGGCCCATTCGGGGCGCGCCGGCACCAGATCGATGCGATCATCGTCATTGGCGCCAAACCAGGCGGCCATGCTGCCCGACACCCAGGTCTGCGTGGCCGACGATGCCGTGCGCCCCTGTTCATCCTGCACGGTGGCGATCAGCTCCAGGCTGCCTTCCACCGCCACCGAGGGCGCGCAATGGAAGCGCCCGTCGTCCTGCGTCACCCCTTCGCACAACACCCCCAACGGCCGCGCCTGGCGCTGGTTGTCATAACTGTAAAAGCCGCCCACGAGGCGCTTGCGCGTCGTGAATACCCGATGATGCACGCCGGTCACCGTCACCGGCACGCCGGCCCTGGCCTGTCCGCCCGGATCCAGCGCCACCACTTGCAAGGCGATCGGCGCATCGCCACCGGTCCAGGGCTCGGTCCGGATACCGGGCTGCACGTCGGCCGGCCAGGCGTAGGCGCGCTGCATCAGCGTTTGCGTCTCTCCCGATGGATCGGTAAAACTGGCTTCCAGCGTCCATTGCTGCGGATAGTCCAACCCCTCGGGAACCGGCAGCGCCAGCCGGGCCGCGCCACTGCCGTCGAGCTGCACGGCCTGCTTGTCCAGAAACAGGCGCGGCGCGCGTTCGCGCGCACTGGCATCGGCCGGCTCGGGCCGCTCGAACGAGAACGCCTCGAAAGCGGGGAAATACGGCGCGGCGTCCTCCGCCAGGGCGGACAGGCGCACCGGCAGGCGCGCGGCCGGGCCACCCGCGAGATAGTTCACCTGCACATCCAGCGCAAGGGCCTCGGGCGCTACCAGCGGCGCGCCGCCCTGCCCGCCCTGAATCTGCAAAGCGCCGCCAAACACCGGCAGGCGAAACGCCGCCACCTTGAAATCGACGCCCTCATACCAGCGTTCTTCGGCATCGCTCAGGCGCACGTGGTAGCTGCCCATGCTGGCCGTTTCCGGCAAGCGGTAGCGGCTCTCGGCGAACAGGCCGCCGCTGGGTGTTGTCTGCCACTGCACCGGTAGCCGGGTGGTCTGATCCAGGCCGATGGGCGTGATCAGCACCGCATCGGGAAGGTCCGCATCCGGCACCGCCAGCCCGTCGCGCGTTTCCAATCGCAGGAAATGCTTCATGGAGACGGTCTCACCGGGGCGAAACAGGCTGCGATCCAGCACCGTATGCACGCGGCGGGTCGGATTCTTGCCCGTATCCAGCGGCAGATTGAACCGCCAGGATTCGATGCCGTCATCCCAGGACGAAAGCACGAATGCAAAATCCGCCTTGCCGCCGGCCTGTGAGTGCGACGCATCGATGCGCGCCGCGGCAAACACGCCCGAGAGCCCGGTATCCGAACAATAGGTGTCGCCCGGCAACGCCTGGCGCACATGCAGCAGGCCGTTGTCATCCGTACGACCCTGTGCCAGACGCAGGCCGCGACAATCCAGCAGGCTGACCTCGGCCTGCGGAACGACCTGGGCATCATCCAGCGTCGTGACCCAGACCAGCGCGTCGTCGCGCCCCAGCTTGAGATGCACCGACAGGTTGGTGACCAGCGCGAGGGTGCGCACGAACATGGGCTGATCCTGCGCGAGCAAGGCCTGGCCCAGTCGGGGGGACTCGATCTCCAGCACATGCAGGCCGGGCTCGGGCACCGGCACGCCAATCACTTCGAACGGGCGCAGCGCCGGATCGGCAACCGCCGTCGCCCCCGGCAGCGTCACCCGGCGCGCGTCGGGTTCATCCGCCAGCAACGAAAGCCGGCGCGCATCCACGTAGCCGCTCTGGCCTTCATAGGTGATGGGCGCCAGGCGCTTGATCTGCTCGAATTGCATCGGCGACCACTCGCCGTACTGCAGCCGTTGCACGCGCGCGAGCCAACGCAAGGCTTCGCGATCTTCCTGGACGACCCGGTCGCGCAAAGCGCCCGCGGACTGCAACATCTCACGCGTGAGCAGATCCGCTTCGACGTGGCGCAAGCTCAAGGGCAGCGTGGGCGGATAGGCTTCCTCCGATGCACCGTCGGGCACGGCGGCGAAACGCTCGACAATGCCGAAGGCATCAGACGCGAACTTGACCAGCGGCGGATAGTCGCCAATGCGGAACTCGAGCGGGAAAGCCGGCGCGTTGATCAGCTGTCGCCCCGCGTCGTCATGCAGATCGGCTGGCAAATGCAGGACGGCGTCGACACCGGCGGGAAACGGCCCGGGGAAACCCACCCACGTCAGCGGCCCGTCATCCTGCGCATCATCCAGCGCGGGACTGCGCGCGCCATCGGGCAACTGCAGGCGGATGGCGGCCGCCTGAGCCCGCGCGACGGGCGCCGAGAAGCGCACGCCGACAGATTGCAGCGGCATGCACGCTGCGCGCGGATTCTCGCGCCCGCAGTTCATCTCGGCCGTGAACACCGGCCGCACGGTGTATTCCAGCACCTCGGCCGCTTGCGTCACTAGCGCCGCATCGTCCTGCGCAGCGCTGCCCACGCCCGGGCCTATTTCAATGCGCACGCTGGCATCGGGTGGCAAAAGCCGTGCACACTGCAGCAGCTGCGTGGCCTCGCTCGCATCGAAGCGGGTATCCCACAGGGTGTCGAGCACCTGCGCCCGCTGCGCCGGCGTAATCCGGCGCACGGGGATGGCCTCACCGATGCCGTCCACGACGCAGCGGCTATTCTCCTGCACGGACGCGGCATCCACCGGGCCGTTGAAACGCAGGACAAAGACCTGATCCTCGTCTATGGGTGAGCCGTAAGGGAGGGACGCCAGCAGCTGGGGCGCGCCGGTGCTGAAGCTGAATTCAGCCGGGCCCTGAATAGCGGCATCACCCAGGCTCCGTAAATCTGCCCGCAACAGGGCGCGGCATTGCACACCCGCCGGCAAAGCTTCCGTGAATTCATACGTCCAGCGGCGTGAATCCAGCCAGCGGCCCGCCCCTTGAACCGTCGCGCCGCTGCAGGACAAGGCCAGTGGCGCGGGCAACTGAGCAGCGCCAAAAGGCACCATATCGTCGTCGAACTGGATCTGCACGCTGCTGACCGCGCCGACGACCCCTTGCGGGACGAACTCGCTGACCGTTGCCGCCCATGCGGGCAGCGTTGCCAGCACACCCGCCACCACCCACGCCACCGTGCGCATGCGCGCTCTCCTTGCACGAACAGGACGACCCCACCGCCCTGCCCGGCGACCGTTTTTGGTATTGATGGTTCATTCTAGGCCGATCCGGCCAGCAGACAAGCACGATCGCACGATTTTTGGCGTGGCAGCGCAACGCGAAGCGCCTGCGTTATAATGCCCGGCTTGGCAGAAGCTAGCATTGGCGCCATGGGGGCCTATAGCTCAGTTGGTTAGAGCAGCGGACTCATAATCCACTGCTCAAGCTGGAATGAGACGCCCACGGGAAGCAACAGAAACACCTTGTAGAAATGCAAGATTTTAGAAAAAGGGCCTATAGCTCAGTTGGTTAGAGCAGCGGACTCATAATCCGTTGGTCGCTGGTTCAAGTCCAGCTGGGCCCACCAACTTTCCTTAAATTAGCGTTTCGGTACAGTTTCGGTACAGTGGCAATATGTGAAGCACTGTTCAGGATCACCGATGGCTACAATCGTTAAGACCCCTTCCGGCACCTGGAAGGCCGTTATCCGCAAGTCAGGATGGCCGACCACCATAAAAACCTTTCGCACCAAACGCGACGCCGAAGACTGGGCACGCCGCACAGAAGACGAAATGGTGCGCGGCGTTTATATCCAACGGGCAAGCTCCGAACGCCTGACCGTTGAAGCAGCGCTGAAGCGCTACCTTGCGGAAATCTCACCAACCAAGCGTCCTACCTCTGCCGCAAGTGAGGCCCGCCACGCCAAACCACTGATCCAGCACCTGGGAAAATACTCTCTCGCCGCGCTCAGCTCGGAGATCATCGCCCAGTACCGTGATGACCGCCTCGCCGGGCTGGATCGCAAAGACGCCAGAGGTCAACCAGACCCCAGGCCAAGATCCCCAAATACCGTTCGGCTCGACCTTGCCCTGCTGGGCCACATGTTCAACATCGCCATCAAGGAATGGGGCATAGGACTGACCCACAATCCCGTCCAAAACATCCGTCGCCCTGCCCCAGGCCCAGGTCGTGACCGGCGGCTTACCCCTGAGGAGCATCAACGTCTTCTGGCAGCCGTTGATGCTCACTCCAACCCCATGCTGGGGTGGATTGTGCGTATCGCCCTGGAAACTGGCATGCGGTCCTCAGAGATCACAACCCTACGCAGAAACCAGATAGACCTTGATCGACGCGTGGTGAGGCTACGAGAGACCAAAAACACCACTTCGCGCACAGTTCCACTGACGAACGAAGCAACGCGACTATTCCGCCAAGCTCTGGCTAATCCGATTCGCCCTATCGACACCGACCTCGTTTTTTTTGGCGAGCCCGGAAAAGATGGCAAACGACGCGCCTATCAGTTCAACCCTGTTTGGACTCGCATCAAAAAGAACACAGGCATACTGGATTTTCGTTTTCACGACTTACGACACGAAGCAGTCAGCAGACTGGTCGAAGCTGGGTTATCCGACCAAGAGGTTTCCGCCATAAGCGGGCACAAATCCATGCAAATGCTCAAGCGTTACACCCATCTTCGAGCGGAAGACTTGGTGGAAAAGCTCGATAAGCTGGAAAAATCACGCACCTAATGATGATTTATTTCTATCAATAATTAAAAAACGATAGCCACTATAACCTATTGTTATTAAAGCCTATTTCTTGCATAAATATTTTATGGAAACCAAGACACTATATATTGGTACTCGCCGAGCATAGTTCTTGGCATGTGTGAAGAGTGTATTTTGGTCTTTTAAATCAAAGTCTTAAATTTGACCACCGTCCTTTTCCGTCCAAAAATACGTTCAACTACTTGAAACACGGTGGATGTATTAATGACGACGGAAGAATACTTACTCCAACAATATGGCCCGCTAATGAGTATGACGGACATAGCGGCCTTACTGGATCGCTCACCAGAAGGCATTCGTGTCGCCCTGTACTCAGATACGGATGTTTCCAGAAAGCTCAAGCCAACCATGCTGCGGATAGGCCGCCGCGTTTATTTCCGCACTCTCCAGGTCAAGGAGGCTTTGGCTTTGGATGGCGGAGCTATCGCATGAGCCAGACCATCAAGATTAAACGCCGCGCCTACTCAATGGTGTACGACGATATTCTGCTAGATGAACGGTTAAGCTGGCGAACGCGCGTTGTTCTGTCTTGGATGCTTGGCAGAAGCCCTGATTTCGAGATTCGGATTTGGTACATCCGCAAGCTCTTTAGCTTGAGCAATCAACAATGGAATTCGGCACGGAAGGAAATGAAGGATGCCGGTTATTTCCATCAAGAACGCACCCAGACAGACGCAGGAAAAATCGCATGGGCACACTTCGTTACCGACACCCCTGAGCCACGATCGCCCGGCAACCATACACCCGAAAACCATACAATGGTTTAACCATCAATGGTTCCACCACTGCATGGCAAACGGGTGCATATACCAGTAAGAGTAAGACCAGTAGGAGTAATACCAATAAATAATAAAACCAGCACGACCCAAACAGCACACACCGCCCCGGCCCTGCGGCCCTGGGGGAAAGGCGTCTTCGACGCGATTGACTGAAAAAACCACAAGGCGCTCCACTGTGCAGCATACGATTCGTTACCGCGACCTTGATGGCTACTGCGACAGTCTGGAGAGAACGGGCAACGTACATGTCACACTGAAAGCCAATCGCATCAGAGGCTACGCACTGTGGGTAGAGAACGCCGAGGATGTACGGCAAGTTGTTGATGATCAGGGTGATCCCGTCTGGTTCCGAACGGTAGATCAGGCACTCGACGAGCTTGTTAATGTTCCGTATTTGAGCGAAATATTTATAATCGAACGCAGCAACTGGTAACGCTGAAATTGTCTTGCCAGTGCTTTTTTGAATGGGTATCGCCCATCTGCTTGACCGGCTCCGCGCTGCGCCCGGTATGACTTGCTGGAACAGACAGCATGACCACACGGAAAGACGCGTTGTTTAATCGCCTTCAAGGTGCGGTTCCGGATGGGAACCAAGACAGCTGACAACTGAATGGCCTTGGCTTTCTGCCAGCCCGATGCCCTCCTAACTCTAGGAGTGGCGAATCATGCTATCTACACTAAAAATTCTTGCCGTCGCGGGTGTCGCGAGTTGGATGCTTTTCGGCAACCATGCCCAGGCACAGATTCCTGTTACTGATGGTGCGTCCATTGCCCAGCAGGTCGCAAACCAGATTGAGACTGTTGCAAAGTGGAAAATGCAATACGACCAGATGGTTGAGCAGCTCGATGGCATGGAGCGCGAATACAAGGCGCTTACAGGTGGTCGCGGCCTGGGCACCGTTCTGAATGATCCACGTTATCGGGAATACCTGCCCACTGAATGGCAGGACGTTTATGACACTGTTCGGAATGGTGGCTATGCCGGGCTCTCTGGTCGTGCCGCTGAGATCTACAACGAGAATCAGGTTTTTGACGGCTGCGCCCATATTCAGGTCGATGCCCAGCGGTTGGGCTGTGAAGCGCGGGCAGTGAAAGGTGCCCAGGATAAAGCCTTCGCCCTGGACGCCTACGATGCAGCCCGCGACCGCCTGAACCAGATTGACCAGTTGATGGCCCGTATCAATAGCACCCAAGACCCGAAAGACATTGCCGAGCTGCAAGGCCGCATCGCTGCTGAACAGGCCATGATCGCCAATGAGCAAACCAAGCTGCAAATGTACGCAATGGTTGCCGAAGCCGAAGACCGACTTCAGGAGCAGCGCGAACAGGAGATGGCTATGGAGGAAGCGGCCAAACGCGGCGGCCTCAACATCGAACCGATGAACTTTTCACTTCGTCGCTGAGGGGGCTGTCATGAATATTTTTTTTATTTTTTTGCTTGTTCCTGTAACGCTCATCAGCGTTGGTCTCTATCGGTTTTGGCGGTGCGTTCACCAACTCGGCCAGTCGAAAGAGCTGATGCGCCTTGCGCCGCACATCGTGGCCCTTGATGGGGTGACCATCTTCGCCGCTATTACGACCTTCTACTTTGCCGCGCTGGGTTGGGGCTTCACTCTGCCACTGTTTTTCCATGATGAGCCCTTGGCCGACTGGGAAATCGTTCTCATAGCGACAGCCTGCTGCCTCACCTGCATGGGGTTGTCCTGGAAAAACGCCGGGCGGCGCTTTGAAGCTGGCCCGTCCTGGGGTGGAATGCGTGAAAGTGCCGTCCGTACCCTAGTCGCGTTCCGCATTTTGGATGCGGTCGAGGTATCCCGCGCCATGAAAACCAGCGGACTTGTCATTGATTCCGATGCTTTGGAGGTGCGGAAATGAAGAGAATCATTCTCCCCTTGGTCATCGCTTCTACATTGGCAGGCTGCAAACAGGAACAGGCCGAAGTCGTCCAGTCCGTTGATTGGTACAAGGAAAACACCACAGAACGGATTGAGCGATTGGCAAAATGCCGGGGCAACCCTGGCGAACTGGCTGACACGCCAAATTGCATCAATGCAGAGCAAGCAGCAATCCTTGCTGATACGTCCAAGAGGGGTGGTCTCGACGTGCAGCCCATGACCGATATCAAGTTGGGGAGGTAACGGCCATGACAGCGAAAACCACTGTATTCCAGGGAATCGGGGCCACGCTGGATAATGCTACAGCCACCTTCGTGACGGATGTTGTGTCAGACACCATTGCAACGATTCATCTCTGGGCCATTGGCGGCCTTACCCTCTTTCTTGTTCTGTACGGCTACATGCTGATGATGGGAAGAATACAGGATGCAGGTTCAAGCGGGTTTATCATGACTGGAAAGGTCGTCATCATCAGTCTTCTGGCGCTTAATGCGGACATTTATCTGAATTGGGTGGTAAGTGGCTTACAAGGCATTGAAGAGGGGCTTACATCGGCGTTTGGCGGTGGCGGCGGCGGTACTGTTTACGAAACATTGGACAACAGCCTGAGCAAAGGACTGGAACTCATTCTCCAGGCTCGCGAGAAAGCCAGTGAAGCCAGTTGGCGGCAGATGGGGACAATCTTCGGGTGGTGGTTAATCGCAGCACTGATCGCCGTAGGGTTTGGTCTGGTCGTGGTCTTCGGTGGCATTGCCATATTGTTGTCGACCGTCTACTTGAAAATCCTTTTCGCTATAGGCCCCTTGTTCATCTTGATGCTTATGTGGCCTGTCACGGCACGGTTCTTTGACCAGTGGTTCGGCTTCGTAATTAACCACACAATCATTGTTGCGCTGACAGCCGTTGTGTTGACCTTGGGCGTCAGCATCTACGACCACCAGATATCAAAGGTAGTGATGGACAGCGACCAGAACATGCTGGCTGTCGCTCTGGAGCTGCTGATTGTGGCCGCCATCCTGTACGCCTTGGTTAAAGGCGTGATGCCGATGGCAGCGGCGCTTGCGGGTGGTCTCACAATGGGGGTCATGACAGCACGAAGCCTGAGCGGTGGCGTAAAACAAACCGCCGATATTGCTAAAGGTGCCGGGAAAAGCTCCTTGGCAGCAGGGAAAGGTATCTACGGCGCAGGGCAATGGGCCGCCAACAAGCTCCGGCGGGGCAACAAGGTCGAGAATGGCGGAGCAGCGGGTAGCGGTAGTGGCTCTGGTGCCGGTGGCTGGCAACCTGCCTACCGCGATGCTGTCTTGGCTAATCTGAGAAGAGCACAAGGCAAACGATAGCTCCGCAAACTCATACCACGGCCCCGCAGATGCGGGGCTTCTTTTTGGTGACGGCAAACCTTCCAGGTACGGCGGATCTTGTCGCCATCTTCCCAAAGACTCGCACCGATCCATAAGAATAATAATAATCTTATTCTTCTTATTATTATTTAAGACCGGGTAAGCCCGGGCCGCCTATCAGCGCGGAACGCGCCTTTCCCCCACGGCCTACAGGCCAGGGGCGGCGTGCACCCTGTCAGTTCAGCCAAACCTATGGCCTTGCTGCTGGCGACACCAAAAGGATAGTGGGGAATACGGGCCAGCGCAGGATAGCGCAAGCCGCCGGTTCTATGTGCTACCCAATGCTGCGGGCATCACGGTCAAGACAATTTCAGCGCATCATTAAACATGACCTACACCATACGCTTCCCTGCTCAACTGCAAATCAAAACATTGGCCATGACCAAGGAAGTTTCGTCATGACGAAAAACTGTAGGTGGGTGTGGACTAATGCAGGATAGGCTTTCGCCGGCAAAGTGTATTACACTATGTGACATATTTATCCAAATTTTGGAGAGGCGCATGCCACGCGATGCGAAAATCGGGACGACCCGAGGTAGCTACGTATATACCTTGCGCTTGCCGGATGACCTGCGCGAACAGTGGGTATCTTATTGCGAGCGCAATGACAAGAAGGCGGCAGCCTCCTTGCGGGCACTAATGCGATACCTGATCCAAGACGATATGCCACACGAGGTTCAGCAGTGGGTGGCCGAACAGGTTGAAGGCAAGCCGGATGATGGGCCGAAACGGAGAATGGAGATTCGCTTTACTCCAACTGAATACCAAAGCATCACGACCCGAGCAGAAGCGGAAGGTTGCTCGCCGCAGCGCTGGGTTATTAATTGCGTTCGGGCCAGTTTGACCCATGAACCACAGTTCACGATGGAAACAACCAAAGCACTATGGGACTCGACATATCAGCTACGGGCGATAGGTCGGAATTTAAACCAGATTGCCAAGCGGTTGAATGAAGGAGAGCCGGCAAACGTCAAGAGTGAGCAGCTGGAGAAGCTGGCCAGCTTTATTTATCAGCACACAGATAAAGTAGCGGCTGTCCAAGACGCTAGCCTAGGCCGGTGGCGCATGAAGCCTAAAATATAGCGAGAGTATATATGACCTTCAGTTTTGAAATTTCCGGTCCAGATAATTCAACGCCAATACTGATTGAGCTTGGCTCATCAACTGTCTTCGTAGGTGCAAACGGTTCAGGAAAGACCCGGCTGGCTGTATACATTGAAGAAACCGTGGGCGAGCACGCCCATCGAATCTCTGCGCACCGTGCTCTTAACCTGAATCCAGCTGTACCCAAGATACGGGGTGCCGAAGCCCTCAGAAAGCTGCGGTTTGGATACGAAGGGGAACGTGCAACTGTCGGACACCGCTCTGGACATCGATGGCAAGACTCAAAACCGGCAACGGCAATGCTCAATGACTTTGATAGCCTGCTCCAAGCGCTCTTCGCCGACCAGTCTGTCACTACCTTAGAAACACATACACAATACCGCGCAGGAACTCTAGAAACAGCTAGAGCAACAAAATTTGAAATTCTTTGTGGAGTTTGGCAACGCCTGCTACCCCATCGGAAGCTAGTTATCTCCGGTGACGACATCCAAGTCAGAGTTACAGACGGAGAAGAAACTTATCCAGCCTCAGAGATGAGCGATGGAGAGCGTGCTATTTTTTATCTCATAGCACAAGCCCTAGTCGCTGAAGCATCTTCACTCCTAATCATTGATGAGCCTGAACTGCATGTTCACCCATCTATCATATCCAGGCTTTGGGATGAAATTGAAGCCGCACGGCGAGACTGCTCTTTTTTGTTTATTACACATGATTTAAGTTTTGCTGCAGCACGTGCTGCCCAGAAGTATTTGATCAAGTCATACTTCCCAACACCCTCTTGGTCAATAGAAAAGGTTCCAGAAGATACCGGTTTCAGTGAAGAAGTGACAACCCTTATCCTTGGTAGCCGCCGTCCAATATTATTTATTGAAGGCTCAGGAACAAGCTTAGACTTGGCAATATACAGATGCTGCTATCCACAATGGACAGTGATCCCAAGAGGCTCATGCGAGCAAGTAATACATTCAGTCGTTACAATGCGTGCCAATGCACAGCTAACCCGTATCACATGTGCGGGGATCGTAGATGCCGATGATTACACAGAAGAGGAGATTTTGTACTTGAACAGCTTAGGTGTGTTCCCCTTGCCTGTGTCTGAAATAGAAAACCTGATTGTGCTACCCGATATCAGCCGAGCTATTGCACGAACTGAAGGTTTTGACGGCGTAGAGCTTGAGAAAAAACTATCCGACCTGCAGGACGCGATATTCAAAAGCCTGCAATCACAAGAAAAAATCGAAGATGTTGTGGTTAAGTATTGCCGCCGCCGGATTGATCGAATGCTAAAAAGAATAGATCTTTCAGACCAGAAAAATATCGCAGACCTAGCTAGGGAGTATAATACTCAGACTAAATTTCTGAAAATTGAAGAGTTAGCAGAAAGCGCAACAGGCAAGATACAGGAAGCACTGGAAAGTAAAAACTTATCCAATCTACTTACCATCTATGATAATAAGGGGCTGATCGCTCTCGCCGCTCAACATCTCAAGCAAACGAGAATGTTACCATTCGAGAACTGGCTTACAAGAGTATTGAGAAACGAAGATCTGGCTCCCGAATTGGTTGCAGCGCTGAAATCCTCTCTACCAGAAATTCGAGCCAGATAATAGGCAACTGGGGGCAGCAGCGATATGCGTTGACCGCTACCCCCTACTAGCCGGCAAGCTTGCGGCCAAAGCCGCTTACTTCACCACTTCCATCAGCTTACCGAAGCTGTCCACCACGTCGTATTTGACGTTCTCCGGGCCGAAGCGGCGGTTCATCTGCTCAAAGAATTTACGGGCACATTGGATTTTTGTTTTCTCGATTTCGCGCAGATCCATCGACGACATAGAACCTTTGGTTTCCGCCACGAAATAGATATGCTTGACCGCGCCTTCCTTGAAGCTGATGGCCCAGTCGGGGTTGTAGTCTCCGACCGGTGTTGGAATCAGGAAACCGCGTGGCAACTTGGCGTAGACCACGACCTCGTTGGCCGTGTCCAACTCTTTCACGAATTCCCGCTCCACCTTCGAGTCCGTCACCACATAATCGTAGATGTGCCGCTTGAGCTTGTCACCGGCGTTGCTGAAATCCTGTTTGGTCTGTCCTGCGGTGAAGATGTCGAGGTCGAACTTGTCCTCGACCGCATCGTAGGCCAGATGCTCGATAATCACGGTAGCCTTCTGCTCGTTAATCAGCCGCACGGCCTCGGCAATAAAGCTTTCCGGGTTGGTCTTGAACTGCGCAAAAACCGCAACATTGATCCCCTTGAGAATTTCCGCCACCGTCCGGCGGGTCAATTGCGTTCCCTCGGCCAGCTTACCGATCAGGTCATATCTGACCGCTGAATGGATCGACTGCTTATTGTATTCGATCTCTGTTTCGGAAATCTTGAAACCGTCTCCGCGCTTGAGCGCCTCACCAGTTACCTGGTCGATCTGCTCGCCTGCCTGGATCGTGTACTGCAGCGGCGTGACGCGCAGGCTGGCGTCCAGCTCCTTGACAGCCTTCTGCACCAGTTCATCGGAGTCGAAATCAACGCTGTAGGCCGCCTTGCGGTTGATACGATTCCACAGTGCCTTGAACTCCTGCTTATCGAAGTTAGCGTTGAGCGGATTCTTCTTTGGCTTGCGGTCGTCACCGATGTCTGGCAGCTGGCTCTCGCTGAATACACTGTCGATGAGCTGGAACACCTGTTCAGCGTGCGCTAGCAACTCTTCCGGCAAATCTGCCAGAGTGCCATCTTTCTTCGCCTGATGGTACTTCTCGGTAATAGTGCGCTTCTTATCCACGTAGCCGTTCTGGATCAGATAAAACTCGATGTCCGTCGCTTGATCATCCGATACTGTGACCGTTCCTTCAGCCGTGTTCAGTGTCTTGCCGGTGAAATAAGCCTTGTCTGCTACACGTGGACGTGCAGACAGCGACTCGCTGATGTCCTTCTGCAGCGCTGCCACAAAGTCCTTATAGCTTTCGCTGGCCACCACCGTCAGCACGTTCACGTCATGAACAGTCGCCGGATGATCTATCCGGTCGCCATTCTGGTTAACAGACAGCCGCAAACCACGTCCCACCTCCTGGCGACGCGTAACTTCGTTACTGTAATCAGGCTGCTTCAAAAAGCAGATCACGAAGACGTTGGGGTTGTCCCAGCCTTCCCGCAGGGCCGAATGTGAAAAGATAAAACGCACTGGCTCATGCAATGACAGTAGCCGCTCCTTGTCTTTAAGGATCAGGTCGTACGCATCCACATCGTCCGAGAGTCCTGCGTTCTCGCCGCGCTTGGCAACCTTGGGATCGGTGAGCTTTTTGCTCTTCTTGTCGATGGAAAAGTAGCCGCTGTGGGTTCTATCAGCCGGAATGCCTTTGAGGTACTTGATGTAGGGTGTTTCATCCAGATCCAGCACTTCATTGAGGTAAAGCTGGTACTCCTCCTCGAAAATTCGGGCATATTCGCCCTTCTCGTCGGTAGCGGAGTAATCCCGGTATTTAACCACTTCATCGATGAAGAACAGGGTCAACACCTTGATGCCTTGCTGGAACAGCGTCTGTTCCTTGTCGAAGTGCGCCTTGATCGCCTCCCGAACCTGGATGCGGCGCAGTGCCGCCTCGGTCACATCACCCGTTGCATCGCCTACGGTGAGCTCGACCCCATTGGTGAAGCTCAGCGTGTCGGAGTTGGCATTGATGTCAGAGACGACAAAGCCATCGCGGTACTGATCCAGCCCATTGGATAGCTCGAACAGGTTGTCGCCTTTGCACAACTTGCGAACAACGCGCTTGATGTTACCGCCTGCCAGCTTCTGCTCGAACTCGACACGCGCCTCGGGCGGCTTCTTGCTCGAAATCTCGATGGATTGCAGGTAAAGATAACCTGCCGTACCCGCTAGCCCCTTCACCGCGATACCGCGCACGGCGATCTTCTTCACCAGCTTCTGGTTGTAGGCGTCCAGCGCATCCAGCCGGTGAATCTTGTTGTGCGTGGTCTTGTGGGTGGCCGAGTAACGTAGCACCATCAGTGGCTTGAAATTGACCAGGGAATCCAGAGTCTTGCCACCTTCCATCTTCTGCGGCTCATCCAGAATCAAGATCGGACGGTTGGCGCTGATGACATCGATGGGCCTGCGCGACTGGAAGTCGTCTAGTTCTTCATAAATGCGTCGGTTGTCCTTGCCGGTGGCATTGAATGCCTGCACGTTGATCACCATCACGTTAATGCCCGCGTCCGACGAAAAGCTCTCCAGGTGATGCAACTGCTTGGAGTTGTAGATGAAGAAGCGAGCCTTCTTCTGGTGGCTCTGCAGGAAATGCTCGGCGGTGATCTCCAGCGACTTGGCCACGCCCTCGCGAATGGCGATGCTAGGCACCACAATGATGAACTTGCTCCAGCCATACAGCTTGTTCAGCTCGAAAATGGTCTTGATGTAGCAGTAGGTCTTGCCCGTGCCGGTTTCCATCTCGATATCCAGATGAATGTTGGAGATAGCGGTTGCCGACTTGATGTAGGCCGGCTTGGCAGGGGTAGGCTCCCCTTTGACATTCAGGGTGTAGAAGTCCGTCAAAGAGGCGGAAACCAGCAGGTTCTGCTGACGCTGTACCTCCTGGATATTGCTGAGCAGAGCCTGATCCGACAGCATCAAATCAGCATTACGAAAAGCTGCCTCCTTCTCTTCAGCGCTGACCGAGGGGGCTGCCATCTCTGCGAAGGACGACTGTGGGCTGATCGGTGCCGCCTTTGAGACGCCCGGATCAAGACGGTAACGGATACCACCGTGATGAGGCGGCTGCCCCTTGAAGCAGTCCACCACCGCCTGCACGGCGGCAGTCTGGTAGGCCTGGGTTTTGAATTTGAGTTTCATGCCGCACCGCCTTTTAGTTCTTCTTCAATTTCTTCAATGCTGGGCAAGCTGCTTTGCAGGGTTTGCGGCAATGCACGGGTCAGCTCAAAACCGGATACCCCGATGGGCTTGGTCATATCGCGCAACGCATATTCAGCCAGCACACGGTCTGGCTGCTGGCACAGGATCAAGCCAATGGTCTGACCATCGGTCTCGTGGCGCAGCAGATCATCGACCACGCTGCAATAGAAATTCACCTTCCCCGCATATTCCGGTTTGAAGTCGCCACGCTTGAGCTCAATCACCACATAGCGACGCAGTTTCAAGTGATAGAAGAGCAAATCGATATAAAAATCCTTACCGGCCACTTCAAGATGGTATTGGCGGCCCACGAAGGCAAAGCCCTGCCCCAACTCCAGCAGAAATTTTTCCAGATGTGCGATCAGTCCGGTTTCCAGCTCCCGCTCATGGAAACCGGCTTGCAGTGTGAGAAAGTCAAACAGGTAAGGGTCTTTCAGCGTTTGCTGGGCCATATCCGAATCAGGGGATGGCAATAGCTGGGTAAAGTTGGTCACCGCGTTGCCAGAGCGCTCATGGGCAATAGATTCAATCTGCAGCAACAGAATATTGCGGCTCCAACCATGCTCGATGGCCGCCTGCATATACCAGTGCCGCGTGGGCAAATCCTTGACCTTGGCCATCAGCTCGGCATGGTGCCCCCAGGGCAAGGCGCACAGCAGCTCAGCAGGGAAAAGTGCCACGGGTTGTGGCACTTCCCGATGCGCCGCCGTTTGTGCCACAGGCTGTGGCACAAATTCCAGATGGGGATATTCCCGGTAAAACGCCAGCATTCGCTTGATATTGCGCTCGGAAAACCCCTTTTCCTCTGGTAATTCGTTGTGAAGATCGCGGGCCAGCGTGGGGATCACGCCCGTGCCCCAGCCTTCCTGTTGCTGCCGAGCGTCGATCAGTGCCCCAATCTCCCAGTAAAGACGGATCAGCTCGGCATTGACGGCCATCACCGCCCGAGTCTGGGCATGGCGAATCCGCTGCTTGATGTCTCTAAGCACCTGCCGGTAGGAGGCATCGTGAGTAAGCTTTGTCATAGGCGGCCTCAGATGCTCTCCACTTCAGTGCCGGGCGATAAGAGCTTGAAGATCTGCTCCACGTTGATCTTGACGGCGCTGTCTTTGAAGCCCGCATCGCGGAACACCACGCGCAGCGGCTTGTGCGTGGCCAGTTCCTTGACGAAGGCTTCGTCAATGTCGCCGTGCGCATCGAAGCAGGCGGCCAGGGCGTTATCATCGACAAAGAACACATCCTTGCCCTGGATGGCCTTTTTCTCGATGGGTAGGGCGAGGTCAACGCCCCAGTCCAGCATCACCTGGAACAGCAGGTCTTCCGCCGTGCGGTCGGGTTTGATGTTGTCCACGAACAGGTCGAGGTTGGCTTTGTCCAGTGCGTCGGGTGCGTAGTAGACATCGGCCATGTTGGTGGTGTCGATCTTGAGCGTGCGGAAGCCGACGTCCTTGGTCCAGTTTTCGTGGCATTGAGATTCAAGTACCTTCTTGCCGGCGCGGCGAATGCGCTCTCGGCTCAGCTCGGGAATGGTCTTGTGAATCGACCCGGAACCACTAGACACTCATATGCCTCATAATGGGGTAACCAGGAGTTATTATGGGTACGAGCGAGATGCAAAAGCGATTTTCCGAAGAATTCAAGATCGAGGCGGTGCGCCAAATCACAGACCGGGGC
>JACDJB010000075.1_pt1 | contig 148252 bp, 144 predicted proteins | sample 7454121 | NCBI WGS metagenome assembly JACDJB01 (sample SAMN14253290, study PRJNA609438) | sludge metagenome | isolation source: sludge after 25d culture with pyrite | collected 2018-12-20
TGGAATTCCTTCTCGACAAGATTCGCGCCACGAAGAACAACGCCGAGTTCTTCGACTCGATGCGCCGCGGCTGACCGCAGTCGAGGAATCGCCTCCCTGCCGCACCCGCTGCGGGGTCGCACGTGCCGAGGCTCCGCCCTGTGCGGACGGGCCTCGTCGTCTGCCTTTGACTCCCTCATCGATACGGGGTAATTTGTGCCCGCTGCCGGCGTTGCCCGATTGACGCGGGCGCTCCAGGTTCGAACTGCAGTGTCGGCGCAAAATTCCGGCCGGTTCCCGACGTAACGGTACATACACCAGCAAAGCCCTCGTCCCGTATGGTTTTTGCGCTGTTCTCTCTTACGCCCCGTCTGGCGCAGCATGGACGAGGGGCCCCGATCCCGGGGCCGTCCCGCCAATGACCGGGTGGCTGCTCGAATCGCCTGGACCGCTTCATCTGGCCTACGGGCTGGCTTTCTTCATGCTGGGCGTGGCGGCGCTGGCCTTTCCCAGGTACGGCGACGACCGGCCTCTTGGCGGCGAATTGTGGCTGCTTGCCGCCTTCGGTTTCCTGCGCGGCCTGCTCGAGTTCGTCGAATGGGCAGGGCCGGTGCGGGAACCGCCGTGGATCGCGAGTGCGGGCGGCGTGCTCGGCGTCCTGTCCTACCTGCCGCTGCTGGAATTCGGCCGACGCCTGCTGATGCGCGGGTCTGCCCCCAGGCGCCTGTCGCCGCTGGCTCTTCATGGCGCCGGGCTGGCCTGCACCGCGGCCTTCGCGGGACTGGCCGTCGACCCGGTGTTCGGCCTGGCGATCGGGGCCCGCCTGTTCGTCGGCGCACCGAGCGCGCTGCTGGCGGGCCTTGCGTTTTTCGCGCTTGCGCACGAGACGGACCATCGTACTGAGGATGTCCGCAGCGTGCGGTACGGGTTCGGCCTTGTCGCCCTGGCTTTTTTCGCCTACGGCGCGGTCATGCTCCTCGTTACGCTGCCGGTTGCGGATGCGGGCTTCCGCACGCTGACGGCGGATGCGCTTCGTGCCGCCGCCGGCTGGCCGGCGCGATTCGTGTACGCAAGCTGTGCCGGCGGCGCGGGCATCGTGCTGTTCATGCTGGCGCGCGACGTGCAGGTGCGCCGCAGCGAGAACATGGAACGCCTGTTCGATACCCTGCACGGCGTCGTCTACCGCCGCGTCGACGGCCGTGCCGGCGCTGCGCTGATTCTGGCGGGCAACGTCGAGGAGCTGACGGGTTATCCGCGCGCCGCGTTTTTCGGGCGCGCGCCGCTCACGCTGGGGGCGCTCGTGCATCCGGACGACGCCGCGCGCATGCGGGACGAAGTGGACAGCGCGCTGGCCGGGCGGCGAGGCTACGAGCTGTCCTACCGCATACTCACGCGCACGGGCGACGTGCGCTGGGTATTCGAGCGTGGACATGGCGTTCATGCGGCGGACGGTACGCTGCGCTATCGGGAAGGCCACCTCACCGACGTCACCGGGCAGATCGAGGCGAACGAAGTCCTGCGCCTGAAGGAGGCGGCGATCGAGTCCTCGATCAATGGCGTGGCCATGCTGGGCCCGAACGGGCGCATCTTCTACGTCAACCCCGCGTTTGTCGAAATGTGGCGGCTGAAGAATCGCAAAGACGCCCTGGAGCGTCCGCCGACCGACTTCTTCGAATCCGCGGAGGCGGTGCGACGGGGCGTGGATGCGCAGCGCCGATCGGGAAGCTGGCGCGGCGAACTGCGCGCGCGGCGTGCCGACGGGACGGCCATGAACGTGCAGGCCGTCGCCTATACGGTGTTCGACGAGCACAGGCAGCCCTTGTGCCTGATGGCGTCGTTCACCGACATCAGCGAACGCGTCGACGCGCAGCGCGCGCTGGAAGAAAGCGCACGCCGCCTGGCCGAAGCGCAGGCCATGGCACACCTGGGCAGCTGGGATTGGGATCTTGCCACGGGCGAATTCCGGGGATCGGACGAGCTCCATCGCATCTACGGTTTCGATCCGGCAGGCGGTCCGCGCGATTTCACCCATTTCATCCTGCTCGTGCATCCGCAGGACCGCGAGCGCGTCGTCACCCGGTTCCACCGGGCGGCCGAGCGATGCGAGACGTTCGAAATCGAATATCGCATCGTGCGGCCGGACGGAACGGAGCGCATCGTCACCGCGCGCGCCCGGACGGAATGTGCGGAGGACGGCCGTCCGGTGAAAGTGTTCGGCATGGCGCAGGACATCACCGAGCGCGCCGAACTGCTGGCGCGGCTCACCAAGATCGGGCGCAACGCACCGGGCGTCATCTATCAATATCAGCTGCGCGCCGATGGCAGCTCCTGCTTTCCCTACGCCAGCGAGGGCCTGCGCGAAATCTGCGGCGTGCCGCCGGAAGATGTCGTCGCCGATGCGAGCGCGGTCATGACGCTGCTGCATCCCGACGACAGGGCGGCGCTGATCGAGAGCATCGAACGCTCCGCGGCCACGCAGCAGATCTGGCATGAGTCCTTCCGCGTGGACCATCCCGACCGGGGCGTCATCTGGGTGGAGGGGCGCGCCACGCCCGAACGCCTGGCGGACGGCAGCGTGTTCTGGCACGGCATGCTCCTGGACATCTCGGAGCAGAAACGCATCGAGGCCGAGCTCGCGTCGCGCATGGAAGAACTGCGCCAGTCCGAGGCCCGCCAGCGTGAACTCGTCGTCCTCGCGCAGCGCGAACAGAGCCGGCTGGTGACCCTGCTCTCGGGCATGAGCATCGGCATCCTGTTCGAAGACCGCGGCAACCGCGTCGAATACGTCAACCCCGCGTTCCGCCACATGTGGGCGATCGGCGAATCGGCCGACCTGATCGGCCAGCCCACGCGCGAGGTGCTCGACCATTCCACCCATCGTTTCGCGCGTCCCGATCACGCCTCCAAACACGTGCTGCACGTGCTCGACACGCACGAGATCAGCGAACGCTTCGAAATCGACCTCTACGATGGCCGGGTGCTGACCCAGCTCTCGTATCCGGTGTCCGACATCGACGGCCGTACCATCGGCCGCCTGTGGATCTACGAGGACGTGACCCACGAGCGCCAGACCGCCCAGCAACTCATCTATCTGGCCGAGCACGATGCGCTCACCGGCCTCTACAACCGGCGTCGATTCCAGGACCAGCTGGAGCGCCTGATCGGCGTGTCGGCACGCAGCGGTGCGCGGTTCGCCTTGCTCTATTTCGATCTCGACGACTTCAAGACCATCAACGACACCTTCGGTCACCGCGCGGGCGACACGGTCCTGGTGCGCGCCGCCGGTGAAGTCGCCAGCCTGGTGCGCGGCGGTGAACTGTTCGCCCGGCTCGGCGGCGACGAGTTCGCGATCCTCCTCGAAACGACCCGCGACGACGACGCGATCGAGCTTGCCGATCGCATCGTGCACGCCATCTCGGCGATCCCGTTCCGGCTTCGCGGCAGCAACCTGCGCCTGACCACCAGTATCGGCATCACGCTCTTTCCGCAGCATGGCGACAACGCCGAGGACCTGGTCGCCCATGCCGACACGGCGATGTATCAGGCCAAGGATTCCGGAAAGAACACCTGGGCGATCTACGACCCCACCCGCAACGTCGCCGAAGCCATGCTCGAGCGCATGACCTGGAGCAGCCGCATCGCCCAGGCCATCGCCCAGAATGGGCTGGAGCTGCATTTCCAGGGCATCTACCGGACCCACGACCGCAGCCTCAGCCATCTCGAGGCGCTGGTGCGCATGAAAGACCCGGCCGATCCCGAGCGCCTGATCATGCCGGGGCAGTTCATTCCCATCGCCGAGAAGAACGGACAAATCCTCGAAATCGATCGCTGGGTGATCCGGCAAAGCATCGCCCTGCTGCAAGACCGGCCCGACCTGCCCGCGCTCGCGATCAACATCTCGGGCCGCAGCTTCGACGAGCCGGGACTGGCACACTACATCCAGCAGCATCTCGCCCATCATGGCGTCGATCCGCGGCGGCTCATCATCGAACTCACGGAGACCGCGGCGGTCAGCGAAATGCAGGATGCCCAGCGCTTCATCGAGGCCCTGCAGCAGACCGGCTGCCTGATCTGCCTGGACGATTTCGGCGCGGGCTTCTCCACTTTCGCCTACCTGAAATACCTCAACGCCCACATTCTCAAGATCGACGGCATGTTCGTGCGGGACTTGCCGAACAACCGCGAAAACCAGGCCTTCGTCAAGGCGATGATCGACGTTGCGCGCGGCCTCGACAAGGTGACCATCGCCGAATTCGTCGAGGACGCGGCCACTTTCGGGATGCTGCGCAGTTTCGGGGTCGACATGGCGCAGGGCTATCATCTCGACCGTCCCTCGCCGCAACTGCCGGGTGCTGGCTGAGGGAGAAACGTCCGTTTATCCGCGAAGGGCGCGAAGGAAAACCAGGGAAAGAGTTGGGCGCAACGAGCCAGCCCGATGCCGCCCTTCGGCCCGCGCTCGGGGATTCGAATTTCTTCGCGCCCTTCGCGGATAAAAATGTTGTTGTCCGCGAAGGATCGACTCGCTATAATTGCGGATTCTTCGAATTCGACCTTAAGGCATTGCCATGAAAGCCGGCATTCATCCCGATTACAAAGAGGTTGCCGTGACCTGCTCCTGCGGCAACACGTTCCAGACCCGTTCCACGCTGGGCAAGGACAAGCTGCACGTCGAAGTCTGCGCCGCCTGTCACCCGTTCTATACGGGCAAGCAGAAGATCGTCGACACGGCCGGTCGCGTCGAGAAGTTCCGCCAGCGCTACGGCATGAAGTGAGCCTTGCGGCCTCGATCGCGAAAAGCGGCTTCGGCCGCTTTTTGCTTTTCTGCGGCGCCGCGACGGTATGATCCCGGCTGGCCTCGCTCGCGGGAATTGAACCTGAAAACCGCAGTGGACCGCTCAATCCTCTTACGGACATCGCATGAACGCCGAATTTTCTGGCTTCGTTCGCCTTCACCCGTCGGGTGAGGCCGCCACGCACCTGCCGGCACGCCTGCTCGCGCGCTTGCCTTTGTCGCGCCCGGGGCGCCGCCGCTTCGCGGCAGGCACGCGCTCCGACGCGCCATCGGGTGCGTCCAACTGCGGTTTTTAGGTTGAACCCCGTGTATCCGAAGACGCTTCGCCGTATCGCCGCCGCCGTGGCCGGCGCGCTGGCGCTGAGTCATTGCGCGCAGAACCCGGTCACCGGCGACAAGGATTTCGTGCTGATGTCCGAAGCGCAGGAAATCCAGATGGGCCTGCAGGCCCACAAGGACGTGCTGAAGGAATATCCGGCGCTGGAGAACCCGGCGCTGCAGGCCTACGTGGCGGAGGTGGGCCAGCGCCTGGCGCAGCAGAGCCATCGGCCGCAGCTGGCATGGCATTTCACCGTGGTGGACAGTCCGGACGTCAACGCCTTTGCGCTGCCCGGCGGCTATGTCTACGTCACGCGCGGCATCATGGCCTACCTGAATTCGGAGGCCGAGCTCGCCGGGGTGATCGGCCACGAGATCGGCCACGTCACCGCGCGCCACGGGGTGCGCCAGCAGAGCGCGCAGACGGCGGCGGGCCTCGGCGCGGTGCTCGGTTCGCTGCTGGTGCCGGGGCTGGACAACCAGGCGGGGGCAAGCCTGCTGCAGACCCTGGCGCAGGCGTGGACGGCGGGCTACGGCCGCGAGCACGAACTGGAATCGGATCGCCTGGGGGCGCAATATCTCGCGCGCGCCGGCTATTCGCCGCAGGCGATGATCGACGTCATCGGTGTGCTGAAAAACCAGGAACTGTTCGCCGCGGACGAGGCCAGGCGCGAAGGACGCCAGCCGCGCAGCTATCACGGCACCTTCGACACCCATCCGAGCAACGACGTCCGCCTCAAGCAGGTGGTGGGCGAGGCCGACAGGTACACGGTGCAGGCGCCGCGCGAGGGGCGCGACGACTACCTGCGGCACCTGGCCGGCGTGGTGTTCGGCGACAGCCCGGAGCAGGGCCTGATCCGCAACAATCAATTGCTGCACCCCGTGCTCGGCCTCGCCATGCAGTTCCCGCCGGGCTGGCGGTTGCAGAACACGTCCGACCGCGTGGTGGCGCTGAGTCCGCAGGGCGATGCCCTGGTCGAGCTGCGGCCCGCGCCGCGCAATGACCGGACGCCGCTGGAAACCCTGCGGAACGGCCTCAGGCTCGACGCGGGCGCACGCTACGACTCCGGCCGATTGAGCGGATACCCCGCGGCGTTCGCCGCCGGCGCGCAGCAGGGCAAGCCGGTCATCGTCGCCGCCGTGGCGTTCAAGGACACGCAGTATCTGGTTGCCGGCATGGCGCGTGACGTGTCCGTGTACAACCGCGAACGGACCACCTTGCGCAGCGCGGTCAACAGCTTTCGCGCGATCACCCCGGCCGAGGCGCGGGAGACGCGTCCGTATCGGCTGCAGTTGACGACCGCGCAGCCCGGGACGACCATGGCTACGCTGGCGCGGCAGTCGCCGCTGGGCGCCGCGGCCGAAAGCCAGTTGCGCCTGATGAACGCGCTGTACCCCGGCGGCGAGCCGCATGCGGGGCAGCGCCTCAAAATCGTCCAGTAAATCGTGCACCGCAGCGGAATCGTCCTGCACGTTTCATCCGCGGCCGCCCTGCGGGCGAAGGGGCGATCCGGCGCCAGCGGCGAGCCGTCCGCGGAGAACCGCCCGGGAACGGTCGTGCCGCGTCGCGGTCCATGGTGGGGAATCCGCCATGGACCGCGGACCGTGCCTTGCCGTGATGCCTTTGGGGAGTTCCGAACGTGCCCGTGACCGCGACGCGCTACCTCAGGCTTGCGCCGGCGCAAGCCGGCCTGCTGCTGCTGTGCGTGGCCTGGATCGTGCCGGGGCTGATCGGCCATGCGCCGTGGAAGGGGGGGGACGGCGACCACTTCGTGACGCTGTGGCAATGGCTGCAGGGAGGCGTGCCGCTGTGCGACGAGCCTCCGCTGTATTTCTGGACCGCCGCCACGACCGCCTGGCTCGCTTCGCCTTTTCTTCCGCTCGCCGACGGCGCGCGCCTGGCTTCGGGCGTGTTCGTCGCGCTGGCCCTGTGGTTCGTCGCGCGCGCGGCGGATGCCCTGTATGGCGCCGAGCATCGCTGGGCGGCCGCGCTCATCCTGATGGGCTGCGTGGGCCTCCTGGTGCGCGGGCACGAGCTCAATGCGCATACCGCGCAGTTCGCCGCCGCGTCGATCATGCTCGACGGCCTGGCGCGCCTGCCGCAGGGGCGTCGCGGCAGCCGGTCTCTCGCCCTGGGTGCGATCCTGTTGCTGCTCGGCGGCGGCGCCGCCGAGGCGATGCTGTTTCTGGTCGTGGCGCTGTGGCTGTGCGCGGGGAGCCCCGCGTATCGCACGCCGGCCGCGCGGCGCGCGCTGGCATGGGGGAGCGCCTGCATCCTGGCGTTCGCCGTTCCCTGGGTCGCCGGACTCGCCGTGCGGCAGGCCGCGCTGCCGGCCATGCTCGGGCTCGATCGCTGGATGGAATTGGCCGCGCTGCAGCCGCTGTATTTTCCAGGCATCATCGGCTGGTTCGCGTGGCCGGCGTGGCCGCTCGCCGCCTGGGCGCTGTACCGCGGCCACCGCCACTGGCGCACGGCCGGGATCGGCCTGCCGGTGCTGGCGTTTGCGGGCCTGCTGCTGCTGTTCGCCTGCGCCGCGCACCCGGGCGAAGAGCGCGGCCTTCTCCTGCTGTTGCCGCTGAGCCTGCTCGGTGCCGCAGGTCTCCTCACGCTGCGTCGCGGCGCGTCGAACGCGCTGCTGTGGTTCGCGGTCATGCTGTTCGGCTGCATCGGCGTGCTGTTCTGGGTGTACTGGAGCGCCCACGACCTCGGCGTGCCCGAGCGCCTGGCCCGCCGCCTGCTGCGGCGGGGCGTACCCGAGGTCGGCGTGCTGCGGCCGTGGGCGCCACTGCTGGGCGTGATCGTCACGCTCGCGTGGATCGGCTTTCTGGCGCGGGTGCGGCGCTCGCCGTTGCGCCCCGTGCTGGTCTGGACGGCCGGCATGACCTTCATCTGGACCCTGCTGCTGACGCTGTTCCAGGGACCGCTCGACCACCGCCTGTCGTATGCCAGCGTCGCGCAGGAACTGGCTGCCCACGTGCCCGTCGACGCCTGCATCCGGACGCACGACGTGCGCAGCGCGCAACGCCTGCTGCTCGCGTATCACAGCGGCCGCACGCTCGCGCCCGCCGGCCCCGCCTGCGACTGGCTGCTGGTGGGAACCCGCAACCGCGGCATCGAGCCCCGGGTGGAGGAGGTGTGGCGCAAGGCGTGGGAAGGCGCGCGCCCGGGCGACCGCAGCGAGCGCTTCCACCTGTATGTCCGCCGCTGAACGCGTCGCCGGAGTCATTCTCGCCGGGGGGCGGGGGCTTCGCATGGGCGGCGCCGACAAGGGACTCGTCGAATATCGTGGACGTCCGCTGGTCGAGTGGGTGCTCGATGCGGTGGCGCCGCAGGTCGACGAACTCGTCATCAGCGCCAACCGCAATGCGGAGCGCTATGCGGCCTACGGCCGGCGTGTGCTGGCGGATGCGCTGCCGGACTTTCCCGGCCCGCTGGCGGGCGTGCTGACGGCGCTCGACGCGGTGCGCGCGGAATGGCTGCTGGTGGCGCCGTGCGACGTGCCGCTATTGCCACGGGATCTCGCGCGGCGCCTGCTCGACGCGGCACGGCGCGAAGCCGTGCCGCTCGCCGTGGCGACGGACGGCGCGCGGGTGCAGCACACCTGCTTCCTGGTGCGTACCGCGTGCCGCGACGCGCTCGCCGGTTTCCTGGAGCGGGGCGAGCGCGCGGTACGGCGCTGGCAGGCGACGCTGCCGTCGGTGCAGGTGCGCTTCGACGCCGCTGCGTTCGCCAACCTCAACTCGCCGGACGAACTTCGCTGACGGCGCGCCTCAATGCGGGCTGCTCCAGTCGACCACGCCGAAATACGCGGTCGCGAGGACCACGCCGCCGAACGTGATGCGGTACCAGGCGAACAGCGTGTAGTCGTGGCGGCTGACGAACTTGATCAGGATGCGTACCGCCAGCAGCGCGCTGGCGAATGAGGCGACGCCGCCGATGGCGAACAGCGGGATGTCGCCGGCGTCGAACAGGCGCCAGTTCTTGTACAGGTCGTACGCGGTAGCCGCGAACATGGTCGGAATGGCGAGGAAGAACGAGAATTCGGCCGCCGCCTTCCTGGAAAGCCCGAGAAAAAGCCCGCCGATGATGGTCGCGCCCGAGCGCGAGGTGCCGGGCACCATCGCCAGCGCCTGCGCGAAGCCCACCGCCAGCGCGCGCCGCCAGTCGAGGTCGTCGATCGTCGGCGTGGCGACGACGTGGCGGCGTCGTTCCGCCCACAGGATCAGCACTCCGCCGACCACCAGCGCGGACGCCACCACGATGGGGTTGAACAGGTAGGCCTTGATCTGCTTGTAGAACAGGAAACCCAGCACCGCTGCCGGCAGGAAGCCCGCCACCAGGTTTCCCGCCAGGCGCCGCGAGACCGGATCGCTGGCGAGCGTCGTCGCCACGTGCGCCAGGCGCACGCGGTATTCCCACACCACCGCCAGGATCGCCGCCAGCTGGATGGCGATCATGAACACCTTGGCCTTCTCGCCGTTGAAGCCCAGCAACTGCCCGGTGACGATCAGATGCCCGGTGCTGGAAACCGGCAGGAATTCGGTGAAACCCTCGACGACGCCGAGGATGAGGGCATGCAGGATCTGGATGGGGTCGGCCATGAGATGTCGGGTCGGGCATGGAAAAAGGCGCGCCGCGGGAGGCGCACCCGCCGATTATCCTAGAAACGGCGGCCGCGCGCGCCCGTGTGGGGACGCCGCGCGCCCGGAAGCGGACGGGCGCGGCTACGCCTCGGGAAACAGTGCCCGCACGGGCACCTTCAGCGCAGATGCCAGAATCTCGATCGCATCCAGCGACGGATTGGCGCCGCCGGTCTCGATGCGGGACATGTAGGACCGGGCGAACCCGCATCTTTCCGCGAACTCGTCCTGCCTGAATCCCGCTTCACGCCGCAAGTCGCGGACGCGTTGGCCGAAAGCTAGACGCAGCGGTTTCATATGCCGCGCATGGTGTGCTAATGTCCACTAATCGAGAACACACTAATCGTGACATTGGAGCGTGCATGGCGTCGCCACCCGACAACGCAGGCGAAAGACCCGGAAACGGACGCCGCCCGGCTGACGGGGCCGGCAGCGCAATGCGGGACCCCGGGACGGCCGCCGCGCGCGAACGCTACGCGACGCTGCTCCGGACGGGCGCGCTGGAGATGCACTATCAGCCGCTGCTCAATCTCAGGACCGGCGGCATCGAGCAGGCGGAGGCGCTGGCGCGCCTGCGCGACGGCGAACGCGTGCTCGCCCCCGGCCAGTTCCTGCCGGCATTGGCGCCGGAAGACCTGCTGGAACTGTACGTGCGCGGCCTGCGGCAGGCGCTCGCGCAGCGCCGGATCTGGCGTCCGCTCGGCTGCGACGTCGTGCTGTCGGTCAACCTGCCGGCCTGCGTGCTCGGCAACGACCGCTGCTTCGACGCCACGCGCGACGCGCTCGCCGCGCACGACTGCCCGCCGCAGCGGTTGACGCTGGAAATCCTGGAGACCGAGGAAATGCCCGTCGGCGCCGATGCGCGCTGCGCGCGGCTCAGGGCGCTGGGCGTCGGCCTGGCCGAAGACGATCTCGGCGCCGGGTACAGCAACCTGCGCCGCCTGCGCGAACTGCCGTTCGATACCGTGAAGATCGATCGCCGCATCGCGATGCCGGGCGCACGGAACGCCTGCAGCGTGCTGCAGCGGATCCACCAGCTCACGCAGCTGGGTCATTCCCTGGGCAAGACCGTCGTGGTCGAAGGCGTGGAGAGCGAGGACATGCTCGAGGCCGTGGCCCTGCTCGGCGTCGACGTCGCTCAAGGGTATGCGGTGGCGCGGCCGATGGCCGCGCCACAACTGGCGGCGTGGATGCGCGCGCGCACCGCCCGCGCGGCCGCCCGCATCCGCACCGGCGGTGCCCTGAGCAGGCTGGCGCGGCTGCTGATCTGGGAAGAGGAGATGCGCTGCGCCTGCGCGACGCGCTCACGCGGCGGGTCCGCCGCGCTCTGGTGCGCGCCGGCGATGCAGCGCCTGCTGGGCGAGGCGCATGCGCTATTCGCCGCCTTCGACGTCGCCGCATGCCAGGCCCTGATCGCCAGCGTGGTCGCGCAGGGCATCGGCAGCGACGAATACAACCGGGCGCGCAGGCGCGTGGAGGCGTCCCTGCTCGCTTCCCCCACGCGGATCTAGGCCCGCTGCAGCGGAACGGCGCGTCCGTCGGCAAGCCGTCGTCAGATCTTGCGGTAGACTTCCGCGCCCTGCCTCACGAATTCGACCGCCTTCGCTTCCATGCCCCGCTCAATGGCCTCGGCTTCGTCCAGGCCTTCCTTCGCGGCGAACTCGCGCACGTCCTGCGAGATCTTCATCGAGCAGAACTGCGGGCCGCACATCGAGCAGAAGTGCGCGACCTTGGCCGACTCCTTGGGCAGGGTCTCGTCGTGGAAGGACTTGGCCTTGTCCGGATCGAGGCCGAGGTTGAACTGGTCGTCCCAGCGGAACTCGAAGCGCGCCTTGGACAGCGCGTTGTCGCGGATCTGCGCGCCGGGATGGCCCTTGGCCAGATCGGCGGCGTGGGCGGCGAGCTTGTAGGTGACGATGCCTTCCTTGACGTCGTCCTTGTCGGGCAGGCCGAGGTGCTCCTTGGGCGTGACGTAGCACAGCATCGCGGTGCCGTACCAGCCGATCATCGCCGCGCCGATGCCCGAGGTGATGTGGTCGTAGCCGGGGGCGATGTCGGTGGTGAGCGGGCCGAGCGTGTAGAACGGCGCCTCGTCGCACCACTCGAGCTCCTTGTCCATGTTCTCCTTGATCAGCTGCATCGGCACGTGGCCGGGGCCCTCGATCATCACCTGCACGTCGTGCTTCCACGCGACCTGGGTGAGTTCGCCGAGCGTCTTCAGCTCGGCGAGCTGCGCCTCGTCGTTGGCGTCGTAGATGCTGCCGGGGCGCAGGCCGTCGCCCAGCGAGAAGGCCACGTCGTAGGCCTTCATGATCTCGCAGATGTCCTCGAAATGGGTGTAGAGGAAGCTCTCCCTGTGGTGCGCGAGGCACCACTTGGCCATGATCGAGCCGCCGCGGGACACGATCCCGGTCATGCGCCGGGCGGTCATCGGCACGTAGCGCAGCAGCACGCCGGCGTGGATGGTGAAGTAATCGACGCCTTGCTCGGCCTGCTCGATCAGCGTGTCGCGGAACATTTCCCAGGTGAGTTCTTCCGCCTTGCCGTCGACCTTTTCCAGTGCCTGGTAGATCGGCACCGTGCCGATCGGCACGGGCGAATTGCGGATGATCCACTCGCGCGTCTCGTGGATGTGCTTGCCGGTGGAGAGATCCATCACGGTGTCGCCGCCCCAGCGGATCGCCCAGGTCATCTTCTCGACTTCTTCCTGGATGCTGGAACCCAGCGCGGAGTTGCCGATGTTGGCGTTGATCTTCACCAGGAAATTGCGGCCGATGATCATCGGCTCGGTTTCCGGGTGGTTGATGTTGGCGGGCACGATGGCGCGGCCGCGTGCGATTTCCTCGCGCACGAATTCGGGCGTGATCTCGTCCCGCAGGCTTGCGCCGAAGTGCTGGCCGGGGTGCTGGCGGCTCATCAGCGCGGCGAGCTTTTCGCCCTGCGGGCCGGATGCGCGCAGGCTGTCCAGGTAGGCGGCGCGGTTGCCGTTTTCGCGGATGGCGATGAACTCCATTTCCGGCGTGACGATGCCCTGGCGCGCATAGTGCATCTGCGTCACGTTCATGCCGGCGCGGGCGCGGCGCGGGCGGCGCTGCAGGCCCGGAAAGCGCATGCCGGCGAGTGCCGGATCGGCGGCCTGCTGGCGGCCGTAGGCGGAACTCAGGCCGGCGAGCGTTTCGCTGTCGCCGCGTGCCTCGATCCAGCCCGCGCGCAGCGCCGGCAGGCCCTGGCGGATGTCGATCTGCACCGTGGGGTCGGTGTAGGGTCCGGAGCAGTCGTAGACGAAGATGGGCGGGTTTCTTTCACCGCCGAATGCGGTGGGCGTGTCGGACTGGCTGATCTCGCGCATCGGCACGCGGAGGTCGGGGCGGCCGCCGTCGACGTAGATCTTGCGTGAATTGGGCAACGGCTGCACCGCGGCTTCATCGACCTGCGCCGTGGCGGCAAGGAACTGGGGGTTGGCATTCATGGGGCGGGCACTCCGACAAAAGGGGACGGCGGCCGCCGCGAGCCTCGTCCGGTGAATGTACAAACGTGGAGAAGCCGGTGCAATCTGCCTCCCTACGGCGGTATCGACCGCATCAGGTTCGAAGGGTATCTCTCACTCCGCGGGCACGAGGTGCCGCCGGAGACCCCTGGCGAAAAAATCAAGTTAGCCGAAATGTGAAATAATTGCAAGGCAAGACCACTACTAACTGATTGATATTCAAGGGCACGACATGGACATCGAGCACGCGCGCCACAACATGATCGAACAGCAGATTCGCCCCTGGGACGTTCTGGACCAGTCGGTGCTCGATCTGCTGCTGAAGCTGCGGCGCGAGGATTTCGTGCCGCCGGCGCATCGCGCGCTGGCCTTCGTCGACATGGAGATCCCGCTCGGTCACGGGCAGTCCATGTGGCCGCCCAGGCTCGAAGCGCGCGTGCTGCAGGAACTGGCGATCCAGCCCGGCGAACGGGTGCTGGAAGTGGGGACGGGCAGCGGTTATTTCGCCGCGCTGCTGGCCGCGCAGGCCGCCGAGGTCGCGAGCGTCGAGATCATTCCCGAGCTCGCCGAGGCGGCGCGGCGGACCCTGCGCGCGCATGGCGTCGCCAACGTCGCGACGCACGTCGGCGACGCCGCGCGCGACTGGTTCGATCCTGCTGGCTTCGACGTCATCGTGCTCACCGGCTCGACGCCGCTGCTGCCGGATACCTGGTGCGAGCGTCTGCGCGAGGGCGGGCGGCTGTTCGCCATCGTCGGCGAGGCGCCGGTGATGCAGGCGCGGCTCGTCACGCGCGGCGCGGCGGGCGTGGCGCGCGGCACCACGCTGTTCGAGACCTGCGTCACCCCGCTGATCAACGCGCCGCAGCCCGCCGCGTTCGTGTTCTGAGCCGCGTGCCATGCGCCGCATGCGTCCCGCCGAACTTGCCGCCCACCTGCGGGCCGGCCACGCGCCGGTCCTGCTCGACGTGCGCGAGCCATGGGAGTGGGCGCTGTGCCGGATACCGGGCGCCGTGCTCGTGCCGATGGGTGAACTGCCGGCGCGCGCGCAGGAATTGAACAGGCAGGCGGAAACCGTGGTCATCTGCCATCATGGCGTGCGCAGCCATCATGCGGCGCGCTATCTCGAAACCATCGGCTTCGACGACGTCGTCAATCTGTCCGGTGGCGTGGCCGCCTGGGCCGACGAGGTCGATCCCTCGATGCCGCGCTACTGAAGCGAATTGTGAGGACTGTCCCCATCATGCTGCCGAAACCGCTCCTGCTCGCCCTCGCCCTCGCGCTGGCCCTGGCGCCCGCCGCGCACGCCGCGAACCTGTCCGACGTCTTCCGCGACGCCCGGGCCTACGACGCGCAATTCGCCGCCGCGCGCGCGGCCTGGCAGGCGGGCCAGGAAAAGGCGGTGCAGGGACGGGCCGGACTGCTGCCGCAGATCAGCGTGTCCGGCAACGTGCGCCACAACGAGGCCGACACCGACTTCGGCGATTTCGACTATGCGTCGAATGCGCTCGCCATCCAGGCGGCCCAGCCGCTCTATCGCCCGCAGAACACGGTGCAGTACGAACAGGCCAGGAATCAGGTGAAAATCGCCGAAGTCCAGTTCCGCGCCGCCGAGCAGGATCTCGTCCTGCGCGTCGCGCAGGCCTATTTCGACGTGCTCCAGTCGCAGGACAACCTCGCCTTCATCGCTGCGCAGAAGGCCGCCATCAGCGAGCAGCTGGCCGCCGCCCGGCGCAATTTCGAGGTCGGCAGCGCCACCATCACCGACACCCACGAAGCGCAGGCGCGCTTCGATCTCGCGGTGGCGCAGGAGATTGCCGAGCAGAACGGCTTCAACATCCGCCTGCACGCACTCGAGAAGCTGATCGGCAGGCCGGCCGGCGCGCTCGACGTCCTGATCGAAGACGCCATCCTCGGGAACGGCGGCGGCGGCATCGACGACTGGGCGCAGCGTGCCGCCGGCGGCAATCTGCAGGCCGAGATCCAGCGCCTCGCCAAGGCGATCGCCGATCAGGAGATCGAGCGCGCCCGCGCCGGGCATTACCCGACACTCGACGTGGTGGCGGGCTATTCGGTCAACAACGGCCTGACCATGGGCCCGGTGCGCTACGACGCCAACGCCGCGCAGATCGGCGTCGAGCTCAATCTGCCGATCTACCAGGGCGGAGCGACCGCTTCGCGCGTGCGCGAAGCGGTCGCCAACCAGGAAAAGGCGCGCCAGGATCTGGAGAATGCCAGCCGCGAAGCCAGCCTGCAGGCGCGCCAGGCGTGGCTCAACGTCCACAGCGGCGCCGCACGCGTGCGCGCGCTGGAGCAGGCGCTGGTGTCCAGCCGGGCGCAGCTCGACTCGACCAAACTCGGACTGCAGGTCGGCGTGCGCACCAGTCTCGACGTGCTCGATGCCGAGCAGCAGGTGCTCTCCGCGCACCGTGACCTGGCGGGGGCGCGTTACGGCTACCTGTTGTCCGGCCTGGCGCTGAAGGCCGCGGCGGGTACGCTGGAGCCCGCCGACCTCGCCGCCATCGACCGGCACCTGAAGCCGGCTCCGTAGGCGGGCCGCCGGCCCGATGGGGTGACGGCGCCGCCGTCGTCCGTCGATCGCGGCGGCCGTGGAGGCGCCGCGCCTACGCCTCCTCCAGCAGGGGCGCAACCAGCCCCGCCACCTGCGCCGCCGCGCCGCGATGCGCCGCGGCGAAGCGCCGGCCGGCCTCGGCCATGCGCGCGCGCGCCGGCGCATCGCCCAGGAGTTGCAGCGCGCCGGCGACCAGCGCATCGGCGTCGTCGACCCGCACCGCCGCGCCGGCCTCGATCGCCTGCTGCGTCGCCGCGTCGAAATTGAAGGTATGCGGCCCCACCAGTACCGGGCGTCCCACGCTGGCCGGCTCGATCAGATTCTGTCCGCCCAGGGGCAGCAGGCTGCCGCCGACGAAGGCGAGATCGCATGCCGCGTAGTAGGCGAACATCTCTCCCAGGCTGTCGCCGAGCAGCACGCGGGTATCCGCTTTCAGCGGCGCGCCGTCGAGCGCGCTGCGCCGCTGACCGTCCAGGCCCGCCGCCTCGATCAGCGCCGCCACCGCGTCGAAGCGCTGCGGGTGCCGCGGCACCAGCACCAGCAGCACGTCGGCCGGCGCGCGCGCGGCGAACGCGCGCAGGATCGCCGCTTCCTCGCCCTCGCGCGTGCTCGCCGCGAGCAACACCGGGCGTCCGCCCCACTGCGTGCGCCATGCCGCGCCCAGTTCGAGCAGCGGTGGCGGCGGCGTGATGTCGAACTTCAGGTTTCCGGTGACGTGCACGGACGAGGCGCCAAGCCTGAGCAGGCGCGCGGCGTCCGCCTCGCTCTGCGCCGCCACCACGTCGATCGAGCGCAGGCTTGCCCGCGCCAGGGCCGGCAGGCGGGCATAGCCACGCGCGGAACGCTCCGACAGGCGTGCGTTGGCGAGCACCAGCGGAATCCCCGCCCGCGCCGCGGCGTGGATGAGGTTGGGCCACAGTTCGGTTTCCATCAGGATTCCCAGCCGTGGCCGGGCGCGGCGCAGGAAGCGGCGCACCGATCCAGCGTAATCGTAAGGCAGATAGACGATCCGGGCGAACGCCCCATACAGTGCCTCGGCCGTCGCGCGCCCGGTCGGCGTCATGCAGGTGAGGAGCAGCGGAACGCCGGGATGCGCCGCGCGCAGTGCGGCGATCAGCGGCTGCGCGGCGCGCATTTCCCCCACCGATACGGCGTGGATCCACAGCGCCTCGGTGGTCGGCGCCGGTGCGAGCGCCACGCGTTCGCGCCAGTGGCGCAGATAGCCGCGCTCACGCCGCCCGCGCCACAGCAGCCGCAGGGGAATGAGCGGTACCGCCAGCAGCAGTGCCAGGCGGTAGAGTGTCCAGTCGGCCAGGAGGCGGAGCGAGCCCATCGCCGGATTGTAAGGGTGGCGGTGCTAGAATCGATGCGACCGGCGGGGATCCGGCCATGAAAACCCGCCTTGCGGATGCCGCCGGTCCCGGTTGCCGCCGCCCGCCCCGCTCGTTAGACCTGCGAGGTACGCAGGCCGGCCTGCCCCGAAATCCGCGGAGAGATTCATGAACGTCCTTGTTACCGGTTCCGCCGGTTTTATCGGCATGCACGTCGCGCAGATCCTGCTTGCGCGCGGCGACGAGGTCGTCGGCATCGACAACCTCAATGATTACTACGATCCGGCGCTCAAGCTCGCGCGCCTGGAGCAGCTGAAGCCTTTCCCCCATTTCCGTTTCGTCAGGGGCGACATCGCCGACCGCATGGTGATGGAGGACCTGTTCGAAAAAGGGCACTTCGACGCCGTCGTCAACCTCGCCGCGCAGGCCGGCGTGCGCTACTCGCTGAAGAATCCGCACGCCTACGTGCAGTCCAACCTGGTCGGCTTCGCCAACCTGCTGGAAGGCTGCCGCCATCACGGCGTGAAGCACTTCGTCTACGCGAGCTCGTCGAGCGTGTACGGCGCCAACACCAGGATTCCCTTCTCGGTGCACGATCCGGTCAACCATCCGGTGAGCCTGTACGCGGCGAGCAAGAAAGCCAACGAGCTGATGGCGCACACCTACTCGCACCTCTACGGCGTGCCCACCACGGGGCTGCGCTATTTCACCGTGTACGGGCCCTGGGGGCGGCCGGACATGTCGCCGTGGCTGTTCACCTCGGCCATTCTCGAAGATCGCACGATCGACGTCTTCAACCACGGCGACATGATGCGCGACTTCACCTACATCGACGACATCGCCGACGGCACGGTGAAAGTGCTCGACCGCATCCCGCAGGGCAATCCGGACTTCGATCCCGCCAACCCCGACCCCGCCAGCAGCCACGCGCCCTACCGCGTCTACAACATCGGCAACCACACGCCGGTGCGGCTGATGGATTTCATCGGCACGATCGAAAAGGCGCTCGGCCGGGAGGCGAAGAAGAATTTCCTGCCCATGCAGGACGGCGACGTGAAGGCGACCTACGCCGACGTCGACGACCTCATCCGCGACACCGGCTTCAAGCCGGCGACGACCCTCGAATACGGCATCGGGAAATGGGTGGAGTGGTATCGGGGCCATGTGGCCGGCACGGGCGCCTGAGAAATGCGCATCCCGCCGCCGCGCGGCGGCCGCCCGTTCATGGCCGCGCGCTCAGGGGGTCCGCCCGTGCCACGGCGTGCCATCGCACAGCGCGAGCTTGCGGGCGCGGTCGAGGCGGCGGATCGCCGCCTCGCGCCGGGTCGCCGCGGCGCGGTCGGCCGCGGCTTCGATGTGGGCGAGCGTGACGGGGCGGCGGCTGCGCGTGTAGCGTGCGCCGCCCGCCGCTTCGCCGTTGTGTTCGGCCAGGCGGCGGGCGGCGTCGGTGGTGATGCCGGTATACAGGCTGCCGTCGGCGCAGCGCAGGACGTAGACGAACCAGTTGCCTGGCGCGCTCATTCCTCCGCCATCTGCTGGGCCCACAACAGGGCATCCATGTGTGCGGCGTTGATCTCTTCGACCTCGCGTCCGATGGATTTCGCCAGCGCTTCGAGGCTGCTCCGGTCGTCGTCCTCGCAGGCGACGGCCAGTGCGAGATACGGCGCGTAGGGACCGCGCCGGTACAGGATGGCTTCGGTGATTTCGGCGGGCAGGCTGATCTGTTGCAGGGCCTGCTCGATCGGCACGCGCATGACCACGTCGAGCATGGAGAACAGGCCGGCGACGAAGATCTCGTCGCGTGCCTTGGCGAACAGCGCGTGCCCGGCCAGCTGTTCGGCGAGCCGCCCGCGCGCGAGCGCGTTTTCCAGCACCGCCTGGTCGAGATCCTGGGTCTGCCCGCCGGTGAACAGGACGAGGGTGAGCCAGCGGTACAGCTTGTCCTGGCCCATCACCAGGAGCGCCTGCTCGATGCCGCCGACCTTGTTCACCAGGCCCATGCCGGGCGAATTCACGTAGCGCAGCAGCCGCACCGAGAGCGTCGGATCGTGGCGGAACTGCGCGGCCAGTTCGGGCAGTTCGGCGCCCGTGCGCACCCGGTTCATCAGGTTCAGCACCTTGGCACGCGACGGCCCGACGACGGGATGGTCGAGCTTCTCGCGGCGCGTGATGAACGGCCCCATGAAGAGGGCGAACTGCAGCTTGTGGCACATGTGGAAGGCTTCGAGCGACTGCACCGCGGTCGCGACGAATTGCCGGCCGGCCGCGAGGCGGGATACCGCCGCCATCTGCGCGGTGATGTCGGCCATGTCCTCGTGGCCGACGTTCAGCAGGACGTAGTCGGCATGCTGCAGAAGCCCTTGCCATTCCGGGCGTGCCCCGATTCCGGCTTCGACCGCGAAGTGAAAGCCGCGCGCCGCGAGCTCGGCCACCCGCGCGGCCAGCGCGTCGTCCGCCGGGGCGGCGGGGTCGATCCGCAGCGACCACACGGTTCCCGCGGCGGGCCAGTCTGCGAGCAGCGGATGCGACAGCGTGTCCGGCAGGATCGGTACGAAGGCCTTGCGTTGTCCGAGCAGACGCGCAATGTCCATGCGCTGCAGATTGTCGAGCAGGGTTTCGTCGATCAGTTGCTGCACTTCGGGCAGCGTCCTGCCGTGCTCGTCGCTGTCGCGGCGCAACATGAAGGTGTAGCCCGCCACGCGCTGGTCGCGTCCGAGCATGGCCTCGCGGCGCATGACCGACTGGTGTCTCGCGGACTTTCCTGCGGCCGGTGCGCCCGCCGGCCTGGCCGTCGGCGCGCCAGGCGGTGCGGATTCCGCCGGAGCCGGTTTCTGGTTGCCTGAGAGCATTCCTACGAGACGGTTCAGCACGCCATGGCCTCCTTGCATTCGATCGGGGGGTTATCGATCTGCTTAACGGCCATGGCGTGCAGGACTGAAGGCCGCCCCGCGGAAATTTTGCCGGTGGCTACAGGGCGCGCTTGATGGTGATGATGCCGCGTACCATGCCGGGGGCGTAGCCGGTGGCCGCGTCCCGTGGGTATTCCGTGGCCAGGCGTGCCTTGACGGCCTCCGGCATGGCCGCGGGATCGCCGTGGCAGGTCAGGCACACGGGCTGCACCGGGAGCGCCTTGGCGAAGCGGAACATGCGGCCGGCAGGCGTGTCGACGATCTGCCAGGTATCGAGCGTCTGGGGGTTCTCGCCGGCGGCGAGACGTTTTTCCAGGCCGGCCTGCGCCTCCGCCTCCCAGGCGTCGGGTACGCCGGCGGGGTTGCGGTTCTTCGGGCTGACCCGCCTGACGTCGAAATCGAACTGCCGCGAGACGTCCGCGGCGATCTGCGGCGCGCGCTCCTTGCAGACGCTGATGGCGTCCGCCGGGCCCCTTTCCTTGACCGCGGTCTGCAATTCGCCGCTCAATTGCTGAATCAGCGCGCCGGCCGCCTTGCGCGCGTCGGCCGCCATGGCCGCCTGCTCCGCGGCGCTGGGCCCGCTCGCGCAGCCCGCGAGCAGGGCGAAGGCAGTGAGGGTGGTGAGGGTCTTGTGCATGGCTTCTCCTTGTCGGGTTCGTGTGGCGTGCCGGTCCGACCGCCGTGGCGCCGCATAACGCTACCGCAAATGCCGGCCGATGGCCAGCGCGCCGGCATGGGCCCGCGCCGGCGGATTCGGCCGTGCTTTCCGCGTCGTGCGGGGGTGCGTCAGACGCGCACCGGCTCGAAGGTCGCGTCCAGATTCTGGTCGTCGCAGTAATCGAGAAAGTCGCCGCGCAGGGTGGCGATGTGCGTGTCGGCGGGGATGCCCAGCGTCATGCGCACCGCGAACATCGGCGCCCCGGTATGCGGTGCCGTGTAGGTCTCGGTGTCGAGCGTCTCGATGTTGATGTGCAGGCGGGCGAAGAAGTTGGCGAGGCTGTTGACGATGCCCGGCTGATCGAGCGCACTGACTTCGACGACGTAGGGAATCAGCGGTTTTTCCCGGGGCGTGCTGCGTGTGCGCTGCTGGATGATGGACAGGCCGAGTTCCTGGGCCGCGGCCGGCAGGCGCGATTCCAGCTTGGCCAGCGCATCCCAGCTGCCGGTCACGCGCATCAGCAGGGCGAAGTTGCCCCCCAGCGCGGCCATGCGCGATTCCTCGATGTTGCAGCCGGCTTCGTTGATGCGCCGCGTGAAGCCTTCCACCAGGCCGATTCGGTCTGCGCCGCTGGCGGTGATGACGAGTGATTCGGATTCGCGCGACATGTCAGATGAGTCCTTGGTCAGACAGTTCTTTTTTCAGGTAGGCATAGAATACCGGCGCGGCGATCACGCCGGCGATGCCGAAAGCGGCCTCCATCGCCAGCATGGCGATCAGCAGTTCCCATGCCCGCGCCTTGATCTGGCCGCCAATGATACGGGCATTCACGAAATATTCGAGCTTGTGGATCACCACCAGGAAGGCGAGCGAGCCGGCGGCCACGCCAAGTGAGTGCGACAGCGAGATGACGACGATGATGGTGTTCGAGATGAGGTTGCCGAGTACCGGCAGGAGGCCGACGACGAAGGTGACCAGCACCATCGTCTTGACGAAGGGCAGGTGGATCCCCAGCGCGGGCAGGACCACTCCCAGGTAGAGCCAGGTGAGGAAGGCGTTCAGCGCCGAAATGCGGATCTGTGCGAACACCACGCGGCGGAAGGCGTCGCCGAGGCGGCGGATGCGCTCGGCGAGCGCCTGCGCGAACGGCGGCAGGATTTCGAGGGCGCGCGCCTCGCGCAGGGCGACGAAGCTGCCGATGATGAGGCCGAGGAGGATCAGCAGCAGCACCCGTCCGGCATTGCCGCCGAGACGGCGCAGGTCCAGGGCGTGGCTGCGCAGCCATTCGACCAGGTTGGCGCGGATCACCGAATCGTCGCCCTGCGGCAGCCATTCGGCAGCCCAGGGCGGCAACAGGTCGCGCGAGTTCTCGATGATTTCCGCCATCTTGGCGAGCAGCCCGGTCAGTCCGCCCTCGGTGCGCAGATAGAGCACCACGCCGGTGGTCAGGGCACCCAGCAGCGCGAGGACGACGAGGATGATGAGCGAGACGACGAGCACCTTCGCCCAGCTGTGGTCGAGGCGGCCGATGACGAAGCGCGGCGCCAGGAGGTGCACCAGTTGCACCATGAGCAGGCCGGCCAGCAGGGCGGGCAGCAGATGCAGCGCCAGGGTCAGGACCAGGCCGATGCCCATCAGAGTCCAGGCGGCAACCTGGTGACGGGTGGCGGAAACGGAAGGAAGCGCGATCATGGCCGCCACGATGCCAACAAAGCCGCTGTCCGGCAAGAGGTTTTCGTGCGCGGCTCAGCCGTCGCCGGGATAGCCCAGTGCGCTGCCGATGCGCGCGGCGGCCGCGCGCAGGAATTCGGCCCAGTCCGGCTTGTGGCGCTCGGCCGGCGCGGAGATCGACAGGCCGGCGACGAGCCTGCCCTCGGCGTCGCGGATCGGCGCGCCGATGCAGGCGACGCCGAGTTCGGCTTCCTCGCGGTCGTAGGCGAGGCGTTCGCGGCGGATGGTGTCCAGTTCGCCGCGCAGCGCATCCAGCGTCACCAGCGTGTTGGCGGTGTAGGCGGGCAGGCCGGTGCGCTCAGCATAGCCCATGACGCCGCTGGCGCTGTCCTCGGCGAGGAAGATCTTGCCGACCGCGGTGACGTGCAGCGGCGCATGCGCGCCGACCACCTGCACCACCTGGATCAGCGTCCGCCCGGACGCGACGCGCTCGACGTACACGGCTTCGTCGCCGCGCCGCACGATGAGGTTGACCGTCTCGCCGGTTGTTTCGGCGAGTTGCTGCATCTCCGGCATGGCCGTCTGGCGGATGTCCATGCGGGCGCGCAAGCGGTTGCCCACTTCCAGCCAGCGCACCCCCAGATCGTATTCTCCCGCGCCGCTCTTCTCGATGAGGCCGTGCGCCATGAGTGCGCCGAGGATGCGGTGGGCGCTCGCGGTATGCAGGCCGGTCGCGTGCGCGAGGCGCGTCAGGCTGACCGGCCCGCGCGCACGCGCGAGCACGCCGACGAGCGCCATGGCGCGGTCGAGCACCTGGATGGATGAGCGGCTGTTTTTCATGAGGTGAAAATTTATCACGCAATGCGAAATCGTGCGGCATTCGCTGTTTCAATGTCCCCATCGTTTCACATTGCACGAAGTATTTTCACATCATGAAAGGATGAGGTGATGAGCGCCCTGCTGCAATCCACCCCCGAGACCGTCCCCGCCTTCTGCGAGGGCATCCGCTATTTTGCCGACACCTTCCCCGATCTCGACCGCCTGGGCAGCGCGCCCCTCCTGGGACCCGGACGGCCCGCGCTGCCCGATGCCACGGCGGCGGCAGCGGCCTATCAGACCCTGCTCGCCGCCGACGCGCTGCGCTACCTGACGCTGCAGGTCACCGGCAGCAAATCCTCCGGACACCCGGGCGGTTTCGCCTCCAGCGCCGACGCCGTGGCCGCGCTGCACCTCCTCGGCCACCGCAACGTGGTGACCGAGGTCGGCCACCATGCGCCCGGCTTCTATTCGGCGATGTTCCTCGACACCTCGCTGGAAAACATGGGCATCCGCACGGTTGCCGACCTGTGCGCGCGCTTCCGCGAGCGGCACGGCCTGCTGGGCCACCTGTCCGGCGCCATCCCCGGCCTGCTCGCCCCCGCCGGGCCCCTCGGCCAGGGGCAGCACTTCGCGCTCGCCGGCGCCCATCTCCATCGCGACACGCTGTTCCCGGTGACGATCGGCGACGGCGGCCTGGGCGAACCCTACATCATGAGCGCCTTCCAGCATTTCGCGACCGCGTATCCCGACGTCACCAACTACCTGCCCGTGCTGGTGTGGAACGGCTACTCGCAGGAGCATCACAGCATGGTGTCGCTGTGGAGCAACGCGCAGATGACCGCCTACTGGCGCGCGCACGGCTTCGACGCGGTGCATCTGGTCGATGCGCGCGACCATGGCGGTGCCGATGCCCCGGTCTACGCGGATAGCACGACCTTCGATTTCGAGCAGCGCATGGCCTTCACCGCCGCGGTGCTGCAAGCCGCCGATGCCGCCGCGAAGCGCGCGCTCAGCGGCCGCCGCGCCGCGCTCATCGTCAAGCAGCTGAAGGGCGCGGGCGTGCACGCCACCGGCGCGAAGTCGCACAATCTCCACGCCCATCACACGCTCGACTCCGCCGACGTAAAATCCGGCCTGCAGCGCCGCGCGCTGCCGATCAGGGCCTGGCAGCTCGTGCGCGAGAACTTTCGCCACGCCGGCGGCGGCCCCGCCGCGACAATCGCCGTCACGGAAAATGCGCGCGCGCTGCCGCGCCTCGACGGCATCGCGCTCACTGAATTCGCGGTGGGTGAGAAGCATGTGCCGACCACCGCCTTCGGCCGCGTGGTCGGCGAAGTCGGCAGGCGCGACCCGCATTTCGTCGTCACCAACGCCGACGGCAACGAGGCGTCGGGCATGGCCAACATCAACGAGGCGCTGACGATCCGCCATCCGACCGTCGACGATCTGTACTTCCAGGGGCCATCGGGCCAGGTCTACGAGCCGCTCAACGAGGATGCCTGCGCCGGCCTCGCCGCCGGCGTCGCGCTGCTCGGTGGGCGCAGCCTGTGGTGCAGCTACGAGTCGTTCGCCGTCAACGGCCTGCCGATCTGGCAGACGGTGACGCAGGCGATGGCCGAGCTGCGGCGCCCCACCCCGGCGACGGTGTGCCTGTTCACCGCCGGCGCGCTGGAGCAGGGCCGCAACGGCTGGACCCACCAGCGCCCGGAAATCGAGAGCTACTTCGCCGCGATGATGCGCAACGGCAACGTCTACCCGCTGTTCCCGGTCGACGCCAACATGATCCAGGCGAGCTACGACTGGGCGCTCCGGCAATTGAACAAGGGCATCGTCATCACCGCCTCGAAGTCGCCGCTGCCGATCCACGCGACGATGGCGCAGAGCCGGCAGGCGATCGACGACGGCGCGCTGGTGCTGCAGGACACCGGGGGGGCGCGCACCGTGGTGTTCGCGGTGACCGGCGACATGGTGCTGCAACCGGTGTTCGCCGCCGCCGGGATGCTCGCGGAGGCGGGCATCGGCGCGCGCATCGTCGCCGTGGTCAACCCGCGCCGGCTGTACCGTCCGACCGACGTGCCGTGGGACAGCGTGGCGGAACCCGACGGCCGCTTCATGGGCGACGACGCCTTCGCGGCGCTGTTCCATGGCGACGTGCTGCTCGGCGTCAGCGGCGGCCCGTCGGCGCCGCTCGAACCGGTGCTGCTGCGCAGCCAGGCGCGCGAACGCGACGTGTTCTGCTGGAAGCGCGGCGAGACCACCGCCAGCCCGCAGCAGCTGTTCGACTTCAACGGCATGAACGCGGCCGCGATGGTCGAGCGTGCGCGGGCGATGCTGGGGCGCGTTTCGGCTTGAAGGCTTTATCCGCGAAGGACGCGAAGGGGCGCGAAGAAAACCCAAACCCGGAGAAACGTTCTGTTGCTCCTGGTTTTTCTCCTTCGCGTTTCTTCGCGTCCTTGGCGGACAAAAAAAGGTTTACACCATGAACCCGAAAATCATCGTTCTCGACGACGACCCCACCGGCTCGCAGACGGTGCACTCCTGCCTGCTCTTGACGCGCTGGGACGTCGCCACGCTGCAGACGGCGCTCGCCGACTCGGCGCCGCTGTTCTTCGTGCTCACCAACACGCGTGGCATGGACGCCGAACGCGCGGCCGCGGTGACGCGCGCGGTGTGCGAAAACCTCAAGGCGGCACTCGCCGGCCACGCCGGGCCGGTGCTGTTCGTGTCGCGCTCGGACTCGACGCTGCGCGGCCATTATCCGGTCGAGACCGACGTGATGAACGACGTCCTCGGTCCCTTCGATGCGACGCTCTTGACTCCCGCCTTCTTCGAGGGCGGGCGCGTCACGCGCGACGGCATGCACTACCTGCTGGTCGACGGCAAGGCGGTGCCGACGCACGCGACCGAGTTCGCGCGCGATTCGGTGTTCGGCTACACGACCGCCTATCTGCCCGACTACGTCGCCGAGAAGACCGCCGGGCGCGTCGCGGCGCGGAACGTCGCGCGCCTGACGCGGACTGACCTGCGTGCCGGCCACGCCGGTGCCTGGCTCGCGGCGCTGGAGAACGATGATGTCGGTGTAGTCGACGGCGAGTCGCCCGACGACTACCGCATGTTCGCCGAAGCCGTGCTCAAGGCCGCGGCGACCGGCAAGCGCCTGTTGTTCCGCAGCGCCGCCTCGCTGCTCACCGCGCTCGCCAGACTGCCGCCGCAGCCGGTCGCGGCCGAAGCCTTCGCCAGCCTGGTGCGCGACGCCCGCCCCGGTGCCGTGATCGTCGGCTCGCACGTGGCGAAAACCACGGCACAACTCACGCCATTGCTGAAGGAACGTGGTGTCGTCGGCCTGCCGCTCGACGTCGCCCGCCTGCCGGCCGGGCGCACCACCGTCGTCGACGAGCTGGCCGCCAGCATCGCCCACGCCCATGCGCAGGGCCTCACGCCGGTGATCTTCACCAGCCGCGCCGAGTTGCGGTTCGCCAGCACCGCCGAGCGCCTCGCATTCGGCGAAGCGGTTTCCGGCACGCTGATGGACGTGGTGAAACGCCTGCCGGCGACACTCGGCTTCCTCATCAGCAAGGGCGGCATCACCTCCAACGACGTGCTGTCGACCGGGCTCGAACTGACCGCAGCGCGCGTGCTGGGGCAGATCCTGCCTGGCGTCACCGTGGTGCAGACGCCGTCGCAGCATCGCCTGCCGCGGCTGCCGGTGGTGATCTTCCCCGGCAACGTCGGCGGCGATGGCGCACTCGCCGAAGCCTGGCGGCGGCTGACGGGCGCGGCGGCTGCGGCTAAACTGGCGGCGTGACGTCCAGCCGCCTGCGCATGTGATCCCAAAAACCGCAGTTGACCGCTTGTTACTCTCACCAACGCCGCATGACTACTGAAATGTCCGCCTTCTTGCCTTCGCCTGTCAGGCGCGTCCAACTGCGGTTTCTAGGATGATCCATCCCGCCTTCATCTCCCGCCTGCGCGGCGTGTTGCCGCCGCAGGCCGTGCTCGTCGACCGCGAGGACGTCGTGCCGTTCGAGAGCGACGGCCTGTCGGCGTACCGCAACGTGCCCGACGTGGTGGTGCTGCCGGAAAGCGAGGCGCAGGTGGTGGCGGTGCTGCGGCTGTGCCATGCCGAGGGGGTCGCGGTGGTGGCGCGTGGCGCCGGCACCGGCCTGGCCGCGGGCGCGCTGCCGGTCGACGGCGCGGTGCTGCTGGTGCTGGCGAAGCTCGACCGCATCAAGGCGCTCGATCCGCTCGCGCGCACCGCGGTGATCGAGCCCGGCGTGCGCAACCTGGCGATCTCCGAGGCCGCCGCGCCGCACGGTCTGCATTACGCCCCCGACCCCTCGTCGCAGATCGCCTGCTCGATCGGCGGCAACGTTGCGGAGAACTCGGGCGGCGTGCACTGCCTGAAGTACGGCCTCACGGTGCACAACATCCTCAGGCTGCGTGCCTGGACCATCGACGGCCAGTTGCTGGAGGTCGGCGGCGATGCGCTGGACGCGCCGGGCTACGACCTGCTTGCGCTGCTGACCGGCTCGGAAGGCATGCTCGCGGTGATCACCGAGATCACGGTCAGGCTGCTGCCGCGCCCCGAGCGCGCGCAGGTGGTGCTCGCCGCCTTCGACGACGTGGCGAAGGCCGGCGCCGCGGTCGGCGACATCATCGCCGCCGGCGTGGTGCCGGCGGGGCTGGAAATGATGGACCGCCTCGCCATCCGGGCCGCCGAGGCCTTCGTGCATGCCGGCTATCCGGACTGCGAGGCGCTGCTGCTGTGCGAGATCGACGGCGTCAACGAGGAAGTGTCGGCCGGCATCTACACGGTGCGCGAGGTGCTCGCCGCATCCGGCGCCACCGAAATCCGCACCGCCGAAAATGAGGCGCAGCGCCTGAAGTTCTGGGCCGGGCGCAAGGCGGCGTTTCCCGCCGTCGGCCGTCTCGCGCCCGACTATTACTGCATGGACGGCACCATCCCGCGCGCGCAGCTGCCGCATGTGTTGAAACGCATCGGCGAGATGAGCGAGGCATTCGGCCTTGCCGTTGCCAACGTGTTCCACGCCGGCGACGGCAACCTGCATCCGCTCATCCTGTACGATGCCAACCAGCCGGGCGAGCTCGAAAAGGCCGAAACCTTCGGCGGCAAAATCCTCGAACTGTGCGTCGAGGTCGGCGGCACGATCACCGGTGAACACGGCGTCGGACTGGAGAAGATCAACCAGATGTGCGCGCAGTTCGCCACGCCCGAACTGGCCCGCTTCCACGAGGTGAAGGCGGCGTTCGACCCCGGTGCCCTGCTCAATCCGGGCAAGGCGGTGCCCACGCTGCACCGCTGTGCCGAATGGGGCGCGATGCACGTGCACGGCGGCCGGCTGCCGCACCCCGAGCTGCCGAGGTTCTGATGCCGGACAGCCTCGCGGAGCGCATCCGGACCGCCCATGGGAACCGGACCCCGCTCGCCGTCGAGGGCGGCGCCAGCAAGCGCTTCTACGGCAACGCCGGCATGGGCGAGGTGCTGTCGACGCGCGGCCTCACCGGCATCGTCGACTATCAACCCAAGGAGCTGGTGCTGACCGCGCGCGCCGGCACGCCGCTCGCCGAGATCGAGACGCTGCTCGCCGCGCACGGCCAGATGCTCGCATTCGAGCCGCCGCACTTCGGCGGCGGCGCGACCCTGGGGGGCAGCATCGCCGCCGGCCTGTCCGGCCCGCGCCGTCCCCACGCCGGTGCGGCGCGCGACGTCGTGCTCGGCGTGCGCCTTATCGACGGCAGCGGCCAGCCGCTGCGCTTCGGCGGCCAGGTGATCAAGAACGTCGCCGGCTATGACGTATCGCGGCTGATGGTCGGCGCGCTCGGTACGCTCGGGCTCATCACCGAAGTCTCGCTCAAGGTGCTGCCGCGCCCGGCGGAAGAACTGACGCTGCGATTCGAACTCGACGAGGCCGTGGCGATCGTGAACATGAACGCATGGGCCGGCCAGCCGCTGCCGCTGTCGGCCACCAGCTGGCACGCCGGCGTGCTCGCCGTGCGCCTGTCCGGCGCCGCGCCGGCGGTACGCGCCGCGCACGCCAGGCTGGGCGGCGACGTACTGGAGGATGCCGCCGCGTTCTGGCAGCGCCTGCGCGACCATGCGGCCCCGTTCTTCGACAGGCGGCCGCTGTGGCGGCTCGCGGTGAAATCGACCACGCCGCCGCTCCGGCTGGGCGAGGCGCAGTGGATCGAGTGGGGCGGTGCGCTGCGCTGGCTCGCCAGCGAACACCCGGCCGCCACGCTGCGCGCCGCGGCGCGGGCGGCGGGCGGCCATGCCACGCTGTTCCGCGGCGGTCCTCTGCCCAACCCGCTCCCGCGCGCGGGAGCGGGGGGGCGCGTGATGCCCGACGCGATCGACGACGGTGTGTTCACGCCGCTGCCGCCGGCGATGCTCGCCGTGCATCGCGCGCTGAAGCTGCGCTTCGACCCGCACGGCATTCTCAACCGCGGCCGCCTGTACCCGGAATTCTGAGATGCAGGTCACGCTGGCGCAGGCATTCCGCGACACTCCCGAGGGCGAGATCGCCGAGCGCATTCTCCGGAGCTGCGTGCACTGCGGCTTCTGCCTCGCCACCTGCCCCACCTATCAGCTGCTCGGCAACGAGCTCGACTCGCCGCGCGGCCGCATTTATCTGATGAAACAGGTGTTCGAGGGCGCGACGCCGACGGCGAAGACGCAGCTGCATCTCGACCGCTGCCTCACCTGCCGCAACTGCGAAACCACCTGTCCGTCGGGGGTGGAATACGGCAGGCTGCTCGACATCGGCCGGCGCGTCGTCGAGCAGCGCGTCGGCCGCGGCATCGCCGAAAGCGCGACGCGCGCGGCGCTGAAAACCGGCCTCGGCACGCCGCTGCTGTTCAATACGGCGTTGAAGCTCGGCCAGCGCGTGCGCGGTCTCATGCCGGATGCCCTCAAGGCACGGATCCCGGCCGCGGCGCGCGCCACCGGCGGCTGGCCGGCGCCGCGCCATGCGCGCCGCATGCTGGTGCTCGAAGGCTGCGTGCAGCCCGCGCTGAAGCCCGACATCAACGCCGCCACCGCGCGCGTGCTCGACCGGCTGGGGATTTCGCTGATTGCCGTGGCGGAAGCCGGCTGCTGCGGCGCACTCGCGCACCACCTCGACGATGCCGACGCGGGCCTCGCCAGCGCGCGGCGCAATATCGACGCCTGGCTGCCGCACCTGGATGCCGGCGCGGAAGCCATCGTCATGACCGCATCCGGCTGCGGCGTGATGGTCAAGGATTACGCCTGGCTGCTGCGCGGCGACGACGCCTACGCAGTAAAGGCCGCGCGCGTGTCGGCCGCGACGAAGGATGTTTCGGAGATCCTGCTGGCCGAGCGCGGTGCCCTCGCCGGCCTCGCGCGTCACGCTTCACGCCTCCCCGCAAAGCGTATCGCCTACCATCCGCCGTGCACCCTGCAGCACGGGCAGAAGCTCAGCGGCGGCGTCGAGGCGCTGCTCGGCGATGCCGGCTTCGAACTCGTGCCGGTGGCGGAAAAACATCTTTGCTGCGGCGCCGCCGGCACCTATTCGATCCTGCAGCCGGCCATCGCCGGGCAGCTGAAAACACGCAAGCTCGGCCATCTCGCCGCGGGTGCGCCCGAGCTCATCGCCACCGCCAACATCGGCTGCCTCACCCACCTGCAGTCGGGGAGCGCGCTGCCGGTGCGGCACTGGGTGGAACTGCTCGACGGCGCGCTCGACGCGCCTGGAGACTCTGGGGGAAACTGAAGCCGGCGAACGCGGCGGGCCCGCGGTCCGGCATCATGGCGCGGTCTCCCAGTGTATGAACGCCCAGCGGAACGGCGCGCCGCCGCGTCGTGCGCGCTCGGGGTCGGCCTCGTACCATTGCTTCAGCCGCGCCCGTCCGGCGTCGTCGATTTCGCCGAGGGAGAACGCGACTTTGCGTGCGAATGCGTCGAAGTCTTCCGTGCCGGCCAGGCGGTTGTCGTTCTCGATGTAGTCGAGGCGCGGGTGGCGGCCCATGCGGTACAGGATGTTGACGATGTAGATGTAGTCGGGCAGGGCGGGCCGCGTGTGGTCCAGCAGAGCGGCCACTTCGGCGTCGATGAAGCGGCCGCCGACCAGGCTGGTGAGGTAGACGCGCCTGTTCGCCTTGGCGTCGAGCCTGGCGAGCGCCTCGGCCATGTCCATCACCATGGTGGAGCGCGAGGCGGTCACGATGTCGCAGGCAGGCACGTCGCGCCAGTCGTCCTCCCAGGCGCGGCGGATCGGCACGACGTTGGCGTGCCCCAGCGCGCGGGCGTTGCGCATCATCACGTCGAGCATGCCCTGGCTGTAATCCAGGCCAACCACGCGTTGCAGGCGCGGGGCCAGGGCGAGGGCGATGGCGCCGGTGCCGCAGCCCACGTCGAGCAGCGTCGCGCAGCCCGACAGGTCCATGCGCGCGATGAAGTCGTCCACGTAGCGGCTCTCGCCGACCATCCGGCCCATGGCCTCGGCGCGGGCGTCCCATTCTTCCGGTGGTTTCTCGCGCCCGTCGGCAGCCGCCATGTGGGTCCGATAGAGTTGTCCGAAGTCGATGTCGGCATGGGTCATGGCTTGCTCTCCCGTGGAATGGCGGTTGTCTTGCAGGGCCGTAGCGGACGGCCCCAGGCGTGGCTGCGCACCCGGTCGGGGGCGTGGGCGAAGAAGGCCGACAACAGGACGACCAGCACGAACGCTTCCGCCCGCCAGGCCGGATGGACGACGGCCAGCGCCAGCAGCACGAGCTTGAGCAGGATGGCCTGGCCCTTGAGCTTCACCAGCCAGCTCGCGTCGGTCCAGACGTAGAGGGCGGTCAGCAGGACGCCGCTGGCGATCGCCAGATACCCGTAGGCGGTCCACTGCGGCGCGGGCAGGTCGAACAGGAAACCACCCGCGAGCCCCGCGATGCCGACCAGGTGCAAGCCGCGCAGGACGATGTTCATCCAGCGCTGGCCCGGCAGGAAGCGGGGCGGCGGGGGAAGCCAGCGGGGGCGGATGCTCACGGCACGTCCTTGTGTAGATCGTCGATGACCCGGGCCGGCGGACCCGGTTCGTCGACGCGCAGCGGATCGCGGATCTGCGTATTGTGCAGCACCGCCGCGCCGGAGCGCCAGCCTGGCGCGGCGGTATCGGTTGCGTCGCGGCGCGGCCGGGATGCGGCGAGGATTTCCGGCGGTGGAACGACATCCCGCATCATGCTTGCGCCAATTGCGGCAGGCTGCGCGCCACGGCGGATGGGTCGGCGCCATACAGGGCAGCCAGCGCGTCCGCGCTCGCCACGGTGCGCGGCCCCTGGCCGACGATGCGGCCGCCCTTGAGCAGGGCGATGTGATCGGCGACGCGCAAGGCGTGCTCGGGCTGGTGGGTGGACATCAGGATCGACAATCCCCGTGCCTTGAGCGTTTCGATTTCCTGCAGCACGCGCAACTGATTGCCGAAATCCAGGCTGGCCGTGGGCTCGTCCAGAATCAGGATCGCCGCCTCCTGCGCCAGTGCCCGTGCGATCAATGCCAACTGCCGCTCGCCACCGGAGATTTCCGTGTAGACGCGCGCCGCCAGATGGCCAACGCCCAGGCGTGCCAGGCACGCGCGGGCGAGTGCGCGGTCGTGCGCTGATGGCGTGGCGAAACGCGGCAGTCGCGCGGTGCGGCCCATCAGCACCATTTCCTCGACGGTGAACGCGAACAGGCCGGCATGGGACTGGGGCACGTAGGCGAGCCGCGTCGCCAGTACCGCACGCGGCCAATCGCCCAGCGGCCGGCCCATCACGCGCACGGTACCCGCCAGCGGCGGCAGGATGCCCAGCAGGGTACGAAACAGCGTCGTTTTTCCGCTGCCGTTGGGACCGAGCAGACAGAGCACCTCGCCGGCGTCGAGTACCAGATCGATATCCTCGCCCACCGGTCGGTGGCGGTAGCCGATGGCGAGGCCCTGGGCTGCGAGCAGGCTCACGTGTTGCCGGCCCTTCGATCGCCGTCCTCACTTGGGTCGGTCACGAAGCCGATGCGCGTCATGCCCTGGCGCGCCAGTACCGAAAGTGCGCGGGCCATCTCGCCATAGGGTACGGCCGCATCGCCCTTGAGATGGATTTCGGTGTCGGGCGCCCGTCCGGCAAGCGCTGCCGCGCGCCGCCCGAATTCGTCGCGCGTGACGGGCTCGCCGTCCCAGTGGATGCGCCCGTCGCGCTGGACGGCGATCTCGACACGGTCGGCGCGCGTGACGTTGGGATGGCTCGATGCGCGGGGCAGTTCGAGCTTGACGGCGTGGGTGAGCAGCGGCGTGGTGACGATGAACACCACCAGCAGCACCAGCATGACGTCCACCAGCGGGACGACGTTGATCTCGGAGACGGGCTGCCCCTTGCTCCCGGCCCCCAGCTTGCCCAGTCCCATCAGGCGGCTCCCGCCAGGTGCAGCCGGCCGCCGCGCAGGCCGCATTCCGGCGGCGCGCCGGTGACGGCCAGCGTCAGCAGGTCGTGGCCGAAGGCGTCGAGCCGGCCCAGCACGATGCGGTTGCGCCGCGTCAGGGCGTTGTAGCCGAGCACCGCGGGGATCGCCACCGCCAGGCCGATGGCGGTCATGATCAGCGCCTCGCCGACCGGGCCGGCCACCTTGTCGAGCGTGCCCTGCCCGGACAGGCCGATGGCGATCAGTGCGTGGTAGATGCCCCAGACGGTGCCGAACAGGCCGACGAAAGGTGCGGTCGAACCGATGGAAGCGAGCAGGGAGAGGCCGCGTTCGAGGCGCTCGGCTTCCTCGTCGATGCCCTGGCGCAACGCGCGGGTGAGAAACTCGGGCAGGCCGCCGGCGGCGTCGAGATGGCTCGCGTCGTGGGCCGCGTAGTGGCGCGACACGTCGAGCGCGATGCGCGCCAGGCGCCGATAGGGGTCTTCGGGCATGCCGGGCCCGTCATCGGCCACCTCGTGCAGCGCGTGGCTGCGCCGATGGCGGGCCAGAAAGGCATTGCCGCGCCGCCGCAGCAGCCAATGGCCGACCAACCGGTCGAGGACGATGACCCACGTCGCCAGCGAGGCCACGAGCATGGCAACGAGGATGGCGCGCGCGATCCAGTCGGCCTGCGCGAGAAAATGGGTGAAACCGAGGGCGGATTCGTGCATCGGGAACCTCACATGACAAAGACGATGGGGACCTGCACCCAGGCGGCGACCCGTTCCTCGCCGCGGTGGGCCGGGACGAAGCGCCAGCGGGCGACGGCCTCGCGCGCCGCGTCGTCGAGCCGCTCGAAGCCGGACGACGTCCTGACCTCGACCCGCTCGGCGCGTCCGTCGGCGGAGACGAACACGCGCAGCAGCACGCGCCCGGTCTCGCCCAGCCGGCGCGACGTCGGCGGATAGTGCGGTGACGGGTTCTCCAGGTAGTCGGCGTGGAACACCGGCGGGATCAGCGGCGGTGCCGCTGCGGCCACCGGCGCCGGCGCCGGTGACGGGTCGACAGGCGCGGAATCGACAGGCGCCGGGGCGGGATCCGCGGGAACGGGATCGGTTGGCGGCGCCGGCACGACGAACGATGCCGGCGCCGGCTCGACCGTGGGCGCCGCGGCCAGCACTGGCGCGGGCTTCGGCGGCTGCGGTCGGGGCGGGGACGGTTGCGGCGGCCTGGGGGGCTCGGGCGGACGCACCTGCAGCGGTGCCGGCGGCACGATCAGGCTGGCCTGGACGACCTCGCCGGGCGCCAGCCGCGCTTGCGGCGACATGTGCAGCACCGCAGCCAGCACGCTCGCATGGGCAGTGGCGACGACGAGCCACTGCACCGCCGGCCGCAGCCAGCGGCGTGCCGTCGGCGGGTGCGTCGCGACGATGCCCGGCCCCAGGAAAAATCCGTCGACGGGCACGGTCATGGTTTCAGCCGCAGGGTGACCCGCTCCACCGTCTTGCCGAAGAAGTGATAGCCCGATCCACCCTCGGCCAGGATCTCCAGCAACGCGTCCACCGCCAGCACCCGCGTGCCGCCCACGACGGTGACACCGCGTCGGCAGTAGGGGTTGGCGACCAGCGTCGCCGTCGGACCGATCACCGCCGCTTCCGCACCCGGTTTGAGCTGCCGCAGCAGACCGTCGAGCGTGCCATTGATCAGCGAGGTGCCGGTGGTGATGAAGACGTCGGCCTGCGGCACGATCTCCGGCGCACGTTCGGCCGGCACGTAGAAAGGCATCTCCTCCGGCTTGAGTGTGGCCGGGTCCATCTCCAGCACGTTGAACGGCTGGCCGCGCCGGCGCAGTTCGCGCATGTAGGGCGGAAAGGCACCCACCAGCGCCACCCGCTGGCCGGGTTCGATCGTCAGCGCCGCAAAGGCATCGCCGGCAAGCACTTGGCAATCGGCCGGCGCTCCGTCGCGCCGCCACAGCGTCTCGGCCAGGGCGTTCAGGGTGGCGATGGCCAAGGCGCGCCGCAGGTCCTGCGGCCGGTAGAGGTCGTCCAGCACCTGGATCGCCGATCTGCCGGCGATCTTGCCCGGGACCGGCATCGCCTTGGCGGAGCTGGGGCAGCACACCGCCTCGGGCACGCTCTTGATCGGCGTCGCGCACAATCCTCCGGCGCCGTTGGAAAGCTTGACGCCGGTGAAGAAGACGCCGATGACCGCGCGCGCCAGCGTCAGTGTCCTCGCCTCCGCGCCGAGGGCGTCGACCACGGCGGCGTGCAGCGCCGCGAGCAGGCCGCGCGGCGCTGCCGCGGCCATGGGGGAAGAAGTCGTGTCATGCGCGATCGTCATGCCGGCCCCCTCAGCAGCAGCCATCGCGCGAGCACGACGACGCGGCCGCGCGGCGTGCCTGCCCTTGGACGGCGAAGTGCAGCTTCAAGCGGCCATGCGGTCCGTCGATCTCCTCCCGGCCTGCGTAGTCCAGCCCCGCCGCGACGAAGCGCTCGCCGAAGGATTCGACGTGGCACAGCGGGTGATGGTCGAGCAGCACCGCCCGATCCAGGTCGCGCAGGCCGCCCGGCGCGGTCTCGCAGGCCTCCAGGCAGAACCAGTGGGCCGCGCACAGCTCGCCGCCGGGCGCCAGGCGGCCGGCGACGGCCTCCAGCGCCCGGGCCATCTCCTTGCGCACCGGGTAGAGGGCGTGGAACAACACCACCCGGTCGAACGCGCCGTCCGCCGCGAAATCGAGTGGCGTACCCGCCTCGACCCGGCAGCGCCCGCCGAGATCCAGGTCGCGATCCAGGTCGCCGATCCGCGCCCTGGTTTCTTCGACCGCCTCGGCGGGAACGAAGATGGTCGCCTGCCACCGGGGCAGGGCGCGGCAGATGGCGGCGGCGGCCAGGCCACCGCCGCCGTCGAAGCAGAGCAGCCGGCGCGGCAGGTCGCCGCCGTCCCTCGCATCCTCCCGCGCCGCCAGGCGAAGCGCCAGCGCGCGCGCCTCGTCCAGGAACGGATGCTGGCGCGCGGGCATCGCGAGGACGGCGGGCGCCGCGGCCCGATCCGCGGACATGAAACGCGGAAAATCGGCCCAGCCGTTTCCCGGCCGGGCCAGGCTGCCGATCGCCGCGCCCTGATACCACGGGCCATCCGCCAGCAGCACCTCGCCCATGCCCGGCGCCAGGCCATACGACGTCCCCGCGCGAACCACCAGGCCGAGGTCTTCCAGCGCCTGGAGAAAACCGGCCAGATGCGCGCCGCGCAGCTTCAGCGCCTCGGCGATGGCCGGCCGCTCCGCCGGGCCGTTGCGCGCCAGCCAGTCGAACAGGCCGCTGTCATAGCCGGCGCGCAGTGCCTGAAAATGCTTGAAGCCATCGGCGATGCGGCGCAGCGCGGCGACGGCGGGTGGGGGTTCGAGGGCGGCGAGGTCAAGGGGTGCTGGGGCTGGATTCGTGCTCATGGCCAATCTCCTGGGCAATGGATGGTGAGGGACGGTGAGGGTGTGTGATCATTCGGCATCGCCGGTCAGGATCGAGCGGACCTCCTCGCTGGACGGGTCGTAGGCGAAGAAACGCCGGTAGAAGGTCCGCACTTCGCCTGCCATGTCGAGGCCGGCGAAGCGCTCGGGGTGGAACAGCGCGGCGGCCCACAGCGCCGTCAGCGGCTGCTCGACGGTCCGCTGGCCCCACGAGTGGGCGCCGATCGGTGCGACATGCACCCTGCCGTTGCGGACCGCGCTGATCTTCGAAAAGCGCGCATCCTGCCGGACCGCCGCCGCCTGTTCCGGCGAACCGACGATGAGGACGTCGGGGTTCCACAGCAACATTTGTTCATGGGAAAAGCGCGCGCTCCCATCCCGCGACATCCCGGCCGTGACGCTTCTCCCGCCCGCTCCCTCGATCCACCAGTTGGCGATGGCGAGCGGTGTGCTCATCGTGTGCGGGTTGAAATAGAGCACTTTGGGCCGGGACGGCTGCGGCACGCCATCCAGTACCACGCCGATGCGCGCCATGGTGGCGTCGAAGTAGCGCAGATACTCCGCGCTTCTGGGCAGACGATCGAGCATGCAGCCGAGGAGCGCCATGTTCTTGTGGATGTCGTCGGCGTTCCTCCATTCCAGGACGACGACGGGGAACCTCGCGGTTTTCAGCGTTCTGGCGCCGTGGGGATCCATGGTCAGGACGACGTCCGGGGAAAGCCGGACCAGAGTCTCCATGCTCACCTCGCTGCCGGCCTGCCTCTGCAGCACCGGCCGCTCGGCGAGATGGGGCGCGATGGCGCTCTGCAGCCGCCATCGGTTCGATTGCGCGAACCGTGACGGCAGGCCGTTCGCGATCCTTTCTCCCGCACCGAGGGCGAACAGGTAGCCGTTGATGACGGGCACCGAGCCGACGGTGGCGATACGTTTCACCGCCTTCGGCAGAACGACGGTCCGCCCGGCCATGTCGACGACGGATCGCGTCCGTCCGCCGTCGGTGCATCCGGGCGCTTCGGCGGCCGTTGCCGCGGCCTGGCAGGCCCCGAGCATGCAGAGCGCCAGCGCCACGCGCGGAGAAATTTTCCGGAAAACGTTCATCGCATCAGAAGTTGTAAATCAGGGTGGCGTAGACGTTGCGGCCGGGATAGGCGTAGGCGTCCTCGGGGACCCGGCCCAGATAGGAATAGGTCTTGTCGAAGAGGTTGTTTACATTCACCTTCAGATCCAGGCTGCCCGTCTTGCCGTAATCCCGCAGGCGCTTGCTCAGGCTCAGGTTGGCCACGGTGAAGTTTCCGAAGCCGATGAGGGGGCCATCGCCGACGTTCGCCCGGCTGCCGTACTGCTCGCCGTAGTAGTTGAAGTTCAGGTTGGCGGCGAACTTCGAGGCGTAATGGCTGAAGCGGACGCCAAGACTGGCGATGTTGTCCGGCATCCGGGTGATCGGCCACCACTGCCCGAGCAGCCCCGGCCCGCCTTCGTCGAGAACCTCTTCCCTCCGGATCATGTGGGTGGCGACGAGGTATGGACGCACCTCCACGGAGGGATGGCCGAGCAGGGCCGCCAGATTGGCGCTGGCCTGGATTTCGATGCCTTCCTGGACGCGCCGGTCCATGTTCATGACCATGCGCCCTTGCGCGCCGGTTCCGTCGGGCCGAACCCCCGGATAGATGTAGATGTTGTCCTTCACGTCGTAATGGAAATACGTTCCCGACAGCCGCCAGTCGGGACGGGCCATGTCGAAGCCGATCTCGAAGGCATCGGTGAATTCGGGATCGAGCCTCGGGTCGCCCGGCGCGCCGTAATCCTCGTAGAAGCTGCTGGCGAAGAGCTGCCGCCCCGCCGGTGCTCGCCAGCCCTGGGTGTAGTTGGCACGCAGCTTGAGCCAGTCCTTCGGCAGCCAGCTCGCACCGAGGGTCGGCGAGACGTGCTCGAAGCTGCGGCGGGTGGGCAGTTGGTCGCGTGAGGTGATCCCGCGGGTGACGAAATAGGGAACCCTGTCGTAGTGCTCGTCGCCGACCGCCAGATCCTTGGCGCGCGCATGTTCGTAGCGCAGGCCGCCGGAGAGGTTCAGCGCCCCGTTCCCAAACTTGAGCGTACCCACCGCATAGGCGCCCCAGAGCGTGGTGGTGCTGGTCGGATGCATGGGATAGCCCAGCCCGGCCCACTCGGGGTCGAGCCCGCCGTTTTTCAGGAACGCGCCGCGGGTGGTGGATGAGTTCTCGACGTCGTACTGGATGTAATCGACGCCGCCGGTGAGGTCGAAGCGCTCGGTGGTCCAGGTCAGGCTGCCCTGCGCCCGGTCCGAATCGACTTCCTGTCCTTTCGGATATAGGGAGGCGGCTTCGTAGGTCTCGTAGCGGTCCGTGCCTGTCCCCACGTTCGCCTTCCACGAGAGGCCGCCGTCGTCGCTGGCGCCCTCGTAGTTCAGGTGCAGCAACTGGGTCTTGCGGTCCGTGTAGCTGTTGTCGCGGATCACGCCTTCCTCGTCGACGTAGGACGGTCGGTGCGCCTTGTCCACCGCGTAGTGGTAGCCGTCGATGCCGATGCGGTGCCGGTTGTCGAAGGTGTAGCCGAGATTGAAGTTCAGACGGTTGCTGCCGTCGGTCCTCGTGTTGTTGACCCGCCTGCCGTCGCCATCCTTGTAGTCCCCGCGCACGGTGCCATGTTCGTAGCCGAAAACGTAATCGAAGTTGTCGCGCCGGCCGTTCAGATCCACGCCAGCCTTGTAGGTGTCGTAACTGCCGTGGCCCACGCGCACCGAGCCACCGAACTGCTGCGGACCGCCCCGCCGGGTGACGACGTTGATGACGCCACCGGGAGAACCCATGGAATACTTGAACATCTCGGGGCCGCGCAGCACCTCGACCCGCTCGATGTTGTTCAGGCTGATCTGCCGGGTACTGGCGACCCCGGAGCGCCGGCCGTCGATGAGGATGAGCAGCTTGCCGTTGACTTCGGTCATCAGATGCTCGGTCTGGAAGCCGCGGATCAGGGTGGTGTTCTCGCCGTGGTCGGTCGGTGTGGCCTCCACCGCGAAGCCCTGCTCGATCAGCAGCTCGCTCAGGTTCTGGGCCGGTGATCTCCTGATCGTTTCCTCGTCGATGACGAAGCCGCTGGTGGCGCTCGTCCGTTCCTGCGGCGTGAAAACGTCGGTTGCCACCACCACCTCGGGCAGGACCGGTGACTTGCCGGTCTCGGCCAGGACCGCCGCGGGCGGCAAGAGCAAGACTGCCGTTATCGGTAAGAATCGTTGCACTGCATCATCCCCTTTCAGTTGCGTAACTGCCGTCGACCACACCTTTAGGAAAGGACGTGGCCATGAGCAGATGTTGATTGTTTGTCACTTGCGGCTCCCGTCAGCTGGCCATGAGTTCGTCGATGTCGGCATCGGTCAGCGTGACGCCGAAAAACAGGTGATAGAACACCCTCACCTCACGGTGAAGATCGAAGCGGAAGTGGTCCGGGTGGAAAAGGCTGGCCAGCCACTGCGCGCCGAGCGCGCGCATGACCGATGGTGGCCGGTCGATCCAGTTGTAAGGCCAGTGCGGTATGCCATGCACCTGCCCGCTTCTCACCGCCCGCAGGGTGCGCCAGCGCGGATCGTGCAGGATCACCGGCATGGCGGCGCGGTCCTCCACGACGATGATGTCCGGATCGTAGGCGAGTACCTGTTCGATGCTGACGCGCTCCATGCCCATGCGATTCTTCTGCTGGCAGCGATGCACGTTGTAGCCGGCGGCCAGCTCGATGGCCTCGGTATGGAAGGAAGAGTGGCAATCGGTGGCGAGGCCGTCCGCGCCCTCGGCATAGTAGATGCGCGGCCGTCGGTTCTCGGGTACCTTGCCGACGCTGCCGGCCAGACGCGCGAGCGCCTTTTCCACATAGACGGCCCGGGGTTCGGCGAACGTTTCGCGTCCGAGCAGGCCGCCGACGAAGCGGAGTGCCGCCGGCCAATCGGCCAGGCCGTCGAGCGTGATGAACACCGTCGGGAGGCCGAGACGGTCAAAACGCTCCCGCTGTTTCGCAAGGTCGCCGAACGGGGCTTTCCAGGCCAGTGCGAAATCCGGCTTCAGCGCCAGCACGGTTTCCGCATTGCTTTGCTGCCCGCCGCCGAACCAGCCGCCCAGCACCGGCAGCTTCAGCATGCCGGGCGGATAGAAGCGCCGCGCCCGGAGCTGGATCGGAAAACTCAACCCGAGCATCGCATCGGGCGCCAGCACGTGGAGCAGGACGCTGCTCGGCGGGTCGGCGGCATAGACGCGGCTCACCGTGTCGGGGAGGTTCGTCTTGAAGCCGAGGGTGTCGGTGACCTCGCGCGCGGCGGCATGGCCGGACAGGGCCAGCGCGATCAGCAAGGCTGCCCCGACATTTCTCAGCCGGTGGAGATGTGCCATCGGAGCCCTATTCTTTTCGCCGGGTCCGGGACGGGTCCGTCTCATCGCGCCACCTCCGGAAAGAAGCCCCGGTACTCGCCCGGCGGCAGCGCGTAGCCGTAGAACCGTTCGAAGAACAGCCGGGCCTCCTGGGCCAGGTCCACGTCCCTCATCCGCTCCGGATAGAGGCTCTTGCCCAGCCAGAGAATGCCGAGAATGGCTTCCGGCGAGGGGCGGTCCCACCAGAAGCCGCCGATGGGCGCGGCATGGATCTGATTGTCGATGACGGCCTTGAGCTGACGATAGGCGGGTTCCGTCCTGATCGATGTCGCCGAGGTGCGGTTGCCCGCGTTGGTGGAGGTGACGATCACGTCCGGATTCCAGAGGCGGATCTGTTCCACCGAGACCGCGCCCCTGCTTTCGAGATCGCGGGCGACATTGACGCCACCGGCGGCGGCGATGAAGGCATCGCCCCATCCCCGACGGTTTTCCGTTCCACCCGAACCACCGAGGTAGAGCACCCGTTTCGGCGTGCCGGCGCCGGCGATCCTGTCCTGGATGGCGGCCAGGCGCTCACGCCAGTACGCGACCAGTTCGCGGGCCGTGTCCCTCTCGCCCAGCACGGTGCCGACGTGCTCGAACTCATTCAGGATCGTGCGAATGTCCTGCCGGCCCGTGCCCAGGGTGAACACCGGAATGCCGAGGGCCTTGATCCTGTCGTTGGTCTGGCCGGAGGAGATGCTCGCGAACACCATGTCTGGCCGTAGCGCCAGCAGGGACTCGAGATTGACGTTGTCGAAGCTGCCGACGTCGGGCAGCTTTCCGAGCTTGGGATACATGCGCGTGAACTGGGGGAATCGTTCCACGCCGGGTTGGGCGACGATCCGGTCGCCGCCCTTGAATACCGCGATCTCCTGTGTCGCGCCACCGTAGCAGGTGATGACGATGCGCTCGATCCGCGCGGGAACGCAGACCGTCTCGTTCGCCGCATCCGGCACGCTGCGCTCGCACTCGCCGGCCTGGGCGAAGCCGAGGGCGAGTGCGAGCGCAAGCCCGATGGCAATGACGCGGCGTCTCATGTCAGTAGCTGTACTGCACCGACGCGAACACGCTTCGCGTCGCCCCGACCAGGTAGGTCGGCGCGCCCTGATTGGTGTTGATGTCGGAAGTGGAAATCGTCGAGATGTATTTCTTGTCGAACAGGTTCATGGCGCTCAGCGAGAACCGCAGCCTGTGCCCCGCGCCCATCGCCACGTCCTTGCTCACGGACAGATCCGCAAGCCAGGCATCTTCGACGCTGTACCGGTTCAGCACATCCGCGTAACGCTTGCCGAGATAGCGCGCCACCGGTGCGATGCGGTAGCCGTTCAGGTCGTAGACGGCGGAGAGATTGCCGTAGAGCTTCGGCCGGTCGGGAAGCTGCTTGCCCTTGGCCGCGACCGTCGTGCTGACGCCGGTCTGCACGTCCGAGGTGAAGGCGCTGTCGTTGTAACTGAGCGCCACGTTGAGCGTGAGATTGTCCGAAGCCTCGTAGCTGGAACCGAATTCCACGCCATAGGAACGGCCCTCGCCCGAGTTCTGCGAGTACGTCAAGTTGACCGCCGGATCGTAAATGCTGGCACCGAGGTTTTTTTGCCGCTTGTAGTAGAGCGAGGAGGTGAATGCGAAGCGATTGCTCGCATAGCGGTAATCGAGATCGAAGTCATCGGACTCCTGCGGCCGGATGCGCGTGGCCCACAGGTGCTGAAGCTTTTGCTCGTCGTAGCCGAGTTGCTTGAACAGATTGATGGCGCTGCTGGCCCAGCCGTACTCCGGCCAATCGAAGTTTTTTCCGTAGCTCGCCTTGAGCGAGGAGGCCTCGTTCAGGTAGTGCGTGGCACCGATGCTGGGCAGCCAAAGCCGGTGGGTGTTGGACGGCAGGATGAAATCCACGCCGCTGGCCTGGGACTTGGCCTGCTCATAGCCCACGTCGCCGATGCCCGTGGTGTTGTAGCTGATGAAACGGGCCGAGGCGATGCTCAGATGTTTCAGGCCGGCATCGACCGTCGTCCTGTCGAAGGTTTTCGAGAACGACGCATAGGGCGAGCGGTAGCTGTAGCGATCCCCCACCCCGTAGAGATTCACCCAGCCGATGAAGTTCAGATCGGTGTCGCGGGCCTTCCGGGCGGTGGGTGGCCCCGGCGGCTCATGCTCGCCGTACCAGTAGCCGACGGCGAAGCGGGAATCCTGCCATGTCTTCTCGTATTCCAGCACGGCGCCAAAGGTATCGCGATCGAGCAGCGACTCCACGACCACGTTGCTTTGCGACACGAAATTGACCATCGTGCCGCTGCTTCCCGACCACGACTTGCCGCTGTCGTTGGTGAAATAGGGCCTGAAAGTCAGAGAGGCATCCCGGCCGAAGGGGAATTTCAGTTTTCCGAGGATCGTGGCGGTACGGAAATCCTCGCGGTTGTTGCCGTAATAGTTGATGTCGTCCGCCGCATTGCCGATCCTGGCCGCGTTGTAGTCGAGCGACCCGTTGCGGTCGAGGTCGGTGCTCTGGGCATAGTTGAGGCCCTTGTAGGAGTCCCGCTGCTGGTCGTTGCGGATGCCGAAGACCTCCCATTCCACGCCGTTCGGCGCGCCGCCCGTAAGGCCGAAGGCGAAGTTGTCGCGGTCGAGACCCTTGCCGGGGCCCTTGAACTTGTCGGTATCCGTCACGGAACCGGAGAGGAAAGCCTTGATGCCGCCGCCGAATTCACCGCTATCCAGCCGGGCGAAGATCTTGGTGAAGTCGTGCGAGCCAATCATCTGTTTGGCGGTGGCCGAGAACGCGTCCGATGGCCGCATGAAGCGCAGGTCGATCAGGTTGCCGAAGCCGAATTTCCCGCTGGCCGGGACGGCGCCCTTCTCGACCGTGATGGTCTCGATGTTCTCCATGTCGGCCAGGTCGGAGATGGGCTGGCCGATGCCGATGCCCTTGAACGGCAGGCCTTCCAGGATCAAGGCCTGCCCCCGGCTCGATCGGCCGCGAATCTTGTAGCTGGCGTTCGTCCCCGTCGGATCGTTGGCGCGGACGTCCACCCCCGGCTCCAGCGAAATGGCCTGGTAGGCGTTGGTCATGCCGAAGTTGCTGAACGTCTGCATCGCTTCCTGCGTCACCACCGTGCGTGCGCCGATGCTGGCTTCGTCCTGGGGCGCCTCGCCCTTGACCGTGACCGCGCCGAGGGTCGGCGTTGCCTCGTCCGCCTGGGCGAAGCCTGCCAGCAGGCAGGCTGCAAGCAGCGAGATTTTGGGAAGCACCCGCTCGATACTGCAGCGCTGTACTACAAGGGCTTGTCTGAGGGGATTCATGGTGTTTTCTCTTGCGACAATCGAATTTGGTTGGCGATGCCGTTTGTCAGGGTTTGCGGAACACGATCCAGGTACCGCGCTCGCCGCTATGCACCTCACCGGAAATTTCCGCTTCGGCCAGGACGGCGCGGAAATGGCCGGGCGGGTTGTTGCGCCCGCGTTCGGCGACGCCGGTTTGCCACTCGGCATCGTTCGCCTGCTCGGCGAAGATGCGGTCGCGCAGTTCCTGGCTGCCGAATCCGCCGCCGATGTAGGCCCAGCCGCCAGGAGAGAGCGCGCGATAGACCTCGCGCAGGCCCTTGCCCTGGTCCGTCCAGAAGTAGATCGAGCCGCGGCTGACGATTAGATCGGCCTCGCCATCGCCAACCGGCAGCGCTTCGGCGGCGCCCCGCCGCGTCGTGACGCGTCCGGTCAGGCCGTGTTTCGCGATGTTCTCCTCGGCCAGCGCAAGGCAGTCCGCCAGCGGATCGACGATCGTCACGCACAGATCGCTGGCGCGGGCGATGCAGATGCCGAGCATGCCCGGCCCGCCACCGAGATCGATGCACCGGCCGCTGCGCACGCCGGTCAGTTCGAGGATTTGCCCGGCAATCACGGGATAGATATCGCGGAACAGGCCGTTCATGACCTTGTCGTTGTATTTCCTGGCATCCATCGTGTTCATGCGCTTCTCCGCTCCAGCGGCCGAAAGGCGATGGCCTGCCCGCCGGCATCGCGCAGCAGGTCGACGCGCACGCCGTAGAGCCGATGGATCGCTTCCGGTGTCAGTACCTCGCCGGGCGCACCGTCGACGGCGATGCGTCCGTCGATCAGCAGCGCCACGCGCTGGCAGCCCGAGAGGGGCTGGCCGGGGTCATGCGTGGTCATGAGCACGCCGTAGCCCTCGGCCGCGAGGCCCTCCAGGCGTGCGAGCAGCCGCACCTGATGGCCGTAGTCGAGGCCGGTCAGGGGTTCGTCCATCACCAGCAGCCGCGCTTCCTGGGCCAGCGCGCGGGCGATCAGCGTCAGTTGCCGCTCGCCGCCGGAGACCTGCGTATAGGGGCGCTCCGCCAGATGTGCGATGCTCATGTGATCGAGGACGCGTTCCACCACCGCGCGGTCGCCATCGCCGGGCGCGCGGAACAGGCCGCTGGCCGGCAGCCGGCCCATGGTCACGACCTGGCGCACACTGTAGGGAAAGGGTGCGGCGTGGACCTGGGGCACGTAGGCCACATGGCGTGCCAGCTCGCGGCGGGTAAAGGCGCGCAGCGGCCGTTCTGCTGCGCTCGCCTCGCCCGTCTGCGGATCGAGCAGGCCCAGCATGATCCTGAGCAGGGTGCTCTTGCCGGCGCCGTTGCCGCCCAGCAGACAGACCAGTTCGCCGGGCGACAGGGCCAGCTCGGCGCCGTCGAGCACCTTGCGTCCGCGATAGGCGAAATGGATGTTGCGTGCCGCCAGCATCAGTTCCACCCCCGCCGCACCCGGCTCAGCACCAGGAGGAAGATCGGGATGCCGATCAGTTCGGTGACGATGCCGATCGGGATCTCGGCGGCGAAGGCGTTGCGCGCGATGCCGTCGGCGAACAGCAGGAAGGCGGCGCCCAGGCTCGCCGCCGCCGGCAGCAGAAGGGCGTTGCCCGGCCCCACCAGCAGGCGTGCGATGTGCGGCACGACCAGGCCGACCCAGCCGATCATGCCGGCGATGGAGACGGTGAGCGCGGAAATCAGCGTGGCGATGAGGATGGTGGCCAGGCGCACGGTCTTGACCGGCACCCCCAGCGCGCGCGCCTCGTCGTCGCCCATGGAGAGCGCATCGAGCGAGCGTCCCATGAAGCTCAGGGCGACGATGCCCAGCGTCATGGGCACGGCGGCCCAGGCCATGTCCCTGAGATTGACCTGCCCCAGGCTGCCCATCAGCCAATAGACGATGGCCGGCAACTGGTTGTACGGGTCGGCGACGTACTTCACCATCGACAGCAGGGACATGAACAAGGCGCCGCTGAGGATGCCGCCGAGGATCAGCATGATGATCGAGCCGCCGCCGAACAGATGGGCGATGCCGACACCGATGCCGACCGCCACGAGTCCCATGACGAACGCGCTCGTCTGCACGAGCAGCCAACTGCCGTCCATGAGGATGCCCAGCGCCGCCCCGGCCGAGGCGCCCGCCAGCACCCCGAGCAGGCCCGGCGAGACCAGCGGGTTGCGGAACATGGCCTGATAGGCGGCACCCGAGACCGACAGGGATGCGCCGACCAGGATCGCCGCCAGCACCCGCGGCAGGCGAATTTCGACGATCAGGTTGTGCAGGAGGGCATAACGCTCCGGCTCCATCTCGACGAGGCCCGCCGCCGCGGCCAGGAAGCGCAGGGTCTCCATGGCCGGCAACGGATAGCGACCGATCGAAAGCGCGAGCAGCGCCGCGCCGAGGGCGAGCGCGGGCGCCACGAGGGGAAGCGCGAAGCGCAGCGGCCGGAGCGCCCCGAGCGGGCGGTCGATGGTCATTTCAGCCATTGGTCGAGGAGTTCGTTCGGTTCCCGCTGTGTCATCGTCATTGCGTTCCAGAAATGCATCCAAAGGGCCGGATGGGAGTGGCTTGGCGCTGCAAGCCGGTTTTCGGCCGCGACACGGGAGCTTGGCGCTTTCACCCCAACCTCCCCGTCCTTGCCAGCAGCAACAGGAACACCGGCGCACCGACGAAGGCGGTGAGAATGCCCAGCGGCAGTTCGATGGCTGCCGCCGAGCGCGCCAGCGTGTCGGCGGCGACGAGGAAGCCGCCGCCCAGCAGCAGGGCCGCCGGCAGCAGCCGGGAGAACTCCGGCCCCACCAGCAGCCGCGCGGCATGAGGCACCACCAGGCCGATCCAGCCGACGATGCCGGCGATGGAGACCGCGGCGGCCGTCATCAGGGTGGCCGCGACGATGAGGATCCCGCGCAGGCGTGCAACGTTCATGCCCAGTGCGGCGGCCTCTTCGTCGGACAGGGACAGCAGATTGATCCGCCAGCGCAACAACAGCATCGGCAGCAGCCCCACGGCGATCAGCGGCGCGGTCAGCCGGAGGTCGCTGGAGGCGACGGTGTTGAGTCCGCCCAGCAGCCAGAACGTGATCGATGGCAGCTGCACCGTGGGGTCGGCCAGCACTTTGACCAGCGAAATGCTGGCAGAGAACAGTGTGCCCACCGCTACGCCCGCCAGTACCAGCACCAGTACCGGGTCGTGGCGCCGCACCTGTCCGGCGATGAACGCCACCGCGGCGACCGCCAGCAGGCCGCCGGCGAAGGCGATGGCCTGCACCGCCGCCAGTGACAGGCCGAAGTAGATGGCGAGCGCGGCGCCCAGCCCCGCGCCGGCGGATACGCCGAGGATGTCGGGCGACACCAGCGGGTTGCGGAACATGCCTTGATAGGCCGCCCCGGCGGCGGACAAGGCCGCGCCGACGAGGAATCCGGTGACGATGCGTGGCAGGCGCAGCTGCCAGACCACCATGGCGGCATCGCTTTCGGCTGACGGCCCGTCCCACAGGGCGGCCAGCGCCTCCGCCGGCGACAGGGGGTAGGGACCGAAAGCGAAGGCGGCCAGCAGCGCCGCGAAAGCCGGCATCGCCAGGACGGCGAGGCGCAGGATGGTGCTTTGCCGGACAAGGTTCATGCCAGTCCCGGCAGCCGCATCAGTTCTTCGCGCGTCGGCGCGTGGCCGTAGAACAGGGCGTGGAAGTCGCGCGCGAAGTCGACCCAGTCGGTGCGGGCGGAACCGGCGTACAAGCGGGAGGCCAGCCAGCGCACCCCGAGCAGCCGGTTGACGCCGGGCGGGCCGTCGAGCCAGCCGAAGGGCAGGCTGGGCGCGAGAAACAGCCGGCCAGCGCGGACGGCGGGCAGACGCCGCCAGAAATCATCCCGCCGGGCCAGGGCATGGAACTCCGGGTACTGGGTGACGATCGCGTCGGGCGACCAGGCGAGAACCTGCTCGCGCGAGACGCGCGCCAGCCCTCCGCCCGGTCCGCGCGCGACGTTGACGGCACACGCGGCCTCGATGCACTCGCCGTTGACCGAGCCGGGCAGCGGCGTTTCCAGGCCATCGGCCGCGCGCGCCAGATAGACGCCGGACCGCCGCTCGGCGGCACGATTGCCGCAGGCGGACAGCGCCTCTTCCGCGTAGCGCGCCAGCCGTTCGCCGCGCGCCGCCTCGCCCAGCAGAAGGCCGGTCTTGCGCAACTGGCGGGCACTGTCGGCCAGCCGCCCATCGACCAGCACATAGGGGACGCCGGTCTGGCGCCATACCCGCTCCGCGGTAGAGAGATAGGTCGCGTCCACCGTGCCGGCGTCGACGACGAGGTCGGGCTGCAGGGCGACGAGCCTTTCCAGCGGCATGGTGCTGCCGCGTCCGGCCAACCGGCCGAGCGACGGTAGCTCGCGTACCGCGGGCGCGAGCAGCGCACGCGCCGCGTCGGAGGGAAATCCGGGCCAGCCCATGAGTTTGTTCGGTGCGACGACATGGACGAGCACGGCCGCCGGCGCACCGGCGGCGAACACGCGCCGTACGCGATGCGGCGGGGGCGGCGTGCCGAACACGTGCAGGACGGACGGGGAGGCCGCCCTCGCCGTCATCCAGGGCGCGGCTGCCAGACCCGCCAGTGCGACGAGGCAGTCGCGCCGGTTCATGCCGTCATGCCCTTCGCGCCATGCGCGGGTGCGGGACGCTTGCGCGAAAGCCCCTCGAGCAGGGGCAATCCGAAGCAGCTCGGGTAGCTGTCGCAACTGACGCAGTCGGGTGGCATCAGGCCGGCCCGGCCCAGCTTCCTTCCCAGGAGCAGAAACAGAAAGCGCTTCCATTTCAGGTCCGCCGCGTTCTCCGCCGCCAGGGTGGGAAAACAGAGGTGCATGAGGTGATTCACCTCGGCGGGGCCGGCGAGCCCGAGATCCTGCCACAGGTGCCGTGCGCCGAAACCGGCGGCGGCCAGCGCATGGGCCAGCCAGCGGGCGGGGCGCTGCGCGAGGCCCGGTGCCCGGTGCGCAAGGAGCAGCTCGGCCAGGGGCGCGAACAGGGACGGCGCCTGGCTGGCGCACACCGCGTAGGCACCGGCTTCCCATTCGCGTTCGGGTTCGATTCCCGGGAAGCAGGCGGTGACGAGGGTGCGGTATTCGCGCCGGTCGAATCCCAGCGTGGCGGCGAACAGCGAGAGCTCGCCGGTCAGCGCATTGCGCAGGACGCCGGCGACGGCGGCCCGTGCCAGAGGCGGCAGCCCGTCGCGGCGGATGATCGCCTGCAGTACGCCGGCTGCGACGCGCGCCGCGGAGTCGGCCGCGGCATCGTCCCGCTCCGCTGCCAGGTCTATCGATGCGGCGTACCCGTTCCCGCACGCACCCACCAGCACTTCCGGTTCGAGGATGGGCAGCAGCGCGTCGAGCGGCTGGGAACACCAGGCGACGTCGTGCGCGCCGTTGCGCAGCCACGCCGAGACGTCGTCGATCCGCTGGCAACGAACGCCGTCGGGGCTCGCTTTGCCATCGCCGGCGGCCGGCGCCGCTTCCGCCACCAGCAGGACCGCGTAGCCGGCCTCGACCAGCCGCAGCGCCACGGCGGAGGCGACCTTGCCGGCGCCGCAGACGATGGCGCAGGGTCTCAGCGCGCGCATCAGAACCGGTACCCCAGGTTGGCGAACCACATGCGCCCGGCGGCGGGGAATCCCTGGTCGAGCTCATGGTTCTCGTCGGTGGCGTTGTTCACGCCGACCTCGGCGGACACGGCCTTCACCGGTCGCCACACCGCCTTCAGGTTGAGGGTGGTGAAGCCGTCGAGCCTGACCGTATCGCTGGCCCAGCGGCTGCCGTCATGCTCGACGAAAGCGATCAGTTCGGTTTTTTCCAGCGGGCGCCACAGGGCGTGCAGGATGAGCTTGGTTTCCGGAATGCCGGTGAGCTTCACCGTGGGGTCGCTGACGTTCTCGATGTCCATCCAGGTCGCGTTGGCGCCGAGCTCCCAGCGGCTGCCAAGCGGGGTTTTCAGGCCCAGCTCGATACCCTTGATGCGCGCTTTGCCGACGTTCTGCATCTGGCACTGGTTGGTGTCGCTGCAATCGGCCGCGCCAGTCAGGTTGACGCTCTGGATCTTGTCCTCGATATCGTTCCAGAACAACGCGGCCTCGGCCTGGGCGTTCCCCCAGGGGCGGCCGCGATAGCCGACTTCATAATTGACGGCTTCCTCGGCTTGCAGGCCGGGATTCTCGATGTAGCGACCCAGACGGATCGAATAGCGGTCCTTCAGGGTCGGCAGGCGGGTCTTCTGCGCCACGGTGACATACAAGCGCACGTCTCGATTCAGGTCGTGGAACAGGCCGATCTGCGCATCGACGGTGCGCTGGCTGTCCGGAAGCGTGAAAGTGCCGCCGCTGCTGAACACCTTGTCCGGTTCGAGTTCGTGATGCGACAGACCGATGGACAACAGTGTCTTGTCGCCGAGCGAGATGCCGTCCTCGATCGACAGCGAGCGCAGGGTATCTTCGAAATCCGAGCCGAGGACGTCGTTGCCGTCGCGCTCCTCGTGCCGGTCGTTCTTGTAGTGAACGACCGCGCGCAGGGCGTGGCCGCCGAAGCGGCGCGACTCCAGTTCCAGCGCGCCGCCATGCGTCCTGTCGTGGTAGATGCTGCGGCCGGTGGAGACGCTGCCGGAGCCGCTGGTCTTGAGGGTGGTATAGGCGCCGTTGGTGTAGCTGTTCACCTCGTTGTCGAACTTGTCGGTGTAGAGGCGCAGCTTCAGCGTTTCATGGGCGCCCAGTGCGGTGCGCGAGACGAAGTAGAGGCTTTCCTTGTCCCAGTACGGCCACTTCCAGTAGCGCGCAAACGCCGGGTCGGTCGACGGCGGCTGGCCCTTTTCGCCGTCCTGCCTGACGTAGGTCAGCGCGTATTCGTCGCCGCCGCCGGGCGTGATGCCGAGCTTCAGCGTGCCCGTACTGTCCTGGTAGGACGCGTTGTCGCGCCGCCCGCCGTCTTCCGTCGCCGTGGGCTTGAAGTCCGAGGACAGGCGGAAGCCGTCGGCTTCCCGGTAGGCGGCGCTGGCCTGGACGTACCACTTGCCCTGGTTGCTGCCCACGTTGACCGCGGTGTGCCGCGCACCCTCGCCGCCGAAGCCGGCGCGGACGTCGCCCTCGAACGGCCGCGCCGGCTTGCGCGAGATCAGGTTGATCGCGCCGCCCAGGGTGTTGGGACCGTAGGCCACCGAGCTGAAACCCTTGGCGACCTGGATCGCGGCGAGGTCGGCCGTGCCGAAGCGCGCGAAGTCCACGTAGCCGTCATAGGGCACGTAGACCGGGATGCCGTCGATGAACAGCGGTGCCTGGCGCGGATCGTAGCCTCGCAGGTAGACGGTCTGCTCATTGCGCGAGTTGGTCGATACCGTCACGCCGGAGAGCAGGTTGACGGCGTCGCCCACGGTCTCGCGATTGTGCGTCGCCAGGTCGTCGCGGGTGACCACGGACGCCACCTGCTCCGGTGCGACCTCACCCAGCTGGGGGCGCGGCGCGGTCACCACGATGGTGCCCAGTTCGAAGACGCCATCCGCGGCAGGCGCCGTGCCGGGGGCGAGCAGGTTGGCGATCAATGCGGCGAGAAGGGCGGGTCGGCGGGTGGCCATGGGTGGCTCCAGGATGCGTTGATGAATGGATGGAAGCGGAGATGGCGGTCCGCTGCAGCCGCGGCATGCGGGGGGGCGTGGTTCGATCCGCGATGCCGCCGGGGCGGTGGCCGGTTCGTCCTGGGCCGGGTCCGGCTGCCCGGCCTTCCCGTCCCGCAGTTGCGCCGGCAGCCTTGCCATGAGGCCCGTGAGGAAGGCGTGCATTCGCCCACGCCGTGGGCGGCCACGACCGGGCATGCATTCGATGTATATGAACATGCATAACGCAAATCCAAAAAAATTGCGCATTCCAAGCCTGCATCCCGGGACGGGATTCTGCTTCGTTATGCACGGCAATATATCACGATCGGTATGCGTGAGGTCAAGAACATTCGTGGGGTGGTAAACCGCGGCTTCCAGGTTCGACCCGTCGATCCGGCCTGTGCAAGGTCCGAACCAGGTTGCCGGGTTTGCCGCCGGGCAGGGCGGCGTGCGGGCGCGGGGCGTGGCCGGCCGCGGTGTTCGGCTTCCTGCGCACATCCCGAAAAATCCGTTGGAGCGTCCGTACGCGACGCATCGACGCGATGTCGGCCGGGTTCCACTCCACGTCGTCCGTCAGCGGGCCGCATCCGCTTCGCGTGCGATGCGACTGCCCATTTCGCACCGCAAGCGGTGCGCCCGCCGGACCGCATGGTGTCCGGTGGTCCATCTGGGTTCATTCCTCGGGAGCCGTTGCCTGCGGTGGCGCCAGATGGCGTTCGAAAGCCGCGAATTCGCGTGCCACGGCGCGCGTGGCCTTGATTTCCATGTCGCGGTAGGCGGCCAGCACTTCCTGCCCCAGCTCGGTGAGGCGGGCGCCCCCGCCGTGCGCGCCGCCCACGCTGCTGTCCACCAGCGGCGCGACGAAACACCTGTTCATCGTGTCGACCAGGTTCCAGGCACGGCGGTAGGACATGCCGTTGGCCCGCGCGGCCGCCGAGATCGAGCCGTGGCGCGCGATCGCCTCCAGCAGCGCGGCCTTGCCCGGGCCGATCGCGATGCTCTCGCCCAGCAGGACCCGCAGGCGCGGGCGTGCGGCCGAGGGGGCACGAAAGGGCATTTTTCGCTTCATCACCAATCTGTCGGAACTGTCGGATCACCCCCAAGTTTACTTGCTCGCGCGGGCTTCGGGCCATTGCCGTCGAGGGCGGGCCGGTCGCGCACTGCAACCCACGCTCCCCGGCGACCGGCTTGCCATATTCAAATAATCGTGAGAATATTCGATCCATGACTTCGCGACAAACGAAAAATCTGCTGTACGAGCAGGTCGCCCGCATCGGCAAGGCGGTGTCCAGCCCCAAGCGGCTCGAACTGCTGGAAATTCTGGCGCAGGGCGAAAAAACCGTCGATGCGCTGGCGGCCGAGGCCAGCGTCTCCATCAAGTTGGCGAGCGCTCACCTCAAGGTGCTGAAGGCGGCGCGGCTGGTCGAGGCGCGGCGCGACGGACGCTTCATCGCCTACCGCCTGTCGGGCGAGGACGTCAGCGCGCTGTGGGTCGGTCTGCGCACGGTGGCGGAAGAGCATCTGGTCGAGCTCAAGGTGGAGATGGCGCGGATTTTTGCCGCGCCGGAAAAGCTCGACGCCGAGACGCGGCGCTCGCTGATGGAAAAGGCGCGGCGCGGTGACGTGGTGGTCATCGACGTGCGGCCGTCGGCCGAATATGCAAGCGGCCATCTGCCGTTCGCCCGCTCGCTGCCGCTCGCCGAACTCAGGCAGCGCCTGGCCGAACTCCCCACCGACCGCGAGATCGTCGCGTACTGCCGTGGTCCGTTCTGCATGATGTCGGCCGAAGCCGTGCGCCTGTTGCAGGCGCATGGCTATCGCGCGCAGAAGATCGCCGACGGCATTCCCGAATGGCAGGCGGCCGGCTTGCCGCTCGCCGAATCCTGAATATTTCGTAGCCATCCATCAAGCGTTCCAAAAAAGGAGACCCCCGTGTTTTTTCGTCAATTGCTGGCCAAGGACGCCACGCTGTCTTATTTTTTCGGTTGCGGCTCCTGCCATGTCGGTGTCGCCGTCGACCCCGTTCTGGGCGATGAATCCTGGTTCCTCGAGGAAGCCGCGAAACAGGACGTGAAGATCACCCACGTCATCGACACGCACGTCCACGCCGATCATTTTTCCGGAGGACGCGCCCTGGCAGAAAAAGCAGGCGCGGCGTACTGCCTTCACGAATCCAACGCGGGACGCGTGGCCTACCCGTTCGAAGCGCTGCAGGACGGCCAGCGCATCGAGGTCGGCAACGTCTTCGTCGACGTGCTGCACACCCCGGGCCATACGCCCGATTCGATCTGTTTGCTGGTGACCGATAAGCGCCGCACGGAAACGCCGTGGTTCGTCCTCACCGGCGACACCCTGTTCGTCGGCAGCGCCGGCCGGCCCGATCTCGCCGGCAAGGAAACCGAGATGGCGGGGCAGCTCCACGACACCTTGCACCAGCGCCTGATGACGCTGCCCGCCGAGGTCGAGCTCTACCCCGGCCACACCTCCGGCAGCGCCTGCGGCGCCGGCATGTCGGGCAAGCCGATGTCGACGATCGGCTTCGAGAAGCGCTGGAATCCCATGCTGGCGATGCGCCGCGAAGAATTCGTCACCACCTTGACCCAGTCGATTCCACCCCGCCCCGCGGACATGGACCGCATGGTCGCCTTCAACCTGGGCAACTGAGCATGCTGCTGACCTCGGACACGGTGGATTACGGCTACGGCATCCGCCGCAATCTGGCCCAGTTCTCGCACCAGCTGGTGCAGGTGTTTCTCGTCGGCCTGACCATCGGCATGTTCCGCACCGTGGTGCCGGCGCTTGCCGAAACCGAATTCGGCGTGGCCAAGGGCTCGTTCATGATGCTGATGGCCTTCGTCACCGCCTTCGGCTTCGTCAAGGGCACGCTCAACTTCGTCGCCGGCCGGCTGTCCGAACGCATGGGGCGCAAGACAGTGCTGTTCATCGGCTGGCTGCCCGCCGTTCCCATGCCCTTCATGATCCTCTACGCCCCGAACTGGAACTGGATCGTGGCGGCAACGGTGCTGCTCGGCATCAATCAGGGCCTCACCTGGTCGATGACGCAGACCTCCAAGCTCGATCTCACCACCGTCGACCAGCGCGGCCTTACCATCGGCCTCAACGAATTCTCCGGCTACTTCGGCGTGGCGGTCGCCGGCATCGCCACCGGCTACCTGGCCACCGCCTTCGGCGCGCGCCAGGGCCTGATGCTGTTCGGCCTCGCCGTCATCCTGCTGGCCGGTCTGCTGACCTTGCTGTGGATCAAGGACACCCTCCCGTGGGCGCAGGCCGAAGGCAGGAAACACGCGGCAGGCCAGACCTCCGGTCCGCGCCCGCGCTATCCCGCCAACATCGCCGACACCCCCGGGACCTGGGACGTGTTCACCCTGATGTCCTGGCGCGACGCGCGCATGGCGTCGATCAGCCAGGCCGGCCTGGTGGAGAAATTCGTCGACGCGCTGGTGTGGGTGTTTTTCCCCGTCTATCTGCACCAGCGCGGGCTGTCCCTGCCCGGCATCGGCTGGGTGGTCGGCGTCTACGGCTTCGTCTGGGGCGTGTCGCAGTTCTTCACCGGCCATCTGTCCGACCGCGTCGGGCGCAAGCGGCCCATCGTCTGGGGCATGTGGCTGTGCGGGGGCGGCGTCGCCCTGGTGCTGCTGGGCGAGGGGGAATGGTGGTGGTCGTTCGCCGCCGCCGTGATGGGCTTCGGCATGGCCCTCCTGTATCCCACGCTGTCCGCCGCCGTCTCCGACATCGCGCATCCCAACTGGCGCGGTTCGGCCATCGGCATCTACCGTTTCTGGCGTGATCTCGGCTACGGTATCGGCGCGCTGCTGCTGGGGGCGGCGGCGGCGCTGTTCGGCGGCATCGAGGCGGGATTCTGGTTCACCGCCGTCGCCATGTTCCTGTCCGGACTCGTCGTGCTCGTGGCCTGCGACGAAACCCACCCGCGCCTCAATCCGGCCGATGCCTGAGCCTGCCTGCGGAACGGATGCCTCAAGCGGCCAGCGCGGCGAGGCGCTGCGCCTGATCGACGCGTTCCCACGTGAATTCCGGCTCGGCCCGTCCGAAGTGGCCGTAGGCCGCGGTCTTGCGGTAGATGGGGCGGCGCAGGTCGAGGCTTTCGATGATGCCGCGCGGCGTGAGCCTGAAGCTGCAGCGCACGATGTCCTCGAGTCTTTCATCGGGCACGGTGCCGGTGCCGAAGGTGTCGATCAGGAGCGAAACCGGCTCGGCGACGCCGATCGCATATGCCAGCTGCACCAGGCAACGGCGGGCCAGGCCGGCGGCGACGAGGTTCTTGGCAATGTAGCGTGCCATGTATGCCGCCGAACGGTCGACCTTGGTGGGATCCTTGCCGGAAAACGCGCCGCCGCCGTGCGGACAGGCGCCGCCGTAGGTGTCGACGATGATCTTGCGGCCGGTGAGTCCGGTGTCGCCGTTGGGACCGCCGATCTCGAACGGGCCTGCCGGGTTGACCCACAGGCGGAAGGTCGGCGTGCGCAGCGCCGCCGGCACCAGCGGATCGACGATCGCGTGCGCGACCTGCCGGGCCACCCAGGCCGGATCGAGGTCGCGCGCGATCTGCGTGGAAATGATCAGCGTCTCGACGCCGGCCATGTTCTGCCCTTCGTAGGCAACCGTGACCTGGCTCTTGGCGTCGGGACGCAGCCACGGCAGGGCGCCGGACTTGCGCAGTTCGGCCTGCCGCTGCACCAGCCGGTGCGCGAGCCACAGCGGGTAGGGCATGAGATCGGGCGTTTCGTCGCAGGCATAGCCGAACATCAGCCCCTGGTCGCCGGCGCCGATCTCGCCGCTGGGAAGCGTGATGCCCTTGTGGATCTGGATCGACTGATGGTTGAAGCGTACCTGCACTTCGCAGGCGTCGGGATCGATGCCGGTCGCGGCGTCGCGATAGCCGATGTCGCGCAGCACCTGGCGGGCGATTGCTTCGGCGCGGTCGCGCACTTCGTCGAAGAGTTCCTTGCGCGCGGTCCTGAATTCGCCGGTGACGACGATCAGGCCGTCGGCGACGAGGGTCTCGCACGCCACCTTCGCCTCCGGCTCCCCGGCGAGGAAGGCATCGAGGATGGCGTCGGAAATCTGGTCGGCAATCTTGTCGGGATGGCCTTCCGACACGGATTCGGAGGTGAACAGGTGACGGCGGGGGTTCATGGCGTGCTTCCTTGCAATGGGTGAATGCATCATGCGGCGCGCGCGGTCAGGCGCCACAGCGAAGTGATCTCGGCGGCGCGCGCGGCGTGCAGCGGATCGCGCTCGTCCGCGGCGCGCGGGTGCACCGGGCGTGTGTCGAGGCGTCCGGCGACGGCGAGTCCGCCTGCGTCGATCATGGCGAGCAGGGCGTCGCGGCTGCGCAGGCCGAGGTGCTCGGCGAGGTCGGAGAGGATCAGCCAGCCTTCGCCGCCCGGCGCGAGATGCGCGGCGAGCCCGGCGAGAAAGCCGCGCAGCATGGCGCCGCCGGGGTCGTAGACGGCACGTTCGAGCGGCGTGTGCGCGCGGCCGGGCAGCCAGGGCGGATTGCACACCACGAGCGGCGCGCGCCCGTCGGGAAACAGGTCCGCCTCGACGATCTCCACCTGGCCGCCGAGGCCGAGCCGTGCGACGTTGTCGCGCGCACAGGCGAGCGCGCGCGGGTCGCGGTCGGTGGCGACCACGCGCTGCACGCCGCGACGCGCCAACACCGCCGCCAGCACGCCGGTCCCGGTGCCGACGTCGAACGCGAGCGTGGCGGCGGGTAGCGGCGCCTGCGCCAGCAGTGCGACGTATTCGCCGCGCACCGGCGAGAACACGCCATAGTGCGGGTGGATGCGCGCGCCGAGCGCGGCGATCTCGACGCCTTTCTTGCGCCACTCGTGCGCGCCGATGACACCGAGCAGCTCGCGCAGGGACACCAGCGACGGTGCATCGCCCGGTCCCCAGGCGTCGCGGCAGGCCTGCCTCACGTCGGGTGCGCGGCGCAGCGGAATCGTGTAATCCGCGTCCAGCGGCAGCAGCAGCATGCCCAGCGTGCGGGCGCGCTGGGACTGCGCCAGGCGATACAGATTGAAGGCATCCGCCGGGGTCGCGGCGGGCTTGCGGCGCGTGCGCTCGACGCGCCGCGTCATCGCCTGCAGCAGCTGGCGCGCGTTCTGGAAGTCCCCGCGCCACAGCAGCGCGCTGCCTTCGCTCGCCAGGCGGAACGCGGCGTCCGCGCCGAGGCGGTCGTCCACCACCGTCACCCGCCGCGGCGGCGGCGCGCCGCGCTCGGAGCGCCAGCACGCCGTGCGTGTCGCGCCGGCCTCGTGCCAGCTCACGAGCGGCGCTTGCGGATCAGGCATGGAGGTGCCGGTGCCGTGCGGCACTCGTCGGCCCGCTCAAAGCCTGGCGCTGCGCCCGCCGTCCACGGCGAGGATCTGGCCGGTGACGTAGTGCGTGTCCATGGCGAAGAAGCGTACCGCCAGCGCGATGTCGTGCGGGTCGCCGGCGCGCTTCAGCAGGGTGTGCGAGATGATGCGCTGGCGCGACACCTCGTCGAAGTTCGCGTCGCCGTCGGGCCACATGACCGGTCCCGGCGCGATGCCGTTGACGCGCACGTCCGGCGCAAGTTCGCGCGCCAGCGACTTGGTGAGCCCGACCAGGCCGGCCTTGGCGACGGAATACACGGTGTAGCGCTTCATCGGCCGCTCGGCGTGAATGTCGGTGATGTTGATGATGCAGCCGCGCCGCTTCTTCAGTTCCGGTGCGGCGGCCTGCGACAGGAACAGCGGCGCCTTGAGGTTGCTGCCCATGAGATCCGTCCAGTCCGCTTCCGTGATGGTGCCGACGGGCGTCGGATGAAAGCTCGACGCGTTGTTGAGCAGAACGTCCAGCCCGCCGAACGCCGCCACCGTCCCGTCCACCAGGGCCGGCAGCGCATGGGTGTCGTGCAGGTCGGCCTGGACGAGTGCCACCGAGTCCGCGCGGAGTGCGTTGAGTTCCTGCTGCAGCGCGCGCGCCTCCGCCGCCGAGCTGCGGTAGTGGATCATGAGGTCGGCGCCCGCGGCATGCAGCACGCGGGCCGACGCCGCGCCCACTCGCCGCGCCCCCCCCGTGATCAGTACGACTTTGCCATGCATCCCGATTCGCCCTTATAGTCGGTGAATTCCGCATTATCCCCGAAGCCGATGCTGCCCGCTCCGTCCGCCGACGCCTTCGCGCACAGCCAGCGCGTCGTCGCGCATCTTGCCGTCCTGATCGCCGAAGCCGAAGGCTGGATTCCGTTCTCGCGCTTCATGGACGCGGTGCTGTACACCCCCGGCCTCGGCTATTACAGCGCCGGGACGATGAAATTCGGTGGCGCCGGCGACTTCGTCACCGCGCCGGAACTGACGCCATTGTTCGGCCGCACGCTCGCCCGCGCCATTGCCCCGGTGCTGGCGCAGACCGGAGGCGACGTGCTCGAGCTGGGGGCCGGCAGCGGCCGGCTGGCGGTGCACGTCCTGGGCGAGCTGGCCGCGCTCGATGCGCTGCCGGCGCGCTATTCGATTCTGGAGCTCAGCGCCGACCTGCGTGCGCGCCAGCGCGCCACGCTCGAACGCGAAAGCCCGCGGCACGCCGGCCGCGTCGCCTGGCTCGACACCCTGCCGGCGCATTTCCACGGCGTCATGCTCGGCAACGAAGTGCTCGACGCGCTGCCGGTCGAGCTGGTGCATTGGACCGCTGCCGGGCCGCGGGTGCGGGGCGTGGCGCTGGAGGACGGGCGCTTCGCCTGGCGCGACCGTCCCATCGCCAACGCCCGCCTGCGCGCGCGCGCCGCGGCGCTCGCCTTGACGCCCGGCTACGTCTCCGAGATCAACCTCGCCGCCGATGCCTTGCTGGCGTCGCTCGCCGCAAGCCTTGGCCACGGCCTCATCCTCATGATCGACTATGGATTCGGCGCGGCCGAGTATTACCACCCGCAGCGCCACATGGGCACGCTGCGCGCGCACTATCGCCACCACGCGCTCGACGATCCGTTTCATCTGCCCGGCCTCGCCGATCTCACCGCGCACGTCGACTTCAGCGCCCTCGCCCGCGCCGGGGCCGCCGCCGGACTGCAGCTGGCAGGCTATGCGACGCAGGCCGCCTTCCTGCTCGGCAGCGGTCTCGCCGAACTGCTGATGCAGACCGCGCCGACGGACGCCGCCGCCTACCTGCCGCAGGCCAACGCGGTGCAGCGGCTGGTGTCTCCCGCCGAGATGGGCGAACTGTTCAAGGTCATCGCCTTCGCCCGCGGCGAGCTTGCCCCGCTCGCCGGGTTTGCGCGCGGCGATCGCCGGCACGTATTGTAGATACGCCCCCAAGCCGTGCGACAATTCAGCGCATCGCGCACCCCCGCCGGGTGCGGGAGAATGGCATCGCGCGCCCCCGCGCCGGGGGCGCGAACAGTACAAAGGAATCCGCATGAAAACCACGTTTGCCGCCCTCGCCCTGGCACTCGCCGGCATGCCCGCCTGGGCCGTCGACGTCACGGTCAGCGATGCCTGGGCACGCGCCACCGTGCCGGGACAGAAAGTCACCGGCGCCTTCATGAGCATCGTCGCCAGCGAGGATGCGCGCCTGCTGTCCGCCTCCAGCACCGTCGCGCCGCGTGTCGAGATACACGAAATGCGCATGGACGATGGCGACGTCATGCGCATGCGCGAGGTGGGGGCGATCGATTTGCCGAAAGGCAAGACGGTCCTGCTCCAGCCCGGCAGCTATCACCTCATGCTGATGAATCTCACCAGGCCCATGGGCGCGGGCGAACGTCTGCCGCTCCGTCTCGTCGTCGAATCCGGCGGTACGCGGCAGACGGTCGAGGTGCAGGCGGAAGTGCGCCTACCCGGCGCCAGTATGCCGCAGCACTGAAGCGGCCGCCCCGGCGACGGCGCGCAGTCAGGCGACGGCTCTTGGCGTAAAATCGCGCCTGATCGTTTCCGGAGCCGCCATGACCACTATCCACACGGCCGCCGACAAGGCCCATATCCTGTCCGAGGCGCTGCCCTACATCCAGCGCTTCTACGACAAGACCATCGTCATCAAGTACGGCGGCAACGCCATGACCGAACGCCATCTCATGGAAGCGTTCGCGCGCGACGTGGTGCTGTTGAAGCTGGTCGGCATGAACCCCGTCGTGGTGCACGGCGGCGGCCCGCAGATCGCCAGCCTGCTGCAGCGCATCGGCAAGCAGAGCGAGTTCATCCAGGGCATGCGCGTCACCGACGAGGAGACCCTCGACGTGGTGGAAATGGTGCTCGGCGGCCTGGTCAACCAGGATATCGTCGCCCTCATCAACAAGCACGGCGGCCGCGCGGTGGGCCTCACCGGCAAGGACGGCAAGCTGATCCACGCCAAGAAGATGCTCGTGCGCTCCAGGGACAAGGCCGACGAACTGCTCGACATCGGCCAGGTCGGCGAGATCACCCACATCGACCCGGAGATCATCCAGCACCTGGACGCGCGGGATTTCATCCCCGTGGTGGCGCCGCTGGGCAGCGACAGCGAGGGCAATGCCTACAACATCAACGCCGACGTCGCCGCCGGCAAGATCGCCGGCGTGCTGCGTGCCGAAAAAGCCATCTTCATGACCAACACGCCGGGCGTTCTCGACAAGCAGGGCCAGTTGCTCACCGGCCTCACCCCGCAGGAGATCGACGCGCTGATCGCCGACGGCACCATCTCCGGCGGCATGATCCCCAAGGTCGGCTACGCCGTCGACGCCGTCAACAACGGCGTGAAGAGCGCGCACATCATCGACGGCCGCGTCGAGCACGCCCTGTTGCTCGAAATTCTTACCCACGAGGGTGTGGGCACGCTGATCAGGCACGCCTGAGTCTCATTCGCCTCCCTCACCATTTCCACCCCATGCCCGCGCGCAGCGCCAGTTGCCCGCCGTCGGCGTGGCTCGCGCCCAGATTGAGCTGCACCCCGCCGCGGGTGACGTGGCTCACCGCCACACCGAGCGCCGACTGGCCGTCATAGTTGCCCACCCCCACGCCGAAACCGGTCTCGCCGGCGGCCAGATTGAGCTGCGGCGCATTGGCCATCGCCGCGGCGACGCCGCGCGCGGCGTACTTGCGCGCGCGGTCGAGCGTCTGCGCACTGCCGACACCGGCCTCGTCGATGCGCCCGTCGACGTAGGCGCGGGTGGCCGCGTCATCCGCCGCCAGCGGCGCGGCGACGTGACTGATGCGCCGCGGCATGTCCGGCGCGCCGACCGATACCGTATCCGGCGCGCTGGTCACCGAGCCGTTGCCCAGCGCCACCGCGTTGTCGTGCAGCGCCTGCGCGCCATTGCCCAGCGCCACCGACAGATCGCCCGTCGCGCTGGCGTCATCGCCCAGCGCCGTGGTGTTGGTGCCCAGCGCCTGCGCGCCGACCCCCACCGCCACCGACGACTGCGCCCGCGCACCGCGGCCGATCGCCACCGAATTGGACATCACCGCCGTCGCCCCGTCGCCGATCGCCACCCCGCCGCTCGCATGCACCTGGGCCGCGCTGCCGATCGCCACCGCGCCGGCGGCGCCGTCGGCCACCGTCGCGCCGCCCAGCGTCACGCTGCCGGCGCAGGCGATCGTGCCACCCGCCATGTTGCACACCCCGGCCTGCAGCAACTGGTTGACCGCCGCCTGCAGATTGGCGAGCGCGGTATTGGCGGTGCCCTGTGCACCGACGGCCGTGGTCTGCGCCGTGTTGGCCGTGCTCAGCGCGGTGTTGGCGGTGGTCTGCGCGGTTGCCGCATTGTTCAGCGCGGTGTTGGCCGTACCCTGCGCGGCATCGGCTTTTCCCTCCACCCCATCGAGCTGATTCTTGTTCACCGCATCGGTGCCGGCCGTGCCGTTGGCGACGTTGACCACGCGCCGCTGGTAAGTCGTACTGCCGACCGAAATCGTGTCGCTCTCGTCGGCGACCGAATCCGAGCCCAGCGCCACCGCACGGGTGACATTCTCATTCACCGCGGCTTCCGCGCCGATCGCCACGGACCAGTCGGCGCCCGACGCGACCGTGTTCCTGAAGCCGAAGGCGATGCTTCCGTTGCCAATGGCCTCATTCTCACTACCGAACGCGCTGCTGCCCGGCCCGGTAGCTTGGTTCGCGTAGCCGAAAGTACTGCTGTAAGCCCCATCGCTTTCATTATAGGTACCGACCGCGGTACTGTTGCTGCCTGCGGCCTTGTTTTGATTGCCTACTGCTGTACTGGCGTTGTCCAAGGCGGTATTTTTGCGGCCGATTGCGCTGCTACTCGATCCGCTGGCCGTATTGTTCCGCCCGCAGACGAAGCTCTCGATTCCAGACGCAGTACCGGAATCACCATCGCAATTATCGGTCGCCCACGCCGGCATTCCGTACGCCGCCAGACCCAGCAGCAGCGCCTGAACCCCCTGTCGCGCCATGCGCCGCAAGCGCGTCCGTCCCGCTGCACCCGTTTTCGATCCGTTCATCATTCATTTCCTCCCAGCGTTCGTTCGACGAGATTCGGCCGCCGCGCGCGGCGCCCGGGGTCCAGTATCCACATCCGCCGTCAGTCGAGCGTCAGGCGGCGCGCGGGGGGTGATACCATCCAGCGGTCATGCTCTGTCTGCGCCTGCTCGGTCCCGTCGACATCCGTCTGAACCAGACGTCGCTGGTCAAGGCCGGGCGCGACAAGGGCTGGCTGCTGCTCGCCTATCTCGCCGCCACCGCCGGACAGCCCCATGCGCGCGAGGATCTGGCCGCGCTGTTCTGGCCGCGGCTGCCGCGCGAGCGCGGCCTGCACAACCTGCGCCAGATTCTCCTGCGCCTGCATGGCCTGCTGCCGGAAGCGTCGCCGCGCGCGCCGCCCATCCTCGTCGCCGAAGCGCATCGCATTCGTCTCGAACGCGATGCCGACGTGTGGATCGACGTGGACGCCTTCTTCCGTCCGTCTCCGGATGACAATCCGGCGGCGCTCGAACGGCGCGCCGCGCTCTATCGCGGTCCGTTTCTCGACGGCATGGATGCCTTCATCGGTGCGCGTTTCGACGCATGGCTGGGGCGCATGCGCGAGGACAGCCAGACCCTGGCGCTGGCCCTGGAAGAAAAGCTCGCCCGCATCCACGAAGCGGCGGGGCGCACGGAGCGGGCGGTGCATCACGCGCAGCGCTGCGTCTCGATCGATCCCTGGCGGGAGGCGGCCGGGCGCCGCGTGATGCGGCTGCTCGCCGCGTGCGGGCAGCAGGCGGCGGCACTGCGTCATTTCGATGCCTTGCACGCGCTGCTGCGCGACGAACTGGGTTGCCTGCCGGAACCGGAAACCGTGCGCCTGGCCGAGCGCATCCGCCTGGGGGAGGCGGACTCCGGCGCCGCTCCGGACGCACGCCTCGCCAGCGAGCGGCGCCCGGTGGCGGTGCTCGATTGCGCGCTGGCATGTCGTCCAGGCTGCACCGCGGACTGCGCCGACCCCGAAAGCCTGGCGGCGCGCCTGGCGCCCGCTCTGGCGCAGGCACGCGCCGTCGTCGAGCGCGCCGGCGGCAGCGTGCACGAGGAACGGCCCAACGGCTTGACGGCGCTCTTCGGCTGGCCGCATGCCGATGAGCACGCCAGCCGCCAGGCCGCGCGCTGCGCCTTGTCCCTGCGCCATGAGCTCGCCGATGCGGATGCGTATGTCGCACTCAGCGTGGGGCTCGACAGCGGGCTCATGCTGGTGGACCCGGCCGGTTCCGGCGCCTGGGAAGTCACTGAACGCGCCCGGCGTCTGCGCTTCGCCGCCGAGCCGGATGCGATCCGCGTCGGCGCGGCCGCACGCAACGCCCTGCGCGGCCGTTTCGCGCTGCGAGCGGTGACGCCGCCCGCCGCGCCCTGGCCCGCCTGGCAGCTCGGCGAGGCGCGCACGGCGGGCCCCGACGCGACCGCTGCGCGGCCGGATCGGCCGCTGGTCGGACGCGACGAGGAACTCGAACGGCTGGCCGCCGCGTGGACGGATGCCCGGCGCGGCCGCGTGCGCGTGCTCGTGATCCGGGGCGAAGCCGGCCTCGGCAAGAGCCGTCTGCTGCAGGCGTTTCTGCACGGAACCGGCGCCGCAGTGGAGCAGGTCGTCTGGCTCGAGGCCGCGCCGCATGGGGCGCACACGCCCCTGATGCCGGTCGTGCAGGCACTGCGCAGGCGCCTGAATCTGCCGCCGTTGTACGACCAACACGGCGCCGCGGAGCCGGACGCGCAGGAAGGCGCGCTGTACGAAGCCCTGCAGGCGTTGAGCGACGATGAAACGGCGCGGCGACTGTTGCCGCTGCTGCACACCGCGACGCCGGCACCGGCGCCGGGACGCAAGCCCGTCTGGCTGCAGGCGCTCGGCGCAGTCCTGCTGCCGCCCCGGCAGCCGGGGACGGTGGTGCTCGACGATGCCCAGTGGGCCGACGCCAGCACGCTGGAATGGCTCGATCACCTGCTGGCCGCGCCGCGCAGCGCCGGCCTGCTGCTGGTGCTCGCCACGCGGACGCCCCTCGATCTGCCGCCCGCCCTTGCGCGGCGGGCCGAGACGCTCGCGCTCGCCCCGCTCGATACGGCCGCGGCGCAGCGGCTCGCCGGCATGCTCGAAGGCGAACCGGCGCGTGAAATCGTCGAACTGTGCGCCGGCGTGCCGCTGTTCATCGTCGAGCTGGCGCAGATGCGCGCCGCTGGCGCGAACCCGGAGCATCTGCCCGCCAGCGTGCAGGAACTGCTCGCCGCGCGTCTCGAACAGGCCGGGGCGCAACGCGAACTGGCGCAGCTCGCCGCCATCATGGGGCAGGAGATCGACGTGCGTCGCTGGCGGCAGCTCGCCAGCCGTTGCGGCCTGTGCGTGCAACCCTTCGACGAAGCCCTGGCGGAACTGGTCGATCGGGGCTTGCTGGAATACGCGCCGGATGCGGATCGGGTGCGCTTCACCCACGCGCTGTTGCAACGCTGCGCCGTCGCCGGCCTGCCGCACGCGCGTCGTATCGAGTTCCATCGCCTGTGCGCCGCCTTGCTGGAGGGCGAAGGCGAGGCCCCGGAACGCATCGCCCAGCACCTGAGCGCGGCGCAATTGCCGGCTGAGGCCGCCGAGTGGTGGCTGCGCGCCGCACGGCAGGCGGTACGCATGGAGGCCTACGTCGAGACGGCGCAACTGGCCGAACGGGCGCTTGCCGCAGGGGGGCGTCGCGAAACCGAGCTGGGGGCGACCTTGCTGGCGGCATACGCGCGCATGGCCATGGGGGGCTACAACGACGCTTTGGCCCAGACGCTCTATGCCCGCGCGCGCGGCTTCGTCACCCGGAGCGAGGCGGGGTTGGCGGAAGTCCTGGCGACCCTGCGCGGCCACTGGCTCGGCGCCAGCAGCCGCGCCTCGTTTCAGGAAGCGCGCGCCATCGCCGAGGAGATGTGCGTGCTGGCCGAGGGCGGCGAATCGGCTCATGCCCGCGGCGTGGCGCATTATCTGGCCGGCAACACGGCACTGTGGCAGGGAGACTTCGCGGCGGCCCGCGCACGGCTCGAACGTGCCGTCGGTTTGCTGCGGAAATCACCCGTCGGCGTCGGGCTGCTGAATTTCCATGACCAGAATTTTCTCGCCACCGCGACCGGCTATCTGGGCTGGGCCTGCTGGTTCGCGGGCGACAGCGCGCGTGCGCTCGCGCTCGGTCGTGAAGGCGTCCGCCTCGGCCGTGACAGCGGTCACACCATGACCCGGTTGCACACCCAGGCGAGCCTGTGTTCCATCCTGATGGGCGTGGAGGACGCGGCGCAGGTTCTCGAGCACGCCGACGCGATGCTGGCCCAGGCCGAGGCGTCCGAGCTGGCGATGTGGGTGGACATTGCGCGCCTCAACCGCGCCTGGGCGCTGGCCCGCCAGGGCGAGACCGGGGCGGCGACGGAGGTGTGCGAAGCGCTCGCGCGCCTGTGCGAGAGCTATCCCGGGGGCGCGGCGGCCTTTTACACGATTGCCGCCGAAATCGCGTTGTTCCGCGGCCGGATGGATGAGGCGGCGCAGCGCATGGAGCACCTGCGGCACAGCGTCACGCGCACGGGCGCCGGCCTGTTCGCCGCCCCGCTGCAGTTGCTGGAAGGCGAATTCGAGCATCGGCGCGGCCGCCGGCGCCAAGCCCGGTCGGCGTATCGCCGTGCGCTGACGACGGCGCACACGCAGCGATCTCCCGCGCTCGAACTGCTGGTCTGGAGGGAATGGCACGCGCGTCTGCCGGACACCCACACGCGGGCCGGACTCGCCGCCGCCCGCATGCGCTGTGCGCCGCTGGAAAACTGAAGCGAAATCCGTGCGCAAGCGCAGTCCCCGGTTGCGGGCAAGAAAGGCGGGCTCCAGTCCGGCACGCCAGCGGTCGAGGGGCTGTCTGAAAACGTCGTATAATCGTCAGCTCACTGCCTTTCAAGGACCATCGACGACCTGCCATGCGCTACTGGTTGAGTAGCGCCGAATCAGGCCCATGGAATCGCCACGCACGCCTTTATATTGATGGCGTTCGGCGAATCGACACAAACAGCCATATAGCCCGTTTTTTGCCGTTGGGTGGGATTCTGGGTGGGACTGTCCGCAAGTCTGCCCAACAAAAAAGCCCGGATTGCTCCGGGCTTCGCGTTCACGCGCGGAACGTTCTACATATCCGACGCCCTCGCGCGCGCGCGCGTATTGGTATCGAAACCCCCAAGCCCTCGCGCCGCGAAACCTTCGGGAAATGGCCGCCGCACCTTGTTGTTTCCGGCCGCAATTTCTTGATTTTCCAGCGGGTTAGCCAACTGACTCCCCCAGGGCGTGCCGCCGTATTTCGCCCTATTTTATTCCGGTCAAACCCTGCTCTTGCCAGTACGCTAGCGCTTGCTCGATGGCGTCAGCCTGAGACAAGGCGAGTCCGCAGCGCATAGACGCGTCAATGATTTCACAAGCTCTCCGTGTCGGCATGTAGTCGATGCGCCGCAGGTTGCGCCGATACTCTCGCCGATACGCCCGACGATACTCTTTGCATTGGCTAGTGCCATATCGCGCCAGGGCTTCCGCCGTGGTCATGGATTCATTGTCCGCCATCACTGATTCTCCGTTGTTTTCAACGAGGGCCACGCAACTGCCTCGGCCTCGATCACCAGCCGACGAAATTCCACGAGACTCGCCACCACGTCGCACGGCCTCATGGTGCGCCGTGCATGTTGGACGTCCTGCAGCAGTTCCGGCGGCCATGCCTCAAGCTCGGCAAGCTGCACGATCAACGAATCAAGCTCGGCAATGTGCGCCAGGTCATCGGGCAAGGGATCAGGCTTAGGCGTGTCGCTCTCGCCGTTGCTGTCTCGCGGGGTATCAGGGGTAACAGGGGTGCAAGCCAGTATTGGCGCGGGTTCCGCTGTTACCCCGTCGGGGTTGCACGGGGTAACAGGGGTATCAGTTCGCCGCTCAAGCCGTTCCAACAGATCAGCCAGCGCCATGATCACCCCCCAGCTTGTCGTTTCGGATGGTGTAAAGCCGAACCGCGCCGGAACCTCTGGCCTTGATGCGCTCCGGCTTCGCGCGCTTGCCGTCCGCCCCTGGTGCGGAGAGCGCCCCGGCTTCCTGCAAAGCATCCAGCGCCCGATTGAAGTCAAAGCCCTTCAAGGCTTCGCGCATTCCGTCCGCTGTGAACAGGTATTCCCGGCCTTCCGTGGTGTCGCGCCACCAGCCCGCGCGGTCGCGTATCGGGGTTTCGCCGTCGCGGTCAGCATCGGAGAAACGCCCGTCGCCGTGGCGCTCGATGAAGCCGGAAACCCTATTCAGGATTTGCCACCGCTCATCGTTGCCGCTACCGCGCGCCGCACGCCATACCCGGAAGCCCTCAGCCGCCGCGTTAAGCGCCACGCCTTCCGGCCATCCGGTAATGCCGTACTCGGTCGCCATTTCACCCGCCAGCGCCAGCAGGGCGAAGCGGCCCGCCGCACGCTTGTCCTGCCCCTCGCCACCCTCAGCAGAAAACTCGGCCAACCCCTTGAACCGTTCCAGCAGGGCGCAAAAGTCTTGCCCGTCGCGGGTCAGCCGTTCAAGAAACGCCCGCCCGGCGTGTCCGTGGTGCGTTACCGCCGCCCGCTTGATCGCATCCGAAAACGCCGTGCCGCTGGGCAGATCGTGCAGGGTGTCCCAAGCGCCATAGACGCGTGCCGCCGGAATATCCAGCAGCCGCACCGCCTGCCCCGCCTTGGCCAGGTGTCCGCCTTCCTGCATCGTGGTGGCAATGGTGCGTTCGCCGCTCGACAAAACGAAGCAGCGCCAGCGCGTCACCGCCCGTGCGCTCCCCGTCCGCCCGGCACGTTGCTTGCCGCGTCCGTTGCCGAGTGCGTAGACGATGGCCCCGACTTCGCGCGGATCGCACTCGCTGATTTCGTCCAGTGCCAGCAGGCAATCATTGAACAGCGCCGCCGCGCCTTCCATGCCGTTCGCAGTCGCACGCCAGCTTCGGCGGTAATTCGCGCCGCCCCAAATAGAACAGCCCGCTTCCAGCAGGGTAGTTTTGCCGGTGGATGAGTCGCCGACGAAATGCACCCCGCCGCCCTCGGCATTGCACCGCGCCAGCATAGGCCCGGCGAAGGATGCCGACAGCGCCAGCAGCAGAAGCGGATTGCCGACGGCGCGCGCCGCGATTTCCTCGCGCCAGCCCTCAAGCGTCCCGGCCCTGGTGTGTTCATCGTGTCCGCGCTCGCCGCTCTGGAAGATCACGCCCGATGCCGCCGTCCCGATTACCGCATCCGGCAGCACGAAGGAATCGCCGCACCAGCCGACTTGAAGCGCGCACCGCATCTGCCGCTTCGGCGGCTTGGCTTGCAGGTAATTCGCTAGCAGGGTCTTGGCGGTCGGGTCGATTTCGACGCCCATCGCCAGCAGTTCGCCGCGCAGGTCATCGCCCGAACCGCGCAGCAGTTCCATCGGCATGGCCCATTCGCGCCAGCGCCCCAGCGTGTTCTTGAAGCGCAGCAGCCGCCCGAAGTTGTTGTCCTGCCCGTCGAAGGTCACGGCCTCGATATGCAGCGGCGAGCAAACGCGGTTTTCGGTCGGGGTCGACGGCGCGTCGTTCTTGCCGGGCTTAATGCCGAAGTGCCAGACGCCAGGACGATATTTCCCGCCGTCATGCTCCACCCAGTCATCGAAAACGCGGAAGCATGGGCGCTCATCCATGCCCGGCACTTTGCTTGCCGCCGTGGCTGTTACACCTGTTACCCCATCGGTTTCAGCAGGGGTATCAGCGGAAAGCCCGTCGTTATTGGCTTGCACCCCTGTTACACCTGATACCCCGATATTTATCAATTCCGCGTTCAGGTCGCCGGTTTGAGAATCCGCGATATGCAGGCCCGTCAGATCGCCCGCTGTTGCGTTTTCCGTAGCCCGTTGAGCATCGCCTATCACCGAAGCCGCCGCACTCGCTATGGAGCGTTTTACGGCGTCCAGGCCAGACAGTGCCGCCATGTCGTTGAAATCTGTGTTGCTCATGCCGTCACCCCCACGAATTCGGGAATGACTAGCAGCCCGCCCACCGCCCGCGCTGCCTCGGTCGCCTTGGTCAATCCGGGATTGCCGGGGGTGTGCCTGTCATCGTCCGCGCACAGGATCAAAGGCAAGTCGGGGAATTTCTCGCGCATCGCGTTCGCCACGGCCAGCAGGTTTCCGGCGTTGAAAGCCACCGCTACCGGATAGCCCGTCGCCTGGTGGATCGTCGCGCCCGTTGCGAAACCTTCGGCGATGCACAGCGCCGTCGCACCCGTGGTACTGCCGATGCTGAAATAGCAGCCTGCCACGCGCCCACCGGTCAGAAATCGCTTGCCACCGTCCGGCCCTATGAATTGCAGCGAATGAATCACGCCGTCCGCGCGCATGGGAATCAGCAGCGCCCCTTTGTGAAGTCTCGCGCCGTGGGCCTTAATACCCTTGCGGGTCAGGTATGCATGATCGTCAGGGGCGGGGGGTGCGGCCTTCCAGATCGCCGCCGCGCGCGCTTGGGCCTCGGCCTTGCGCCGGGCTTCGTCAGCTTCGCGCTCGCGCCGCATGGCTTGCGTCTTGTCCCGGTGCGCGGCTTCCTCGGCGGGCGTCAGGGTGCGGCCAATGTCTGCCCGCCATGTTTGAGTGAAGCCAGTACGCCAGTCACCAAAACATCCGGCAGGGACGCCATCGCTGAACAGCAGATACCAGCCCGCGCAGTCGCCGCGCTTGCCGTTGCTGGAAAAGCGCCGCAGCTTGCCGTCGGCTTCGATCACGTCCGGGGGCGTCAGCCCCGCAGCGTGGACTGCATCATGGAATTGCCCGATGGGGTCGGTCATCATCGCGCACCGCCTTTCCGCTTTTGCTGGCGCTTGATCGCACGCTTGCCCAGGCTGAACCATCCCGCCAGCGCGTCGGTTTCGGTATGATTGCGGTCGGTAGTCTGTTTTGGGGTCGCACCGTTCCAGCGGTCGCGGCCCTTGTTGTTTCTGGTCATGTCGCGCCCCTTCAAGCCTTGCGGCTTTTCTGGACTTGCTCGGCAAGCCATGCATCTATTTCGGCTTCGATCCAGCCGACGGCCCGCCCATTGCCCAATTGCACAGGCTTGGGGAAAGTTCCCGCCTTGATGCGGGCATATAGGGGGGATCGGGTTAGCCCGACTCGTTTTTCAACCTGCCGACGGCGCAGGATAGATAGCGCAGTTTGAATTTGCTCTGCCATGCTGAAAGCTCCTATTCAGGCGCTTCCCGGCCCATCCGGGAATGCATAGCAGGCTTTATGAGCGTGAGAAAAATGCTTTGCTAATAACTCACGCCGCTACTGGCTAATTAGTCGTGATTTATTTCGGATGCGGATTTCTCACGCAATCGTTGACTTGTTTGTCCCATTCATGGATTGCGCCTTCATACTCATACATCCTGAAGGCGTCGCGGGAAATGTTCGCCCATCCGTGGCCGCGAAATTTAAAGTAGATTTGCCGCAATGCTTCCGCCGGATCAGGGGCAAGGGTGCCGCCATCTTTCGCTTCAAGGAAAGATGCCCAAGGCTCGCGCTTGGCAAGTTGGGTGCAAGCCCATTTCACCCCGTGCGACGGGTCATTGGCGTTTACAAGGCGCTCGACTTCTACGACCAGCGCCCCCTTGTTCATGATCGTCCATTTCGATTCCCGTCCGCTCTTCTTGGGTTCCGGGTAAAGCTTTCGCGCCAGCGCAAGGGCCAATTGGTAGAACATTATCGGCCCTTCCTGGATGCTGTAGTGTTGGCACAGCATCAATAGCTTCGCATGATCCTCGCTTACCCAGTCCGCCACTCGTTTCTGTATCGCTTCCGCATCCATAAGGAAGCCAACACGCCGGGACTCTTCGCGTTGGAAGGAAATTTTCTTCTTTGTCATCGTCGCGCCCTTTCGCGCCGCCCTTAATTGGGTGCCACGCCAGCCGGGTAAGGGTGTCCCGGTTTTCGCCCCGTCGGGCTAGGCGCGGCAAACTCTGTCTATGCTACCCGGTGCAGTTGGGTCACGTTCGCACCACTTGCCAATGATTCGATTCGTACCGCCCAGGCTTCCAGCGCCGCCTTGCGTTGCGCTTCATAACTATTGTGGTTGTAGTGTGCGAACACGCCGGATAGGACATGGTTTGCGATCTTGTGGCCCAAGAAGGGTTCAAAGCCCAGATCAGGCAAGCGGCTTATGAGCGTCCGCCGAAAATCATGGACATGGCATTGCGTCACGTTCGGCAACTTGCCAGCCTTGAACATCGTCAGCAGGGAATTGTTCACCGCCCGCCCGTAAATGGCTTGCTTGGGGCGCAATGGCGACGCAAAGACATGGCGCTTTTTGCCAGTGATAGGCTTCAAGGCTTGCAGGATCGCCACCGCTTGCGGGGCAAGGTGGACAAGGTGCGCCCGCTTGGATTTCGTTCGTTCCGCTGGCAGTCGCCACAGGCCCGCGTCAAAATCGAATTCCGTCCACTCGGCTTCGCACACTTCGCTTTCACGCTGCCCGGTCAAGATCAGCAGCTTCATTGCCGCGACGGTCACAGGATCGGACTTGCACAGTTCCCGGTTATCCAGCGCCCGCCAGATCGTCGCCAGTTCATCCAGCCGCAGGGTTACATCGCGCTTGTTGGGCTTTGCATCGAAAGTCGCCCGCGTCAGTTTTTCAATCGGGGAATCAGCTATCCACTCGCGTTCCGCAGCGAACCGCCAAAGGCGCTTGGCTTGGGTCAATACTTCGCCCGCCAGTTGCTTCGCGGTTTTGCCTTCGCGCTCGCCTTGGGCGATGGTATCCAGCGCCGCGATTACATCCTGCCGCGTCACGTCGCGGATCTTCCGGCCACCGATCAGCGCGGCCAGCCGATCCAGCCGGTAGCGGATCGCCGGGGCGCTTTTCTTGCCCGCCATGATTTTCTGCATGAAGGAATCGACAGAATCTTTTACCGTCGGCTGCATCTGCTCGGCTTCCACTTCGGCCCGCTTCGCGGCTTCGGCTTGGCGCTCTTGCTCTAGCAGGGCTTCCCATTCCGCCGCCGGATCATGCCCACCGCGCCGCGCTGCCTTCCATGCGCCAGCAATCGAACGGGCTTGGGTTAACGACTGTTGCCCATGCCGTAGCCAGTCTGGAATACTGTTGCCCGGTGCGCCGTCGCGGGCATATCCGCCGATGGTGTATTTTGTGCGCTTGCCTTGATGCTCATACTCGATCACCCAGGTTTTCGTCCCATGCGGTCGCACTCGCAAAAACAATCCGTCGCCATCGCCCAAAAGCCGGTCGCGCTTCGGATCGGGCTTCGCGGTTTCACAGGTTACAGCGGCAAGTTTTCCCATGTCGGCTCCTTGGGTGGGATTATGGGTGGGAATACGGTAAGGCTTGGGTGGGATTCTACGGGAACAAACAGGAACAGGCAAACGGCCGCGATGCTGATAAATCAAGCCATTGAAGGATCGTTAAGGATTCAAGAGGAACTAATATGCGCTACTGGTTGATGAAGAGCGAGCCGTCGGAATACAGCATCGACGATTTCGTGCGTGACGGCTCCACCCCCTGGTTCGGCGTGCGGAACTATCAGGCACGCAATTTCATGCGCGACCAGATGAAGGTCGGCGACAAGGTGCTGTTCTACCATTCGTCGTGCGCGGAGCCGGGGATCACCGGCCTGGCCGAAGTGAGCGTGCCGGCCTATCCCGACGCGAGCCAGTTCGAGCGCGACGGCGATTATTTCGATCCCCGGGCCACGCCGGAAAATCCCCGCTGGTTCAACGTCGAGGTCAGGCTGGTGAACAGGACGCGGCTGATGCCGCTGAAGGAAATCCGCAGCTACCCCGAACTCGCTAACATGCGCATCCTGCAGCGCGGCAATCGCCTGTCGATCACCCCCGTCGATCCGGCGGACTACGCGTTCATCCTGAAGAAGCTTTGACGCCCATGGCGATCCGCCGTCCCGGAACATGACCCAGCGGCGCGCCGCACGGGACGCGCGCTGATGCCGGAGCTCGCGCCGGCGCTGCTGGCCGCCTACGCCGGCCTCGGGCTGCTGGTCGGCTTCGTCGCCGGTCTGCTCGGCGTGGGGGGCGGGCTCATCATCGTGCCGGCGCTCATCATGCTGCTGCATGCGCAGAACCTGGCGGCGGGCATCGAACCGCAGGTCGCGCTCGGCACCTCGCTCGCCTCCATCCTGTTCACCTCGCTGTCCAGCGTGCGCGCCCACCATCGGCGGGGCGCCGTCGACTGGCCGCTGGTCGGCCGCATCGCGCCGGGCATCGTTGCCGGCACGCTTGCCGGCGCACTCGTCGCCGCACGGGTGCCGGCGGCGCTGCTGAAGCTCTTTTTTCTCGTCTTCCTGTTCTACGCCGCGCTGCAGATGTGGCTGGATTTCAAGCCGGCTCCCCAGCGCGGTCTGCCGGGGCCGGCCGCCGTCACGGCCGCCGGCGGCGTGATCGGCACGGTGTCGAGCTGGGTCGGCATCGGTGGCGGAACCCTGTCGGTGCCTTTCATGCTCTGGCACAACGTTTCCCTGCACCGCGCCATCGCCACCTCCGCCGCAATCGGTTTTCCCATCGCCGCCGCCGGGGCCCTGGGCTACGTGCTGGGAGGCTGGGACAATCCCCGCGTGCCGGCGCCGAGCCTGGGCTTCGTCTATCTCCCCGCGCTCGCCGGCATCGTCGTCGGCAGCGTGCTGACGGCGCCGCTCGGCGCCGCGACCGCGCACCGCCTCCCCGTGCGCCCGCTGAAACGCGTGTTTGCGCTGCTGCTGCTGGTGCTGGCGCTGCGCATGGCGTGGACGCTCTAGGGTCGCCACGCGCCCGCCGATCCGATTCGGCGCCCGTCCGCCGCGCACGCCCCGGTTCAGCCGTTCAGGCGGTTGAGCAGCAAGGTCGTGCGCTCCGGGTCGACATTCTTCAGCAGGCGCTGCGCCGCCGGCGCGAGGTCCTCGAGGTGCGATTTCAGCACCTGCTGCTTCACCTGCAGCAGGCTGGCCGGATGCATCGAAAAGCTGCGCAGGCCCAGGCCGAGCAGCAGGCGGGTGAGCAGCGGATCGCCCGCCATTTCGCCGCATACCGACACCGGCTTGCCGGCCCTGGCGCCGGCGCGGATGGTCTGCTGGATGAGGGAGAGCACGGCGGGGTGCAGCGGATCGTAAAGGTGGGAAACGCTGTCGTCGGCGCGGTCGATCGCCAGCGTGTACTGGATCAGGTCGTTGGTGCCGATCGACAGGAAATCGAGCTGTTCGGCGAAGAAATTCGCGGTCAGCGCCGCCGCCGGCACCTCGATCATGCCGCCGACCGCGATGCCTTCATCGAATTTCAGGCCATCGCGGCGCAATGAGGACTTGGCTTCCTCGATCCGCTCCAGCGTCTGGCGCAGCTCGGCGAAGCTCGCCAGCATGGGAATGAGGATCGCCACACGGCCATGCATGGACGCGCGCAGGATCGCGCGCAACTGGGTGAGAAACAGCCCGGGTTCGGCGAGGCACAGGCGGATCGCGCGCAGCCCGAGTGCCGGGTTGTCGGCGACGCTGTGCTTCCACTGCGCCTGCTTGTCGGCGCCGAGATCGAGCGTGCGGATGGTCACCGGCTTGCCATCGAGCGCCCTGGCGACCGCCGTGTACGATTCGTACTGCTCGTCCTCGTCCGGCAGGTCGGAGCGGTTGAGGAAGAGAAACTCGCTGCGGAACAGGCCGATGCCGTGCGCGCCCGCCGCCGTCACGGCGTCGATGTCGGACAATAGTTCGATGTTCGCCATCAGCTCGATCGGGGTGCCGTCGAGCGTCGCGGAGCGGCTGGTTTTCAGGCGCTTGAGCTTGTCGGCGTCGATGCGCCACTGATTCTGCCGCAGCTGGTATTCGGCCAGCACCGCCTCGTCCGGGTTGACGATCACCACGCCGTCGCGGCCGTCGACGATGAGGAGGTCGCGGTCGCGGATCAGGCCACGCGCGTTGTGCAGCGCCATCACCGAGGGCAGGCCCATGCTGCGCGCGAGAATCGCGGTGTGCGAGGTGGCGCCGCCAAGGTCGGTGATGAACGCGGCGAAATGCACGTTCTTGAAGATCACCATGTCGGCGGGCGACAGTTCATGCGCGACGAGAATGCGTTCGCTGTCGAACTCGATGTCGAGCGGCAGGCGGCTGGGATGGCCGGTCAGCGCCTTCAGCACGCGCTGCACGACCTGTACCACGTCTTCCTGGCGGCTTCTCAGATAGGCATCGTCGATTTCCTCGAAGCGCGCGACCAGCGCCTCCATCTGCTGCGCGAGCGCCCATTCGGCATTGCACTGCGTCTCGCGAATGAGGCGCTTGGGCGCCTCGGCGATCATCGAGTCGTCGAGGAACATGCGGTGCATGTCGAGGAAAACGGACAGCTCCGCCGGGGCGCTGGGCGAAATGTGGCTGCGCAGTTCCTCGAGCTCGGCGCGCGTGGCGAGAATCGCCCCGTCGAAGCGGTCCAGCTCGTCCTGGATGTATTTTTCGTCGAGCACGTATTGCGGCACTTCGACCCGCGCGCTGGAGGCAAGGTGCGCGTAGCCGATGGCGATGCCGCCGGAGACGCCGATGCCGTGCAGGGAGAAGCTCATGCGCTCACGCTTCCCCGAAGCCGCTGGCGATGAAGCGCGCGAGCGCGTCGATCGCTTCGATCTCGTCCTCGCCCTCGGTCTCCAGGGTGATGACGCTGCCGCGCGCGGCGGCCAGCATCATCACCCCCATGATGCTCTTCGCGTTGACGCGCCGGCCATTGCGCGAGATCGACACCTGGCTCGTGAACTGGGAAGCCAGCTGGGTCAGCCGCGCGGACGGGCGCGCGTGCAGCCCGAGCTTGTTGACGACTTCAACGTCCCGTTGCTGCATGGCACATGGACTCGGAAATATGGGTGATGCTGTTGCGGCCGCCCTCGACGATGCGTTCCACCAGCTGCGGCAGCGCCAGCGTCTCGCGATAGGTCAGCGCCTTGAGCAGCATCGGCAGGTTGACGCCGGTCACGCCTTCGACGAGCCCGGGTTCGAGCACGCGGCACAGCGTGTTGCTCGGGGTGGCGCCGTATACGTCCGTCAGCACGAGCACGCCCTGGCCGGCGTCGAGCTCGTCGAGCCGCGCCTGCAACGCCTTTTGCCGCTCGTCGGGGTCGGCGTGGCCGATGAAATCCAGCGTGACGAGTCCTTGCGGACGCGTCCCCAGCACGTGCGTGACGCACTCGACCAGGCTGTCGCCGAGCGAGCCATGCGCAACGATGAGTATGCCAATCACGACTTCCACTTCGGATGGAAAAGAACCTATTCTAGCGCGAGCGGGGAACCAGGGTGCGGCGCCTCATCGGCGCTCCGGCGCGATGCGCGCCTCCATGCCCGGCGAGACGATCAGCGTTCCCGCCGCATCGACCGCCAGGTAGTCGGAGACGCCGAGCTGCGCGGCGCGTTTCGCCAGGCGGCCGGGACCATCGATGAACAGCGGCTTGGACAGGGCGTCGGAGCGGGTGCCGGCGTGCGGGCCGTGGACCAGTATCGTCACCGACTGCATCTCCACTGCGGGACGGCCGCTGCGCGGGTCGATGAGATGGCTGTAGCGATGTCCCCCCGCCTCGAAGAACCGCTGGTAGTCACCCGAAGTGCCCACCGCCTCGCCGTCGTGGAGCTCCAGCGTGGCGAGCGTGCCGGGGGTGCGCGGGTGCTGGATGCCGACGCGCCAGGCACGTTTGCCGTGGCGTCCCAGCGCGATGATGTTGCCGCCGATGTTGACCAGCGCGTTCGCGATGCCATGCCGCTGCAGAATCACGACCGCCTCGTCCAGCGCGCGCCCCTTGGCGTAGCCGCCGAGATCGATCTGCACCGCGGGGTTGCGGCTCGCTATCGTGTCGCCCTCGATGACGAGATCGGCCATGCGGGGGTGCCGCGCGGCCTGCGCCGCCACTGCCGCGTCGTCCGGCAGCTTCGCCGGCGGCACGTCGGACTGGAATCCCCACAGCGCGATCAGGCCGCCGATGGCCGGATCGAACAGCTCGTCCGACTGCGCGGCGAGCGCCTGGGCGTCGCGCAGCATCGCCGCCAACTCGGGCGACACGCGGACGCGCTCGCCGCGCGCCAGCGCCGCATTGAGGCGCGACAGCTCGCTCGGCTGCCACGCGTGCAGTTGGCGGTGCAGCGCATCGAAGCGTGCCAGCACGGCGGCCGCCGCCGTGCGCGCCTGGGCCTCCGGCACGCCGTAGATGCCCACTTCGACCAGGGTGCCGAATACGTAGGATTGCTGCTGGTGCAGCGGCGGCGCGCTGCACGCGACGAGCACGGCGGCAAGCAGGACCGCGATCAGGCGGCGCGCCGCGGCTGCGCGGGCGGCTGCGCTCACGGACGTACCGCGCGGGCGAAGCTGCGTTCCAGCGCGGCGACGAACTCGCCGGCGACGTCGTATCCGCTTTGTGCCGCGATTTCCTGGAAACCGGTGGGGCTGGTGACGTTGATTTCCGTCAGGTAATCGCCGATCACATCGAGTCCGGCAAGAAAAATGCCCTGTTCTTTCGCCCATGGCGCGATGGTTTCGGCGATGCGGGCGTCGCGTTCCGACAGGGGCTGGACGCGGCCGGTGCCGCCCGCAGCGAGGTTGCCGCGCGTCTCTCCCGCCAGGGGCGTGCGCGCGAGCGCCCACGGTACGACCGTACCGTCGATGAGGAGGATGCGCTTGTCGCCTTCGCTGATCGCGGGCAGGTAGCGCTGCGCCATGATGGCGCGCGCGCCATGGCGGGTGAGCGTTTCCAGGATGACGTTGCGGTTCGGGTCGGTCCGCGTCAGGCGAAACACCCCGGCGCCCCCCATCTCGGTGAGCGGCTTGACGATGATGTCGTCCATTTCGGCGAGAAAATGGCCGATTTCCGCGGCGTCGGCGCAGACCAGGGTCGGCGCGATGAATTGCGGAAAATTCAGGATGGCGAGTTTTTCGTTGAAGGTGCGCAACGCGGCCGGCCGATTCACCACGTGGGCGCCGTTCATCGAGGCGACGTCGAGCAGGTGGGTGGCGAGCAGATAGTCGATGTCGACCGGCGGGTCGGTGCGCATCACCACCGCGCTGAAATCCTTCAGCCGGCAGGTCTCCGCATGCGCGACGCGGAACCCGTCCGCGCCGGCGCCGCTTTCGAGCGCGGCGCAGGGTGCGTGCACCAGGCCGTCGCGCACGAAAAGCTGGCGCGCCTCGCACGCGAACGCCGCATGGCCGCGCGCCATGGCGGCGCGCATCATGGCCAGCGAACTGTCCTTGTGCGGCTTGAGGCGCGCCAGCGGGTCGACGATGAACAGCAGTCTCATGCGTGGGCGTCGGCGAGTTCGTTGAGGGTATCGTCGAGTTCGATGCTGGCCGCCAGCATCGCCAGGCGCGCGATCACGCCGTAGGCGTAGAAACGATTGGGGCTGGCGTCGGGATTGGCGCCGCGGTCGGGCATGAGGCAGGTTTCGTCGAAGGCCAGCGGCACGAAATGCATGCCCGGACTGTTGAGATTTTCGTCGATGCCCCGCGTGGTGTGCACGCGGTAGAAGCCGCCGACGACGAAATGGTCGATCATGTAGACCACGGGTTCGGCCACCGCTTCGTTGATGCTCTCGAAGGTGTAGATGCCCTCCTGGATCAACACCTCGTGGACTTCCATGCCTTCCTTGCCCACCGCCATCTTGTTGCGCTGCCGGCGATTGAGTTCGCGCACGTCGTCGGCGGACTTCACCGTCATGATGCCCATGCCATAGGTACCGGCGTCCGCCTTGACGATGACGAACGGCGGCTGGTCGATGCCGTATTCGTCATATTTGACCTGGATGCGCGCGAGCAGTGCGGAGACCTTCTCCGCCAGGCAGACCTCGCCCTGACGCGCCTGGAAATCGATCTTGCCGCACTGGTCGAAATATGGATCGATCAACCAGGGATCGATGTCGATCAGCCGCGCGAACTCGACGGCCACCTGCTCGTAGGCACGGAAGTGCCGCGACTTGCGGCGCGTCGCCCAGCCGGCGTAGAGCGGCGGCAGGATGGTCTGCTCGATCCCCTTGAGGATGTCCGGTGCCCCGGTCGACAGGTCGTTGTTGAGCAGGACCGCGCAGGGATCGAAGTCCGCCAGGCCGATGCGGTCGCCGTCGCGCACCAGCGGTTCCAGCGTGAGCCGTCCGCCGGCCGGCAGTTCGAGCGTCGTCGGCTGGGTGATGTCCGGGATCAGGGTGCCGATGCGCACGATCAGCCCCGTCTGGCGCAGGATGTGGGCCAGCACCGCGACGTTCTGCAGGTAGAAGGTGTTGCGCGTGTGATTCTCGGGAATCAGCAGCAGGCGCTGCGCATCCGGACAGATCTTTTCCACCGCACCCATCGCCGCGTGGATCGACAGCGACATGAAGGCCGGATTGAGATTGTTGAAGCCGCCGGGAAACAGGTTGGTGTCGACCGGCGCCAGCTTGAAGCCGGCGTTGCGGATGTCCACCGAGGTGTAGAACGGCGCCGCCTGCTCCTTCCATTGCTGGCGGAACCAGTGTTCGATGGTGGGCTGCGCGTCGAGCAGGCGTTTTTCCAGTCCCAGAAGCGGACCGGTGAGTGCGGTGGTGAGATAGGGGACCATGGAACAGGCGTTTGCGAATATCCTTGTATTTTAGGCCAAGCTTGATGTTTGACATCGTTTTGTATCAGCCGGAAATCCCGCCCAATACCGGCAACCTCATCCGGCTGGCCGCCAACACCGGCTGCCGGCTGCATCTGGTCGAGCCGCTCGGCTTCGATCTGTCCGACAGGCAGGTGGCGCGCGCCGGGCTCGATTACCACGACATGGCGTGCGTGCGGGTGCACGCCGACTGGAGCGCGGTGGAGGCCGCGCTGGCCGGGCGCCGCTGGTACGCGTTCACCACCCAATCCAGCCGCAACTATGCGACGGTCAAGTTCGCCCCCGGCGACGTCCTGCTGTTCGGCCCGGAATCGCGCGGCCTGCCCGGTGAACTGCTCGCGCGTTTCGACGCGGGCCATCGCCTGCGCTTGCCGATGCTGCCTGGCTCGCGCAGCATGAACCTGTCGAACGCGGTGAGCGTCACCGTGTTCGAGGCCTGGCGCCAGAACGGATTTTCAGGAGGAGTGTGATGGATTTCATGCAGATTCTGGAAGCCGCGAGCTACCTCGTCACCGTCGTCGGCCTGCCGCTCGCCATCTGGGTGTTCATCCACGACCGCTGGCGCGAGCGGCAGAGCGACGAAGAGGAAATCTTCCTGCGCCTGTCCGACGAATATTCGGCGTTCATGCGCCTGGTCATCGACAACGCCGACCTGCAACTGCTTTCCGCTACGCCGCGCGGCGCGCTGAGCGAAGAGCAACGCGAACGCAGGCACGCGCTGTTCGCCATTCTCGTCAGCCTGTTCGAGCGCGCCTACGTGCTCGTCTACGAGGAGCGCATGAGCGCGCAGCAGGCACGCCTGTGGCAGACCTGGGCCGATTACATGCGGGACTGGTGCGCGCGCGAGGATTTCCGCAGCGCCCTGCCGCGCCTGCTGCAGGGCGAGGATCCCGGTTTCGTCGCCATGATCGGCAGTATCGCCGCGGCGGCGGCGGACCCGCTACCCGCCAGGCCGCTATAGCTGTGCCTCGATGGCAGGAAACAGCTCGCGCTCCTCGAAGCGTACATGCGCGATCATCGTCTTGCCAAACGCTTCCAGACTGGCTGCATCGTGACGCAGCAGACCCGCATGCAGCGCCTGCAGCTGTCGATGCTCGGCGAGGGTGCGTTCGACGAGCGGTTGCTGGGCGGCTGTCTGCAGCAGGGGCAGGAGCGTATCTTCCTCGGTTGCGAAATGCGACTTCAGATGTCCGGCGAGCGCATTCACCGCTTCCGCGCAGGCTGCCGCGATCAGCGCCGTGTCGCCCGATTGCGCGGCGCGTTCGCAGCGCCGTGCGAGGGAGAGCGCGGTGTGATGTTCGCGCGACAGGGGAAGAAGAGCGGGGGCGCGTTTCATGCGATCAAGGGGTCGTGCCGGCGCGCCGCCCGCGCAGCACGCTGCCGACGGTGCCGAGGATGAACAGCACCAGCGCCACGGCATTCAGCATGCCGCCCTGGCTGCGCAGCGCGGGCGCGGCGAGGGCGTCGCCGGCCAGGCGCAGCAGCAGCGAGGCGTGCAGCACCAGCAGCGGCAGGTAGAAGGTCCAGTGATACGGCATCTTGACCCGCACCACCGAGGGAAAAATCACCGGCGCGTGGCCGAACACCATGGAGAACACGAAACCGATCAGGATGGCGTGCAGCACGGCGTCGTAGGCGCTTCCGGCGAGGCCGCCCGCGGCGAGGAGGACGAGACTGCCGACGGCGAGCCAGGCGTAGCCGGAGAGCAGGCAGACGGCGATGAAGCGCGTCAGGCCCTGCTCGCGCACCGTGCGCCGGGCGATGTCCTGGCGCAGCAGCCAGGCCGCCAGGCCGAGCAGCGCGGCGCCGTACAGGACCGCGCCCGCGCGCGTGCCGGCCAGAAAGCCACCCGTGACGAGGGCGGCGAGGATCGCTGCGAACGTCCGTCGCGCGATGGCCGATGGCGGCAGGAAGCGGGACAGTTCCAGGCGTTCGCCGGCGATGGTCAGCACCAGGAAATTGATCCACAGCGCGACGACGTTCGCCACCGGCGTGCCGGCCAGCCAGAGCAGGTTGCCGGCCAGCCAGCTGAATGCGCCCAGCGCCATGGTGAGCATGAACAGCGTGCGCTGGCGCAGCAGGAGCATCACCGTGGCGACGAGCAGGACGCCGCTGCCCAGCGTCGCCGCGACCGCGCCGGCGGCCGCCGGCAAGCCGGCGAGCAGGGCCAGGCCGCCCAGTCCGGTGAAAAGCGGCGCGCTGTAGGCCCAGCGGCGACCCATGGCCACGGCCCGCTCGAGGCCGATCACCGTGCCGAGGAAACCGGACACCATGAGCGGGCCGTGCAGCAGGATGAGCTGTGGATGCGGCAGCGGAACGCCCCAGCCGAGACGCGCAAGGCCGGCAAGCACGCCGGTGGCCAGCGCGGCGAATCCGAGTATCAGGAGGGGCAGGCGAAAGGGGACGCCGAGGTCGCCGGGGCGCATGTTTCAACGGCTCCGGCGCGGCGTGATGCTGCGGATGGCGCGCGTCAGCCGCGCCATCCGAAATGCTCTCGCGCGTGTTCGCTCATGCGCTCCGGTCCCCACGGGGGATCCCACACCAGCCCGAGATCGATGGCGACGCCGGCCGGCGCGAGGGCGCGCAAGGCACGCTCGGCGTCGTCGAGGATCAGTTCCCCCATCGGGCAGGCCGGCGTGGTCATGGTGAGGTCGACGCGCAGGGTGTCCGCCGACACGGTGACGCCGTACACCAGGCCCAGATCGACGATGTTCATGCCGACTTCCGGATCGATGACGCCGCGCAAGGCGGCCCGCACGGCGTCCTCGGTGATGACGGGTGATGTGGGCATGGCGCCTTCCTCTAAGATGTATTGAAAATACATGTTCAATTTAGCAGACCGGGCGGTGCGGGGCAATGCGTGCGCTGCATGGCTGCGCGGCGCGGCACCGCGCCGGCCGCCTCAGAACTCGGCCCTGATTTCGCGATTCAACAGCGCGTCCACCGCCTGTGCCGGCGGCGCGCCATCGAACAGGATCTGGCACACGGCACGGGTGATCGGCATGTCGACGCCCATTTCGGCCGCCAGCGCGGCGACCTCGGGCGCGGTGGTGACGCCTTCGGCGACGTGGCCGAGCTCGGCGAGGATGGCGTCGAGCGCCTGTCCATGCGCGAGGCGCAGGCCGACCTGGCGGTTGCGCGACAGGTCTCCGGTGGTGGTGAGGATGAGATCGCCCAGGCCCGAGAGGCCCATGAAGGTTTCGAAGCGGCCGCCGAGGCCGATGCCGAGCCGGGTCATTTCGGCCAGGCCGCGGGTGATGAGCGCGGCGCGGGCGTTGTGGCCGAGTGCCAGCCCGTCGCAGATGCCGGCGGCGATGGCCATGACGTTCTTCAGCGCGCCGCCGAGTTCGACGCCGACGACGTCGTCGTGGGCATAGATGCGCAGGCGGTGATTCGACAGGGCCCCGGCGAGTCCCCGCGCGAGGGTGTCGTCGTGCGATGCCAGCGTGAGCGCGGTGGGGCAGCCGCGCGCGACTTCCTGCGCGAAACTGGGGCCGGACAGCACGCCGCTTCCGGCGTGGCCGGGCAGCAGTTCCGCCACCAGCTGGTGCGGCAGCTTGCGGCTGCCGGGCTCGAAGCCCTTGCTCACCCAGATGAGCGGCGGCAGCGGAGCGCGGCGGGCCAGCGCGGAGAGGGCGGGACGCAGCGCTCCGCTCGGCACGGCGACGACGACGAGTTCCGCACCGGCCAGCGCGGCGTCGAGATCGGCGCTGAACGCCAGGGCGGCGGGCAGCGGGCAGTCCGGCAGATAGCGCGTGTTGACGCGCGCGTCGCGCATCGCCGCGACCGCGACCGGATCGCGTGCCCACAGCGTGACCGCGTGCTGCGAGGCCCAGGCCGCCGCCAGCGCAGTACCCCAGGCGCCGGCACCGATGATGGCGAGCTTCTTCATCGCCCCCACACTTCGAACATCGGCACCCAGCCCGCCAATCCGTCGGCGTGCCTCACCGGCAGCCAGCCCAGGCCGTCCGGTTCGCCGTCGATTTCCAGCAGTACGCCGCGCGCGGCGAGGAAAACCGTCTCGGCGTCGCCGCGGGGCTGCCTGCGCACGCTGGCGGTCTCGGTCTTGACCATGACGTTGCGCATGCTGCCGAAGGCGGACTGCTCGATCCAGACGAGGCGGCCGTCGTGATCGCGCACCTTGGCCCAGGCGTCGGTGTCGACCACGACTTCGAGCGGCAGGCCGCTGCCGGCGACGGCCACCTTGGCGGCAGCGGTCGAAGGCGCGTCGTACAGTACGGCCGGACGGCTGGTGGTGCGATATTCCAGCGCGTGCGCCGCACCCGCGAGAACCAACAGGGCGCCGGCGGCGAGAAGACGGCTTCGGCCAGGCCTTGCCAGGCGGGATTTCATCTTTTCCACCGGCGTGCGGCCGAGGCGGGGGCGCAGGACGCGTCCATGGCGGGCCGTCGCGTCACGTCTCCGGACGGCGCATCGGGCTCAGTGCGTCTGCGCACCTGCCTGCTGTTGCTGCTGCTGTTGCAGGAACAGGGCCTCGAAGTTCACCGGATTCAGAAGCAGCGGCGGGAAGCCGGCGCGAATGATGACGTCGGACACGGTTTCGCGCAGGTAGGGGAAGACGATGTTGGGGCAGCCGATGTTGAGCACCATCGGCATCTGCTCCTCGGGAATGTTCTGGATGCGGAAAATGCCGGCCTGGGTGCATTCGACCAGGAACAAGGTCTTGTCGCCGTGTTTCGCGGTGACGGTGACGGTGAGGCTGTTCTGGTAGACATCATTCCCGAGTTCGTGGCTGGCGGTCGTCATGTTGACCTCCATCTGCGGCGCTTCGCGTTCCAGGAAGCACTCGGGCGCACCGGGCACCTCGACGGAAAGATCCTTGACGTAGAGTTTTTCGATGTTGAAAACGGGTTGCTGCTGGGCGTCGCTCATGATGTCTCCCTGGGTTGGCAAAACGGAGCCGCGGCCCCGGTCAGCCCGACATTCTACATGGTGGGCGGCGCGTGAGGTTTCGGATCAATGCGCCGCCAGCCAGCGTTTCAGCCCGGCGGCGTCCAGCGCGCCGGAGGTGCGCGCGACCTCGGCGCCGTTCCTGAACAGGATGAGCGTGGGAATGCCGCGGATGTGGTGGCGCATCGACACCTGCGGATGCGCCTCGGTGTCGACCTTGGCGAAGCGCATCCGGGTGGCGAGTTCGCCGGCGACCTGGTGGAACACCGGCGCCATCATCTTGCACGGGCCGCACCAGTCGGCCCAGAAATCCACCAGTACCGGCAGGCCGGCTTTCGCGATGAAGCGATCGAAGCTCGCCTGGGTCAGTTCCACCGGGTGGCCCGGCAGCAGTGGCGTGCCGCACTGGCCGCACTTGGGGCCGTCGCCGAGACGCGCGTCCGGCACGCGGTTGACGGCCAGGCAATGGGGGCAGGCAAGTTCCATGGCGGGGTCCTCGATTTGAATGAACGCCGTCTCAAGGTGGTGCCGGGCGCGGCGAAATCAAGCGCCGTGCGGCAGGGAAGGCCCGGTTCCGGCACCATGGCTGCGCGGGAGGCGCCGCCGCCGCGAGTGTCGGGCATGCCGCGATTCAGGCGTTCAGCAGGGGCACCAGCTCGCCCGCGGCGTCGAGCGCCGAGGTGTCGTCGAAGCCGCCGACGTGGGTGTCGCCGATGAACACCTGCGGCACGGTGCGCCGGCCGCCGGAGCGTTCGACCATTTCGTCCATCTTCGCCGGATCGAGGTCGACGCGGACCTTGTCGATTTCGGCGACGCCGCGGCTTTTCAGCAGCCGCTCGGCGGCGACGCAGTAGGGGCACACGGCGGTGCAGTACATCACGACTTTGGCCATGAGGGTTTCCTTTTCATTTCTGGGTGATGGGGAGATTCGCGCGTTGCCACGCGAGGATGCCGCCCGCCTGGTTGTAGACCGTGGTGAAGCCGGCCTTCCTGAGCATGCGGCAGGCGCGTGCCGAGCGCTGGCCGCTGCGGCAGGTGACGAGGATGGGCGTGCTCCTGAACTTGTCGAGTTCGTTCAGCCGTCCGGCGAGCTTGCCCACCGGAATGTGCCTGGCGCGCGGAATGTGCCCGCTCGCGTATTCCTTGTCCTCGCGCACGTCGAGCACCAGCGCGTCGTCGTTGTAGAGCCGGGTGGCCTTCAGCGTGTCGGCCTGTTCCACGCCCGACAGGCGTTCGCCGACGAAGGACCACGCCAGCATGCCGCCGGAAACCGCCGCCAGCGCGGCGAGCATCCAGTTGTCCTGGAGAAATTGCGTGTCCATGGGGGGCTTACAGGCCGCAACCCTGTTTGACGCCCGCCTTTTTCAGCATCGAGTCCATCGGGCAGAAACGGGTGAAACCGGACTGGAACAGGTTGAAGCCGACGAAGGCGGTGAACCATAGCCAGGACGTCTGCGTCAGGTCGGCGCTGCCGTTGACGTGGGCGAGCGCGAGGGACAGCAGGATGAAGAAACCGGCGACGATGCGCACGATGCGTTCAACGGTCATGGACGAGACTCCTCAAGCAGTGGGGGACGAATGTTTGCGGTAGTTGGCCGCGTAATAGAGTACCGGGATCACCAGCAGGGTGAGCAGGGTGGAGACGAAGATGCCGGAGATGAGCGACACCGCGAGGCCCGAAAAGATCGGATCGTCGAGAATGAAAAAGGCGCCCAGCATCGCCGCCAGCCCGGTGAGCACGATGGGCTTGGCGCGCGCCGCCCCGGCCTGGATCACCGCGTCCTGGAAATCCGTGCCGGAGGCGACCTGGTCGTTGGCGAAATCGACCAGCAGGATCGAATTGCGCACGATGATGCCGGCCAGCGCGATCATGCCGATCATCGAGGTCGCGGTGAACTGCGCACCCAGCAGCGCATGGCCGGGCATCACGCCGATGATGGTGAGCGGGATCGGCGCCATGATGATGAGCGGCGTCAGGTAGCTCTTGAAGTGCGCGACCACCAGAATGTAGATGAGAATGAGGCCCACGGCGTAGGCGATGCCCATGTCGCGGAACGTTTCGTAGGTCACCTGCCATTCGCCGTCCCACTTCAGGCTGAATCCGGCGTAGGGATCGGCGGGCTGGCGAATGAAATGCTCGGCCAGCGCGCCGCCCGCCTCGAGGGGACGGGCCTTGAGTTCGCCGCGCATGGCGAACAGGCCATACAGCGGTGAATCCAGCGTGCCGCCCGTGTCGCCGAACACGTACACGACCGGCAGCAGGTTCTTGTGGTAAATGGTTTTTTCGCGCGCGCTGGGCATGATCTCGACCAGTTCGGAGAGCGGCACCAGGTTGCCCTGGATCCCGCGTACCGGCAGTTTGAGCAGTTCGTCGATGCGGTTCTGCCGTTCCGGCGGCAGCGCGACGCGCACCGGAATTTCGTATTTCGCGCCGCTGCCGTGGATGGGCGTGACGTTTTCCCCGGACAGGCCCATCCTCATCGCCTCGACGATGTCCTTCTGCGCCACGCCCGCCATCGCGGCCTTGTTCTGCAGCACGCGCAGCACGAAACGCTGCGCGTCGTCCTCGACGCTGTCGTCGATGGCGACGATGCCCGCGGTGCGCTCGAACACGCCGCGCACCTCCTTGGCGACGTCCATCTGCGCCTCGTAGTCGGGGCCGTAGACTTCGGCGACGATGGGAGACATCACCGGCGGACCGGGCGGCACCTCGACCACCTTGACGTCGGCGCCGTACCGCTTCGCCACGGCTTCGACCAGCGGCCGCACTTCCTGCGCGATCTCGTGGCTCTTGCGCGTGCGCGCGTGCTTGTCGACCAGGTTGACCTGCAGGTCCCCCAGTTCGGGGCCGGCGCGCAGGTAGTATTGCCGCACCAGGCCGTTGAAGTTGATCGGCGAGGCCGTGCCGGCATAGGCCTGGTAATCCGTGATCTCGGGTACGCCGGCCAGCGTCTGGCCCATCTCGGCGAGCACCTGCGCGGTCTTCTCCAGCGGCGTGCCGACCGGCATGTCGACGACGACCTGGAACTCCGACTTGTTGTCGAACGGCAGCATCTTGAGGATCACCAGCTTCACCACGGGCAGCGCCACCGATAGCAGGATGGCGGCGCCGATGCCGAGCCACAGCCGGTTGCGCGCGGTGCGCCCGGCCGCCCCGCGCAGAAAGGGCGTCATGCGGGCGTGGAACAGCCGCGGCAGCCAGGCGCTGCGGTCTTGCGCGCCGTGGGTTTCCTGCCTGATCAGCCGGAGTGCCAGCCAGGGCGTGACGATGAAGGCGATGGCGAGTGAAATCAGCATGCCGATCGAGGCATTGATCGGGATCGGGCTCATGTACGGGCCCATCAGGCCGGTGACGAAGGCCATCGGCAGGAGCGCGGCGATCACGGTGAAGGTGGCGAGAATGGTGGGCCCGCCCACCTCGTCCACGGCGCGCGGAATGATCGCCTCCATGCCGTCGCGGTCCAGGCCCATGCGGCGATGGATGTTCTCCACCACGACGATGGCGTCGTCGACCAGAATGCCGATGGAGAAGATGAGGGCGAACAGCGACACGCGGTTGAGGGTGAACCCCCACGCCCACGATGCGAACAGCGTGGCGGCGAGCGTCAGCAGCACCGCGGCGCCGACGATGAGCGCCTCGCGGCGGCCGAGCGCGAACAGCACCAGCAGCACCACCGAGGCCGTGGCGAAGATCAGTTTCTGGATCAGCTTCTTCGCCTTGTCGTCGGCGGTGGCGCCATAGTTGCGGGTGACGGTCGCTTCGACGCCTTCCGGAATCACGCTGCCATGCAGGCCGGCGACACGGGCGATGACTTTCTCTGCCACGTCGACCGCGTTTTCACCGGGTTTTTTCGATACCGCGAGCGTCACCGCGGGAAAGGTCTGCCCGGCCTCGGCCGCGTCCGTGCCGCCGGCACCGGGGCCGTGCCAGACGTAGCGCGGGGGCTGGTCGGCACCGCCGACGATGCTCGCGATGTCGCTCATGTAGACCGGGCGGCCGGCCGCGACGCCGACGACGAGTCGCCTCACGTCGTCGACGCCGGACAGGAAGGTGCCGGTCTGGACCAGGATTTCCTGGTTGTCCGACACCAGCGTGCCGGAGGGCTGCGCCGCGTTCGACACCTGCAGGGCGTCGCGGATGTCCTTGGCCGACACGCCGAACGCCGCCATGCGGTCGGGATCCATCAGCACCCGCACCGCGCGGCCGGGGCCGCCGGTGGTGGTGACCTCGCGCGTACCGGCGATGCGTTTCAGCTCGATCTCGGCGGCATGGGCGATCTGTTCCAGTTCATAGGCCCCGCGAGCTTCGTCGCGCGTCCACAGGGTGACCGTCACGATCGGCACGTCGTCGATGCCCAGGGGCTTGATGATCGGCTCGCCGACGCCGAGTTCGGGCGACACCCAGTCGCGGTTGGCCTGTACCGTGTCGTAGAGCCGCACCAGCGCCTGCGTGCGGTCCTGGCCGACGAGATATTGCACCGTCAGCACCGCCATGCCGGGCTTCGACACGGAGTAGATGTGCTCGATCCCGGAGATCTGCGAAAGCACCTGTTCGGCCGGAGTCGCCACCAGCGCCTCGACGTCCTTCGCCGACGCGCCGGGGAAGGGGATGAACACGTTCGCCATGGTCACGTTGATCTGCGGCTCTTCCTCGCGCGGCGTGGCGAGGATGGCGAACAGGCCCAGCAGCGCCGCGACCAGCGCGATCAGCGGCGTGAGCTGGGAAGTGAGAAAGAAGCGGGCGATGCGCCCGGAGATTCCCATGCTGCCTCATTTCCCCGCGGCTGGGGTGGGACGCCTGGCGTAGATGCCCGCCTTCACCGGATCGAGGGCGATGACTTCGCCGGGATCGAGTCCCGCCAGCACCTCGATTTCGCCATGCGCGCCGGCCGTGCCCAGGCGGATCTGGCGCAGGCTGACGCGCTCTTCCTTCACCACGTAGACGGCGGTGACCTCGGAGCGGCGCACCACCGCGTCGGCGGGAATGGCGAGCTTGCGCGCGCTGCCGGTGGCGAAGTGAGCGCGTGCGAACATGCCGGGAATGATGCCCTCGGTGCCGCCGGGCAGGTCCAGGCGCACCTTCACCGTGTGGGTGGCGATGTCGGCCGCGGGCAGGACCGTGACGCCGCTGGCGTCGAGCCATTTGCCGAGCGAGGGGATTTCGACCGCGACACGCGGCGCGGCCTTGATCTCGGCAAGCTTGTATTGCGGAATGCTGGCGACCACGCGCATGTCCTTGGGATCGAAGCCGGTCATCAGCGCCTGCCCCGGCGTGACCGATTCACCCGGTTCGACGTGGCGCACCGCGACCACTCCCGAGAACGGCGCGGTGATCGTGGTGTAAGCGCTCACCGCCGCGGTCTGGCCTACACCAGCGCGTGCGGCCCGTGCGGCCGCTTCGGCGGCACGGTATTCGGCGGTGGCGCGATCGAGCGCCGCCTGGCTGATGAACTTCTGCTGGAACAATTGCTGCTGGCGCTCGAAGGTGGCACGGGCGTTGGCCAGGTTGGCCTCCGCCTGGGCGACCTGCGCCTGGCTCCCGGCCACCGCGGCGCCGAGTTCCTGCGCCGACAGGCGCACGATCACCGTGCCGGCCCTGACGTAGTCGCCGGCGTCGAAATTCACCGCGGCCACGCGTCCGGCCACCTGCGCCGAGACCGTCGACTGCTTGACGGCCTCGACCGTGGCTTCGGTCGAATATCCGGTGTCGATCATCTGGTACCCGACCGGTGCGACGGCAAACGGCAGCGCCGCCGACGCCGGCAGCGCGAACGACAGGGCAAGGAACAGCAGATAGGTGGGCTTGGCCATGCGGTCACCTTCGAAAATATTTATTAGTGTATTCTAATATTCATTCAGATTCAATTGCTTGCCGCATCGGCACGGGTGGGGCGCCGATGCCGCGTGGCAGCAGTATGCGGCACAAGCCGTTGTCGATCCAGAGCACGGGGTGCGGTGCGGGCCGTGGTGCGGACCTTTGGTTACAATCGGCTTTTGTTTCCGGCACCGCGTCCATGCAAACCCTCACCGTCGACCTCGGCGACCGCGCCTATCCCATCCACATCGGCCCCGGCCTGCTCGACCGGGCTGAACTGATCGTGCCGCACCTTGCGCAGAAGCGGGTCATGGTGGTGACCAACACCACCGTCGCGCCGCTGTACCTCGCGCGCCTCACCGCGGCGCTGGAGGGCGCGGGCGTCACGGTGGCCAACGTGGTGCTGCCCGACGGCGAGGTCCACAAGAACTGGGAGACGCTCAGCCTGGTGTTCGACGCCCTGCTGGCCGGGCGCGCCGAGCGCAAGACCACCCTCGTCGCGCTGGGCGGCGGGGTGGTCGGCGACATGACCGGTTTTGCCGCCGCCTGCTACCAGCGCGGCGTGCCCTTCGTGCAGATTCCCACCACGCTGCTGTCGCAGGTCGATTCCTCGGTCGGCGGCAAGACCGGCATCAACCACCCGCTCGGCAAGAACATGATCGGCGCGTTCCATCAGCCCAGGGTGGTGCTCGCCGACACCGATACGCTGCACACGCTGCCGGCGCGCGAACTCTCCGCCGGGCTCGCCGAGGTCGTCAAGTACGGCCTCATCCGCGACGCCGACTTCCTCGCCTGGCTGGAAGCGAACATGGCCGGACTGCGGGCGCTGGACCCTGCGGCGATCACCCGGGCGATCCACCGCTCCTGCGAAATCAAGGCGCAGATCGTGGCGCAGGACGAGCGCGAGGGCGGCGTGCGTGCGATCCTCAACCTTGGCCACACGTTCGGCCATGCCATCGAGAGCGGCATGGGCTATGGCAACTGGCTGCACGGCGAGGCGGTGGCGGCGGGCATGGTGCTCGCCGCAATGGCCTCGCAGCGCCTGGGCTGGCTGGACGAAGCCGACGTCGCGCGCACGCGCGCCATCGTGCGCGCCGCCGGCCTGCCGGACGCCGCGCCCGAACTCCCCTTCGAGACCTGGCTCGAGCACATGGGCCACGACAAGAAGGTCGAGGGCGGCAGACTGCGTTTCGTGCTGCTGAAACGGCTGGGCGAAGCGGTGATCACCGGCGACGTGCCGGACGCCGTGCTGCGTGGGATCCTGGCGCGCCGGGCCGACGCCGCCGCCACGTAACGCCCCCTCCCGCGTAGCCGCCCCCTCTCCGCCCCATCGCCATGCGCCGGCCAGCGCGCCGCATGGCCGCGTGTTCGCGCGCGGCCGCCGGTCCCGACCCCGCCGGACAGGAGAATCACGATTACTTGATGTAGATCAAGGATATGTTTTTCCGTCTGGCGCATGATACGCATCAAGTGGTGCGATGAGCCCCGCTGGTGTTCATCCGATCAACTCTGAGTGAGGGGAAGGCAAATGAGGAAACTGTATCAAACCGCGTCATCGGTGCTTGCCTTGGCAATAGCGGGTATTTTCAATCCGGTGCAGGCGGCCGACGCGCCGGGCCTGACGGCGGAGCAGAAGGCCACGGCATCGAACATCTATTTCGAGCGCTGCGCCGGGTGCCACGGCATTCTGCGCAAGGGTGCGACCGGCAAGAACCTGGAGCCCGTCAATACGCTCAAGCTCGGGCAGAACCGCCTGGAAAAGATCATCGCCTACGGTACCGAAGGCGGCATGGTCAACTTCGACGACATCCTGACCCAGGATGAAATCAGCCTGATGGCGAAATACATCCAGGAAACCCCGGATGCGCCGCCCGAGTGGGGCATGAAGGAAATGATGGACAGCTGGAAACTGGCCGTCAAGCCCGCCGACCGCCCGAAGCGGCAGATGAACAAGATCAACCTGAAGAACGTGTTCTCGGTGACGCTGCGCGACACCGGCGAGGTGGCGCTGATCGACGGCGACACCAAGCAGATCTGGGGCATCGTCAAGACCGGCTACGCGGTGCACATCTCGCGCGTGTCCAAGTCCGGCCGCTACGTCTACGTGATCGGGCGTGACGGCAAGGTCGACCTCATCGACATGTGGTTCGAGAAGCCGACCATCGTCGCGACGATCAAGGTCGGCATCGAGGCGCGCTCGGTCGAGGTGTCCAAGGCCAAGGGCTATGAAGACAAGTACGCCATCGCCGGCTCCTACTGGCCGCCGCAGTACGTGATCACCGAAGGCGACACGCTCAAGCCGCTGAAGCTCATGTCGACCCGCGGCGTCACGGTGGACGGCGAATATCACCCCGAGCCGCGCGTCGCCTCGATCGTGGCCACCGAAGGCAAGCCGGAGTGGGTGGTCAACGTCAAGGAAACCGGCATGATCAAGCTGGTGGACTACTCCGACATCAAGAACCTGAAGGAAACCACCATCGAGTCCGCCAAGTTCCTGCATGACGGCGGCTGGGATTCGACCAAGCGCTATTTCCTGGTCGCGGCGAACGCCTCCGACAAGGTGGCGGTAGTCGATACCAAGACCGGCAAGCTGGCGGCCCTGGTGGACACCAAGTCCAAGCCCCATCCGGGTCGTGGCGCGAACTTCAAGCATCCGAAGTTCGGGCCGGTGTGGGCGACCTCGCACCTGGGGTCCGACGTCATCACCCTGATCGGCACCGACCCGGTCAAGCATCCGAAGTATGCCTGGAAGGTGGTGGCGGAACTGCAGAACCACGGTTCCGGTTCGCTCTTCGTCAAGACCCATCCGAAGTCGCGCAACCTGTGGGCGGACGCGCCGCTGAACCCGGAGCCCGACGTCGCCGAATCGGTGACGGTATACGACCTGCGCGACCTGTCGAAGGCACCCGAGGTGATCAACATCGCCGAGCTTGCGGACCTGCCCGAGACCAAGGCGGTGAAGCGCACGGTGCATGCGGAGTACAACGCCACGGGTGACGAGGTGTGGTTCTCGATCTGGGCGGGCAAGACCGATCCGTCCGCGATCGTGGTGATGGACGACAAGACCCGCAAGCTGAAGCACGTGATCAAGGATCCCAGGCTCATCACGCCGACGGGCAAGTTCAACATCCTCAACACGCAGCATGACATCTATTGAATGAGGCTCGAGCGGGCGGGCGGGGGCAGCCCCGCCCGCTGTTCGCGACGAGGGAGCAAGACACCATGAATGCAAAGAAGGGCTGGTGGGCGCGGCTGCGCTCGCCGACCGCCAGGTATTCCGTCCTGACGCTGCTGGGTGGCGGTTTCGTCGCCGGCATCCTGTTCTGGGGCGGTTTCAACACCGGCATGGAAGCCACCAATACCCTGGAATTCTGTATCTCGTGCCACGAGATGCGCGACAACGTCTACCAGGAATACAAGCAGACCGTCCACTATTCGAACCGCACCGGTGTGCGGGCGGTCTGCTCCGATTGCCACGTACCCAAGGACTGGACGCACAAGATCGTCCGCAAGGTGCAGGCCAGCAAGGAGCTGTATGGCAAGCTGGTCGGGACCATCGACACCAAGGAAAAGTTCGAGGCCAAGCGTCTCCAGCTGGCGCGCAACGAATGGAAGCGCATGAAAGCGTCGGATTCCCGTGAGTGCCGCAACTGCCACAGCTTCGACGGCATGGATACCGAGGTGCAGAAGACGCGCGCCAGGAAACAGCACGAAATGGCGCTCGAGGACAAGATGACCTGCATCGATTGCCACAAGGGGATTGCCCACCACAAGCCGGAGGGCATGACCGAAGAGGACGAGGAGTGAGCCGCGTCCGGCGGAATCCCACACGCTTGCATTCAACTCAAGGAGATCTGGCATGAACAAGAGAAGACTCGGCATTTCGGTCCTGGGACTCGCGCTTGCCGCGAGCGCCGGCACCGCACTCGCGGCTCCCGACTGGAGCAAGGTGCCGGCGCGCAAGGTGACCGTGTTCTATCCCGGAACGTCGAACATCGAGTGGATCATGAACGGCACGCAGCATGGCGGCGCCAAGGGACTGAAGAAGGGCGAGGCGTGCATCGGCTGCCACGAGGACGAGAAGACCCACAACGTCGACATCGCCTCGGACAAGATCCTCAAGGGCGCGAAGCTCGAACCCAAGCCGGTCGCGGGCCGCGTGCCGACCATCCCGGTGACGGTGCAGGCCGCCAACGACGGCGCGAACCTCTACCTGCGCTTCAGCTGGAAGGATGTCGGCAGTGGCGCGGAGAAAATGGACAAGGACAACCCCGTCAAGCTCGCGGTCATGCTCGAGGACAACAAGGTCACCGCCAAGGACAAGCGCGGCGCCACCGTGCAGATCGGCCGCGCCGGCGGCTGCTGGGGCACCTGTCATGCCGACGCGCGCACCATGCCGGGCGCCGATGACAAGAAGACCAAGTACGTGAGCGGCGCCTCGCTCGCAGCGGGCAACTATTACGATCTCATCCAGTGGCAAAGCGGAAAAGGCGGCAAGGGAATCGACGGCTACGTCGCCGACAAGCGCGTGATGGATGGCGGCAAGGCGCTGGTGAAAGCCGAAGGCAAGAAGGAAGGCGACACCTGGGTGGTGGTCTTCACGCGCAAGCTCACGGGCGGCGAGGGCGACATCGCGCTGGCTTCCGGCAAGACCTACAACATGGGCTTTGCCATCCACAACGACCATGCGGCGGGGCGCTTCCACCACGTTTCCTTCGGTTACAGCCTGGGCATCGATTCCAAGGCGGACATCACCGCGGCGAAGTGACGGGCACGGAGACATGGCACTGAACGCGGGCGGCCGCCACGCTCCGGCGCGCGGCGCACTCAACTGGGCAGGAACGGCACGCTCGACGTGTGCCGCCCTGGTGTTCGTCGCGGGTGCCGCGTCCGCCACCGAGGCCGAAGTGGGAATTCAGGGCATGCGTTTCGACCCGCCGACGCTGCGGGTCAAGGCGGGAACCGCCGTCGTCTGGGTCAACCGCGAGAAGCGCACCAACCACTCCGTCCGCTTCGAGCAGGAGAACGACCTGGAATCCGACCGCCTGTTCCCCGGCGAGACCTGGCGCCGTACGTTCGAGCGGCCCGGCGCCTATCCGTACCGTTGCGGTCCGCATCCGGAGATGCGCGGCCTGATCGAAGTGACCGAATGAAGCGATGTCGACTCCCATGGTTCGCGATGCTGCTCGTGATTCCCGCCGCGGCGCCCGCGGCGGCACCGGATGCCGCGCGGCAGCAGGCGCTGGCGCAGTTGGTGCGCCAGGACTGCGGCTCCTGCCACGGCATGACGCTGGCCGGCGGGCTGGGCCTGCCGTTGCGTCCCGAGGCGCTGCGCGACAAGCCGAAGGAAAGCCTGGTCGCGACCATCCTGTACGGCCGCCCGGGCACGGCCATGCCGCCGTGGGCACCGTTCCTCGGCGAAGCCGAGGCCGAGTGGATCGTCGACATGTTGCTGGAGGGAAAATTCTGATGTCTCGCTGGTCGTCTTTTCTTGCCTTGCTCGTGCTGGTGCTGCAGGGTTGCGCGCAGGCCCCGCTGCGCGGCACCGGCGATCTCGGCGTGGTGATCGAGCGCGCCGCCGGCAGCGTGGGCATCGTCGAGACCAGCGGCCGCACCCTGCTCGGCCGCGTCGAGGGACTGGGCGACCTGTCGCACGCCTCGCTGAATTTCTCGCGCGACGCGCGGTACGCCTACGTGTTCGGCCGTGACGGCGGCCTGACGCAGATCGACCTGCTGCGGCGGAAGCTGGTCCACCGCACCCTGCAGGCGGGCAACAGCATCGGCGGCGCGATCTCGCAGGACGGCCGGCTGCTCGCCGTCGCCAACTATGTGCCTGGCGGCGTGAAGGTGTTCGACGCCGCCACGCTCGAATTGCTCGCCGACATCCCGGCGGTGGACGACGCGGGCAAGTCGTCCAAGGTGATCGGCCTGGTCGATGCCGGCGGCAACCGCTTCGTGTGGAGCCTGTTCGAGGCCGGGGAAATCTGGGTCGGCGATTTCCGCGACCCGCGCCAGCCGCAGATCCGCAAGTTCCGCAACGTCGGCAAGGAACCCTACGACGCCATGATCACCGCGGACGGCAGGCATTATCTCGCCGGCCTGTTCGGCGAGGACGGTCTCGCGCTGCTCGACCTGTGGCGCCTCGACGCCGGCGTCACGCGCGTGCTCGACGGCTACGGGCGCGGTGAACAGAAGCTGCCGGTCTACAAAATGCCGCATCTGGAGGGCTGGGCCGCGACCGGCAGCGAACTGCTGGTGCCGGCGGTCGGCCGGCACGAGGTGCTGGTGGTGGACCAGGACGGCTGGCGGGAAACCGGCCGCATCGCGGTGCACGGCCAGCCGGTGTTCGTCGTCGCGCGCCCGGACAACCGCCAGGTATGGGTGAACTTCGCCTTTCCGCACAACGACACGGTGCAGATCATCGACGTACCGAGCCGCCAGGTCGTGCGTACCTTCAAGCCGGGACGCGGCATCCTGCACATCGAATTCACGCCGCGCGGCGAGCACGCCTGGCTGTCGGCGCGCGACGACAACAAGGTGCTGATCTACGACAGCGAAAGCCATGCCCTCGTCGGCGAGGTTCCCCTCGACAATCCGAGCGGCATCTTCTTCACCCACCGCGCGCATCGCACTGGCCTATGACCGCCGACCTGGAGTTCCGCCTGCTGAACGATTTCCAGCACGACTTCCCGCTGACGCCGGCGCCGTTTGCCGCGCTCGGCGAAGCGCTCGGCGTGGCCGAGGACGCAGTGCTGGCGGCGCTTGCCCGCCTGCAGGCGCAGGGCGCGGTGAGCCGTGTCGGCGCGGTATTCCGCCCGCGCAGCATCGGCGCCAGCACCTTGGCCGCGCTCGCCGTGCCGGAGCACGACCTGGAGCGGGTGGCGCATCTGGTGAGCGCCTATCCCGAGGTCAACCACAACTATCAGCGCGAGCACCGCTACAACCTCTGGTTCGTCGTCACTGCCCCGGACGAACTGGCGCTGCAGCGCGTGCTGCATGAAATCGAGGAACGCGCGGGGCGGCGTGTGCTGTTCCTGCCGCTGGTCGAGGACTATCACATCGACCTCGGCTTCGACCTCACCGGCGCGCGCGGCAAGCGCATGCGCCGCGTCGAGACGCATGCCGGAGGCAGACACCTGCCCTACGTGCCGAGCGCCGCGGAAACCCGTCTGATCGCCGCCATCCAGGCGGGCCTGCCCCTGGTGCCGCGGCCGTATGCCGCGGTTGCCGCGCAGACCGGGATGAGCGAGGACGCGGTGATCGCGGTCCTGCAAAAATTCGTCGAGCGCGGCGTGATCCGGCGCATGGGCGTGGTGGTGCGCCACCATGAGCTGGGCTACCGCGCCAACGCGATGGTCGTGTGGGACGTCCCCGACGCGATGGTGAGCGAAGTCGGGACCTGCCTGGGCGGCATGGAGTACGTGACCCTGTGCTACCGCCGGCCGCGCCGCCTGCCGGCATGGCGCTACAACCTCTTCTGCATGATCCACGGCCGCGACCGCGCCGAGGTGCTGGCGCGCGTCGGCGCGATGCGCCGGGACTGCGGCCTCGAATCGATCGCGTTCGAAGTGCTGTTCAGCACGCGCCGCTTCAAGCAGTGCGGGGCGCGCTACGTCCGCGCTGCGGCGTGACGCCATGGACGCGCTCGACCGCGCCATCGTCAACCGGCTGCAGCATGGCTTCCCCATCTGCGAGCGTCCCTACGCCGAGGTGGCGGAGGAAATCGGTTGCAGCGAGGACGAGCTCCTGGCGCGTCTCGACGACCTCCTGGACCGGCGCATCCTGAGCCGTTTCGGGCCGATGTATCACGCCGAGCGCCTCGGTGGCGGGCTCTGCCTGGTGGCGATGAAGGTGCCGCCGACGGATTTCGAGCGCGTCGTCGCGCTCGTCAACGCCCTGCCCGAGGTCGCCCACAATTACCAGCGCGACCACGTCTTCAACATGTGGTTCGTGCTCGCCACCGAAACCCCGCAGGGGCTCGATACCGCCCTGCGGCGAATCGAGCGCGAGACCGGCTATTCGACCTACGCCATGCCGAAGATCCGCGAATTCTTCGTCGAACTGAAGCTGCGCGCCTGAGTATGGAAGCCGCTTCACTGGACGCACTCGATCGCCGCATCCTGCTCGCCACGCAGGCGGGCCTGCCGCTGGTCGCGCAGCCCTATCGCGCCGTCGCAGAGCAGGTCGGCGCGAGCGCGGACGAGGTGATGGCGCGCATGCGGCGCATGCTCGACGCGGGCATCATCCGCCGCATCGGCGCGGTGCCCAACCACTACGCCCTCGGCTATACCGCCAACGGCATGACCGTGTGGGACGTGGCCGACGATCGCGTGCTCGCGCTCGGAGGTGCGGTGGGGGAGCTCGAGGCGGTGAGCCACTGCTACCTGCGTCCGCGCTGGCTGCCGGAATGGCCGTACAATCTGTTCGCCATGGTGCATGGCCACGACCGCGCCGAGGTGGAACGAAAGGCGCGGCAGATTGCCGAACTGCTCGGCGACGCCTGCGGCGCGCACGCCATCCTCTACAGCACGCGCATCCTGAAAAAAACCGGCCTGCGCTTCGCCTGAGCCCGAACCGACGAGACCCCCATGTTCAGAATCTCCCAGTACATGCAGGAAATCGCCCAGCCCACGCCGCTGGGGCCGGCGCGCACCCCGCCCGGCCCGGTGGTGATCTGGAACCTCATCCGGCGCTGCAACCTGACCTGCAAGCACTGCTACTCGATATCGGCCGACAAGGACTTCCCCGGCGAACTCTCCACCGCGGAAGCCTTCGCCGTGATGGACGATCTGAAGCGCTTCCGTGTGCCGGTGCTGATCCTCTCCGGCGGCGAGCCGCTCCTGCGTCCCGACATCTTCGACATCGCCACGCGTGCCAAGGCCATGGGCTTCTATGTCGGACTGTCGTCCAACGGCACGCTGATCGACAGCGGCAACATCGAGCGCATCGCCGCGGTCGGTTTCGACTACGTCGGCGTGAGCCTCGACGGCATCGCGCAGACGCACGACACCTTCCGCCGCATGGACGGCGCGTTCGACAAGTCCATGCACGGCATCCGCCTGTGCAAGGCGCGCGGCATCAAGGTCGGCATCCGCTTCACCCTGACGCAGGACAACGCGCACGACCTGCCCGCGCTGCTGCAACTGCTGGAGGACGAGGAGCTCGACAAGTTCTACCTGTCGCACCTGAATTACGCCGGGCGCGGCAACCGCAACCGCAGGACCGACGCCTATCACCGCACCACGCGGCAGGCCATGGATCTGCTCTTCGACACCTGCTGGCGCGCGGAACGGAGCGGCCGGCGCAAGGAATTCGTCACCGGCAACAACGACGCCGACGGCGTCTATCTGCTCTTGTGGGTGCGCGAGCACTTTCCGCACCTCGAGGCGCACATGCGCGCCAGGCTGGAACAGTGGGGCGGCAATTCGAGCGGCGTCAACGTCGCCAACATCGACAACCTGGGCAACGTCCATCCCGACACCATGTGGTGGAACCATACGCTGGGCAACGTGCGCGAGCGGCCGTTCTCGGAAATATGGATGGACACCTCCGACCCCATCATGGCCGGCCTCAAGGCGCGCCCGCGCACGGTCGGCGGCCGCTGCGGCGCCTGCGCGCATTTCGCCATCTGCGGCGGCAACACGCGGGTGCGCGCCTGGCAGGTGAGCGGCGACCCGTGGGCGGAGGATCCCGCCTGTTATCTCACCGACGAGGAAATCGGCATTGAAGTGCATGCGTAACGTTCTCGCCGGTCTCGCGATGCTGGTGGCCGGCGGCGCATCCGCCGAACCCGCGCCCGACGCGACGGCCCTCTACGCGCAGCATTGCGCGAGCTGCCACGGCGCCGGACGCCTGGGCGGCATCGGTCCCGCGCTGCTGCCGGAAAACCTGTCGCGCCTGCGCCGCGGCGAGGCGGTCAAGGTCATCGCCCAGGGGCGCGCGGCGAGCCAGATGGCCGGTTTTTCCGACAAGCTCGCGCCAGCCGAGATCGAGGCGCTCGCCGATTTCATCTACACGCCGCTGGCCGAGGTGCCGGTGTGGGGCGCAAAGGAAATCGCCGCCACCCGCGTGCGCCACGTAGCGTCGGCGAAGCTGCCGGCGCACCCCGTGTTCAAGGCCGATCCGCACAATCTCTTCGTGGTGGTGGAACTCGGCGACCATCACGCCACCATCCTCGACGGCGACCGCTTCGAGCCGATCCACCGCTTCGCCACGCGCTTCGCCCTGCACGGCGGGCCGAAGTTCTCGCCCACCGGGCGCTTCGTCTACTTCGCCTCGCGCGACGGCTGGATCAGCAAGTTCGACCTCTACAGCCTGCAGACCGTCGCCGAGGTGCGTGCCGGCCTCAACACGCGCAACCTCGCGGTGTCCGGCGACGGCCGGACGCTCCTGGTCGGCAACTACCTGCCGCACAGCCTGGTGCTGCTCGACGCCACCGACCTGCGCGTCATCAAGGTCATTCCCACGGTCGGCGAGGACGGCGTCTCCTCGCGCGTGTCCGCCGTCTACCAGGCCGAGCCGCGCGGCAGCTTCGTCGCCGCGCTGAAGGATACCCACGAGGTGTGGGAGATCGACTACACGCAGCGGGAGTTTCCCGTGCGTCGCATCGCGGTCGACGACTATCTCGACGACTTCTTCTTCGACCAGTCCTACAAGCTTCTCATCGGCAGCGCGCGCGACAGCCACAAGGGACAGGTGCTCGATCTCGATTCCGGACGGAAAATCGCGGAACTGGCGCTTCCCGGCATGCCGCACCTGGGTTCCGGCATCACCTGGGACTACCAGGGTCGCCCGGTCATGGCCACGCCCAACATGAAGACGGGCGTGGTGAGCGTCATCGACATGCAGACCTGGCAGACGGTGAAGGCGATCAAGACGCTCGGCCCCGGCTTCTTCATGCGCAGCCACGAGAACACCCGCTACGCCTGGACCGACGGCTTCGCCACCGGCGATCCGGCGAGCCGCGACGTCATGCACCTGATCGACAAGGACACGCTCGAAGTCGCACACGTGCTGCGCCCCGAGCCGGGCAAGACCGCCGCCCACGTCGAATTCACCCGCGACGGCAGGTATGCGCTGGTGAGCATCTGGGAAAACGACGGCGCGCTGGTGATCTACGATGCCGACACCCTGCAGGAGGTCAAGCGCATCCCGATGAAGAAACCGTCCGGCAAGTACAACGTGTACAACAAGATCACGCGGTCGGCCGGCACCAGCCACTGACGCGCGCCGCGGCGATGAGGCGGGCAGGGTGGGGCGGCATCGGCCGGGCGGCCATGGCCCTGGCGCTGTGGGTCGGGGCCGCGCATGCGGGCGATGGCGTGCCGCCACCGCCCGGCGACGAAGCCGCCATCCGTGCCTCGCACACCGTGCACGCGACGCCGGAGGACATGCCGGCCCACGCCGCGGACCCGCACGCGCGCGTGCTGCTGATGGACCCCGCCGGCCGCCAACTCACCCTGCTCGACGGTGGGACATACGTCCCGCTGCAGCACCTCGCTCTCGACCCTGCACTCGTGGACGCGCCGCCGGTGTCGCCGGATGGCCGCTTCGCCTTTCTCGCGACGCGCGACGGCTGGGTGCGCAAGCTCGATCTCCTCACCCTGCGTCTCGTCGCCGCGATCCGCACGGGCAGCGAACTGCACAGTGTTGCGCTGTCCGGCGACGGCCGCGTGCTCATGGCCGGCAACGCCGTCCCGCATACCCTCGTCGCGCTGGATGGACGCGATCTCGCGCTCATCCGCCGCATACCGGTACGCAACCGGGAGGGGCGCAGCTCGGGCGTCGCCCGCGTGGTCGACGCCGGGCCGCGGCAGAGCTTCATCGCCACGTTCGACGACCTCCCCGAGGCCTGGGAGATGTCCTACGAGGCGAATCCGCAGCCGGTCTACGAAGGCCTGGTGCACGACTTCAACCTGCGCGAAGGCCACGTCGTCGAAGGGCCGTTCGCCCCGCGCCGCAGCCGTCTCGACACGCCCATCGCGGACTTCTTCTTCGAGCCGTCCTTCGAGCACATGATCGGCGTGCCGTCCGGCGGCGCGACCGCGCACGTCGTGCATCTCGACGTGCGCCGCGCGATCCGGCGCACGCCCCTGTCCGGGCGCCCGCACGCGGGCGGCGCCGCGGCCTGGGAGCAGGACGGACACGCCGTGCTCGCGGTGCCGAACTGCGCGGAGAGCGTGGTCAGCGTTCTCGATCGCGCGACCTGGCGGCTCGTGCGACACGTTCCCGTCGACGCGCCCGGATGCGTGCTCGCCAGCCACGACGCCAGCCCCTATGCCTGGCTGGGTGGCTTCGACGGCGCGCTGCGCGGCTGCTTCGTCGTCATCGCCAAGGCGACGCTCGAAGCGGCCGGCCGCGTCTGCCCGCAGCCCGGCGCGGTGGCCGCGCGCCTCGTTTTCAGCGGCGACGGCCGGCATGCGCTGGTGAGCGTCGGCGGCACGCTCGTCGTCTACGACAGCGCCACGCTGCGGGAAGTGAAGCGCGTGCCGCTGCGGCCCGGCGCGCCGGGCCGGATGCCTGACTCCCGCTGGCCGAACGCCCCCGGTTTGCGGCAGACTTGCAGCTTGCCCCCTGGAAATCCACCATGAACGAACTCGCCTCCTACGCCGCGCATTCCACTCGCAGCCGCGGCCGCCTGCATGCCGAAGCACCCGCCGCGCCGCGCTCCGAATTCCAGCGCGACCGCGACCGCATCATTCATTCGACCGCGTTCCGCCGCCTGGAATACAAGACCCAGGTGTTCGTCAACCACGAAGGCGACCTGTTCCGCACGCGGCTCACCCACAGCCTCGAAGTCGCGCAGATCGGCCGCACCATTGCGCGCCTGTTGCGCGTGAACGAGGATCTCGTCGAAGCCATCGCGCTGGCGCACGACCTCGGCCACACCCCCTTCGGCCACGCCGGACAGGATGCCCTGAACGCCTGCATGCACGAGCACGGCGGCTTCGAGCACAACCTGCAGTCGCTGCGCGTGGTCGATCTGCTGGAAGAGCGCTATGCCGAGTTCGATGGCCTGAACCTCAGCTTCGAGGCGCGCGAAGGCATCCCCAAGCACTGCTCGCCCGCCAACGCGGAACGGCTCGGCGACGTCGGCCGGCGTTTCATCGACCGGCGGCAGCCCTCGCTCGAAGCGCAGATCGCCAACCTCGCCGACGAAATCGCCTACAACAACCACGATGTCGACGACGGCCTGCGCTCCGGCCTCATCACGCTGGAGCAGCTGAGCGAGGTGCAGATTTTCGCCCGCCACCTCGGCGCGGTGCGCGCGAAGTACCCGGCGCTCGCGGGCCGCCGCATCGTCACCGAGACGGTGCGCCGCATCATCAACACCCTGGTCGTCGACCTCGTCGACACCACCCGCACCCACATCGCCGCGGCCCGCGTCGCGAGCATCGACGACGTCCGCAACGCCCCGCCGCTCGTCGCGTTCAGCCCGGCCCTGCTCGACGAGCACCGCGAACTCAAGCGTTTCCTGCTGCGCCACCTGTACCGGCATTACAAGGTCGCGCGCATGAGCGCCAAGGCCGGCCGCATCATCACCGATCTCTACACCGCCTTCACCGGCGACGCACGCCTGCTGCCGCCCGAGCACCAGGCACGCGAGTCCCTCGAAGGCGCCCGCGCCGTCGCCGACTACGTCGCCGGCATGACCGACCGCTACGCCATGCGCGAGCACCGGCGGATCTTCGCGGTGGAGGAGAGCCTGGCGTGAGGGGCGGCGCCGCGTTGCGGCGTGGCCCCGGCTCCGCGCTCCCCGCGGGCCCGGTTGTCCGCTATGATGAAAGCCGTTTCGGCGGAATCGGAACGCGTGGAGCGGATCGCAGGGAGGATATGTGCGCACCCAACTGGCGGGACTGTCGCCGGCCTATTTCGGCATGGTCATGGCGACGGGCATCGTCTCGCTCGCGGCGCACCTGCTGGCGATGCCGTTGCTGGCAAGGGCATTGTTCCTGCTCAACTGCATCGTCTATTGCGTGCTGTGGTTGCTCACCGTGCTGCGCCTCGTGCGCTACCCGCGCCGCTGCTTCGAGGACCTGATCGACCATCTTCGCGGCCCCGGCTTCTTCACGACCGTGGCGGCCACGTGCCTCGTCGGCAGCCAGTTCGTGCTGCTCGCTGCGGAATACCGCGTCGCCATGGCGCTCTGGGGGCTGGCCGCCGTGCTGTGGGTCGGGCTCACCTACGCCATCTTCACCGGTTTCACGGTCAAGGAGCACAAACCCCCCCTGCAGCATGGAATCAGCGGTGCCTGGCTGCTGGCGGTGGTGGCGACGCAATCGATCGCGGTGCTCAGCGCCTTGCTTGCGGCGCACGCCGAGCAGCCGTACCGGGTCGAGATGAATTTCCTCGCGCTTTCCATGTGGCTGTGGGGCGGCATGCTCTACATCTGGATGATGTCGCTGATCTTCTACCGCTACACGTTCTTTTCGTTCTCTCCCGGCGACCTGTCGCCGCCCTACTGGATCAACATGGGCGCCATGGCGATCTCCGCCCTGGCCGGCGCGCTGCTCATCCTGAATTCGCACGACGCCCCGTTCCTGCTCTCGCAGTTGCCCTTCATCAGGGGATTCACGGTCTTCTACTGGGCGACCGGCACGTGGTGGATACCCATGCTGCTGATCCTCGGCATATGGCGCCATGGCTACCGGCGCTTTCCGCTGAAGTACGATCCGCTCTACTGGGGCGCGGTCTTTCCCCTGGGCATGTATGCAGCCAGCACGCATCAGATGATTCAGGCCCTGGGACTCGAGTTCCTGCGCTTCCTGCCGCAGGTTTTCGTATGCGTCGCACTCGCCGTCTGGGCGATGGTGTTTGCCGGCTTCGCCCGCCATCTGCTGCGGCAGATACGCGCGTTCCGTCTCCCGGGAAACGCCGGATGATGCGCCGGTGAAGCCAGCCGGGCGCCGCTGGACGGCGTCGTGCACGCGGTATCGCGAGGCATGCGCGGCGCCTGTGGGGGGCGTGCGGCTCAGCGCCTTGTCCCCGGCGGCAGCGTGCGCGCCGCCACCCAGCAGCTGACTTCGCGCGCACCGGCGCGCTTCACGGTGGCGGCGAGTTCGTCGAGGCTGGTGCCGGTGGTCATGACATCGTCGATGAGCGCGATATGCAACCCGGCGACGCCGCCCTTGCAGGCGAAGGCGCCGCGCACGTTGCGGCGGCGCGCGTCGTATTTCAGCGCAACCTGCGGCGGCGTGTCGCGCACGCGGCGGCAGCAGCCGGTATCCAGCGGTATGCCGAGCTGCTCGGCAACGCTGCGCGCCAGTTCGGCCGCGGGATTGAATCCGCGCTGGCGCAGCCGTGCGGGATGCAGCGGCATGGCGACGAGACGATCGGGACGCGGCGCGTCGACGGCGGCTTCGGCGAGGCAGGTGCCGAGCAGCGGCGCAGCGGCGAGCCGGCCGCCGTATTTCAGGCGCGGCACCAGGCGGTCGGCGGGATAGACGTATCCCAGTGCGGCGATGGTTCGCTCGAACGCCGGCGGGCGCTTGAGGCAGGCGCCGCAGGTCGCGCCGTCGGGGGTGGGGCTGGCGCAGCGCGGGCAGTGTGGCTGCACGTGCCGGGGCAGATCGTCCAGGCAGGCGGTGCAGACGGGGTACACGCCGGCATCGGCGCCGCACAGCAGGCAGGCCGGCGGCACGATCTGCCTGAATATTGAGCGAATGTTCAAGTTGTCCGTGTTCCGAATTTGACAGCCGCCGCGGCGGCGCCGAAAATGCGCGGCATGACAGTGCACCGCCAGATTCCCGCGTCCTCCTGTCGCCGCGCGGCGCAGCTGTTCAACATTTTCACCGTGGCGGCGATGCTGTTCTCGCTGACCGCGCTCCTCGTCGGCAAGCTGCTGGCGGACCAGCACGTCACGTTTCTCCCCCTGGTGATGTCGTTGCCGCCGCTGATGATCTGGCTTGGCGCGTCGATCTTCGTCTATGCCGGCATCGCCCACCATCCCAACGCCCGCGCCGTGCATTACAACAAGTGGGCAGGCTACCGTTTTTATGGCGTCATGGGGAGCCTGATGGTGCTCGGGCCGGGAATCTACGGCCTGCTCGACGGCTGGCAGGGGCTGGTTCTGGTGCAGGGGCTCGCGGTCGCGATCATCGTGCCCTGGGCACTGTACGACATCTGGCGGGCGGCGCGCGAGCCGTGGCGAGATATGGACGTCGAGGTCGAGGAATGAGTCTGAAAAAAGCAGTTGAACCCTGGCAACCGGAGCGTGCGCGTGCGTTGTGCCCGGGGCTCGCCCGGCGGGTGAGGGAGGCAAGCGCGGCAAGACCCCGCTTCCCGGGTTTCTCCGTACGCGCGGTGTCGCCGGGGCGAGGAGGGCGGGATGAATGACATGACGACGCCGGGCGTCGGTGCCGCTTCGCCTTTCCCGGCGGAGGCCGCGCCGCGTGCGCTCGCGGACGTGCAGGCGCTGTTCGAGCTGCCGTTCGCCGACCTGATGTTCCGTGCGCAGACCGTGCATCGCGCGCATTTCGACGCCAACCGCATCCAGCGTTCCACCTTGGTGTCCATCAAGACCGGCGGCTGTCCGGAAGACTGCGGCTATTGTCCGCAGTCGGCGCGCCACGACAGCGGGATCGAGAAGCAGGCGATGCTCGCGCTCGACACCGTGCTGGACGCCGCGCGCGCCGCGCGCGATGCCGGCGCCACGCGTTTCTGCATGGGCGCGGCCTGGCGCGGCCCGAAGCCCGGCGATCTCGATTCCGTGGTGGGAATGGTGCGCGCGGTGAAGGCGCTGGGACTGGAAACCTGCGCCACCCTGGGCCTGCTGAAGGATGGACAGGCCGAGCAGCTGAAGGCCGCCGGCCTCGACTACTACAACCACAACCTCGACACCGCGCCCGAATTCTACGGCGAGATCATTTCCACGCGTGCATACCAGGACCGTCTCGATACCCTGGCGCGCGTGCGGCAGGCGGGGTTGCGCGTATGCTGCGGCGGCATCGTCGGCATGGGCGAGTCGCGCGTGCAGCGCGCCGGCCTCATCGCCCAGCTCGCCGCGCTCGATCCGCAGCCGGAGTCCGTGCCGATCAACATGCTGGTGCGCGTCGAAGGCACGCCGCTCGCCGACGCCCCGGCGCTCGACCCCCTGGAATTCGTGCGCACCGTGGCGGTGGCGCGCATCGCGCTGCCGCGCAGCCTGGTGCGCCTGTCCGCCGGGCGCCAGGAGATGAGCGACACGACGCAGGCGCTGTGTTTCCTCGCCGGCGCCAATTCCATCTTCTACGGCGACAGGCTGCTGACCACCGGCAACCCCGAGTGGGCGCGCGATCAGCGGCTGTTCGACACGCTGGGGCTGAAACCGCTGTGAACCATGTGGCGCTGGCCCGCCTGCAGCAGGGGCTGGCGGCGGCACGGACCGAACATCTCGCGCGTACCCATACGGTGCGCGACGGCAGATCGGGTGCGGCGCTCGACGTCGACGGCGAAACGCTGCTCGCCTTCTGCAGCAACGACTACCTCGGCCTTGCCGCCGATCCGGCGCTCGTCGCCGCCGCGCGTGCCGCGCTCGACGTGTACGGCGTCGGCGCCGGCGCGGCCCATCTCGTCAGCGGCCAGCATCGCTGCCACCACGATTTCGAGACCGCCTTCGCGCACTTCGTCGGCAAGCCCGCGGCGCTGCTCTTCTCGTCCGGCTACCAGGCGAATCTGGGCGTCATTCCGGCACTCGCCGGCCGCCGCAGCGAAGTGTTCGCCGACCGCCTCAACCATGCCTCGCTCGTCGACGGCGCGCTGCTTTCCGGCGCCGCGCTGACGCGCTATCGGCATCTCGACCTCGCGCAGCTGGAAGGACAGCTTGCGGCGAGCCGGACCGCGGACAAGCTCATCGTGTCCGATCTGGTGTTCAGCATGGACGGCGACGTCGCGCCGGTCGACGCCCTCCTCGACCTCGCCGAACGCCACGATGCCTGGCTCTATCTCGACGATGCGCACGGCTTCGGCGTGCTCGGCGACGGCCGCGGCGGACTCACCGGGCGCGCGCGCGCCAGCGACCGCGTGATCTATCTCGCCACCCTCGGCAAGGCGGCCGGCGTCGCCGGCGCGGCGGTCGCGGCGCACGCCGACGTCATCGCCTGGCTGGTGCAGACGGCGCGTTCCTACGTCTACACCACCGCGTCGCCGCCGCTGCTCGCCGCCTGCCTCCTGGAAAGCCTGCGCCAGATCGCGGCGGGCGACGCGCGCCGCGCGCATCTCCACGCCCTCATCGCGCAATTGCGCGCCGGACTCGCCAGCCTGCCGCGCGGTACGCTGCTGGCGTCGCACACGGCGATCCAGCCGCTGGTCATCGGCGACAGTGCGGAGGCCTTGCGTGTCGCGCAGGCGCTGCGCGCGCGCGGCCTGTGGGTACCGGCGATCCGTCCGCCCACCGTGCCGGCCGGCAGCGCGCGCCTGCGCATCACGCTGTCGGCGATGCACGGCGAGGCCGACGTCGACCGGCTGGTGGACGCGCTGCATGCCGTCGTCTAGGCCGGCCGTCGTCCTGGTGCCCGGCTGGGGCATGAACGTTCGCGTGTTCGACGTCCTCCGCGAGCGTCTCGGCGCCGGCTTCGACGTGCGCGCCCTCGACCTGCCGGGCCACGGTGGCCGCGCATCGCTGGCGACCAACACGCTCGCCGCCTGGGCCGACGACCTTGCGCGCGCCGTGCCCGACGGCACGACCCTGGTCGGCTGGTCGCTCGGCGGACAGGTCGCGCTGCGCGCCGCGTTCGATCATCCGCAGCGCATCGCGCGGCTCGCGCTGCTGGCGACGACGCCGCGCTTCGTTGCGGTCGACGGCTGGACGAACGGCATCGCGGCGGCCGATCTCGACGCCTTCGGCGCGGCCCTGCTCGCCGATCCCGAGGCCACCCTGGCGCGGTTCCTCAGCCTGCAGACGCGGGGCATGGAGAACCAGCGCGCGTGCCTGCAGCAACTGCGGCGGACGCTCTTCGCGACGCGCCAGGCCGAGCGCGACGCGCTCGCCGCGGGACTTCACATGCTGCGCGACAGCGACCTGCGCGCCGTGGTGCCGCGCATCGCGCAGCCGGCGCTGGTGATGCACGGCGCACTCGACACCCTCACGCCGCCCGCCGCCGGCGCGTGGCTGGCCGCGGCGCTGCCGCGTGCGCGGCACGTGGGCATCGCGCGCGCGGCGCATGCGCCGCACCTGTCGCATCCCGACGCGGTGGCGGCGGCGCTTGGGGAATTCCTTCGTGACGCGTGACGGAGACCGCCGTGCGCCCCCCGGCCCGCACGTGGCGCAGGCGGGACAGCGGCAAGCGGCCCCGGGACCGGACGAGACCCTCGACTTCGCCGAGGTGCGCCGTGCCTTCGACCGCGCTGCTTGCGGCTACGACGCCCACGCCGTGCTGCAGCGCGACGTGGGCGACCGCCTGCTGGCGCGGCTCGATTACGTGAACCTGCGGCCGGCCCGCGTGCTCGATGCGGGGTGCGGCACCGGGCACGCCCTCGCGCAGCTGCGCACACGCCATCCCGACGCCGAATTCCTCGGTCTCGACCTCGCGCCGCGCATGCTCGCTGCGGCGCGCGCGCGCCTGCCGCAGCCGAGCTGGGCGCAGCGGGCGCTGCAACGCTTCAGCTCGCAAGGCGCGTGCCCCACGCAGCTGTTGTGCGCCGACCTCGGCCGCCTGCCGCTGGCGGCGAACAGTGTCCAGCTGCTCTGGTCGAGCCTGGCGCTGCAATGGGCGCGCGACCTCGAGGCGGCGCTCCAGGGGTTCCATCGCGTGCTCGCGCCCGGCGGCCTGCTGATGTTCGCCACCTTCGGACCGGACACGCTGAAGGAGCTGCGGACGGCCTTCGGCGCGGTCGACGACGCGCCGCACGTCAACCGCTTCATCGATCTGCACGACATCGGCGACATGCTGGTGCACGCCGGTTTCGCGCATCCGGTGATGGAAATGGAAATGCTCACCCTGACCTACGCCGATCTTGCCGCGCTGATGCGCGATCTCAAGGGCCTCGGCGCGCACAATGCCGCGCTCGCGCGCCGGCGTGGCCTGTTCGGCAAGGCGGCGTGGGCGCGGCTGCAGGCGGCCTACGAGGTCTTTCGCGTCGACGGCCGTCTGCCCGCTACCTTCGAGGTGATCTACGGCCATGCCTGGGCCGGCGACACGACCCGCCGCGAGGACGGCCGCCAGGTGATCCAGATGAAAATCGCCCGCAGGCGCGCCGGGTTGGGAGCGTGACCGACGTGGCGTCCGCGCCGCGCGGCTACTTCGTCACCGGCACCGACACCGGGGTCGGCAAGACCCGGGTCGCGGTGGCGCTGGTGCATGCGCTGCGCGCGCGGGGCCTGCGCGTCGCGGTGATGAAGCCGGTGGCCGCGGGCTGCGCGCCGGGGCTGCCGAACCCGGACGTGAGCGCACTGATGCGGGCGGCGAATGTCGCAGCCGACGCCGACGAGGTCAATCCCTACCGCTTCGAGAGGGCGATCGCGCCGCACGTCGCGGCCGCGCAGGCAAACGTGCGCATCGAACTGGACAATGTCGCCGCAGCCTGCGCGCGGCTGGCGGCGCGCGCCGATGCGGTCGTGGTCGAAGGCGCGGGCGGCTGGCGCGTCCCGCTCGGCGAGCGCGAGGACATGGCCGACCTCGCCGCGCGCCTCGGCCTGCCGGTGCTGCTGGTCGTCGGCCTGCGCCTGGGCTGCCTCAACCACGCGCTGCTCACCGCGGACGCGGTGGTGCGGCACGGCCTGCCCTGGGCGGGCTGGGTCGGCAACGCCATCGACCCCGCCATGGCGTGCGTGGACGACACGCTCGCCGCGCTGCGGCGACGCCTGCCCGGCCCGTGTCTCGGCGTCGCCCCCTACGAATCCGGGCATTTGGCCGGCTCGCGCTGGCGGCCCAGCGTGTGAGGCAGTGGAAGTCGGGGATGTCCCCTCGTCCGGTGTGCCATGAACTGGATATTCGGACGGCGTTGTTTTATATTCCTTCAAAGTCCGATCCAGAGTCTTGGAATGATCCTGAAAACCTCAGTTGGACGCGCCCGATGGTGCGTCGGCCCACGCGCCTGCCGCGACGCGGCGACGCCGCGGGCCGGCGCCTGCAAGACGGCGCGACGAAGACAGGCGCGTGAGCGGGCGGGTCGCGGTTCCACCCGGCAGGTGAAGCTGGGCAAGCGTGCAAAAGCCTGTATCCATGCGATGTCGACAGGAATATGGAGCGGTCAGCCGAGGTTTTCAGGATGATTCTTTCCCGTACCAGCCAGTATGCCGTACAGGCGCTCATCTACATGGCCACCCAGCCGAGTGCGATGCCTGTGCTGAACAAGGACATCGCCTCGAGGCTCGGCGTACCGGCCCCGTATCTTGCCAAGATCCTGCAGAACCTCGCCAAGGGGAACCTGCTGTTCTCCTTTCGCGGACGGCTCGGCGGCTTCTGCCTGCGCGAATCGGGCGCGGACATCACGCTCATGCAGATCCTGCTTCTCACCGAGGGACCGGCATTCACCCAGAGTTGCCTGCTGGGCCTGAAGAAATGCAGCGACGAAACGGCCTGTCCCCTGCACTTTCGCTGGAAGCCCGTGAAAGCGAAGATCATTGCCCTGCTCGAGGACACCACCCTCGACAAGCTCGCCAAGGCGGTGGAGTCGGGCAAGTATCGCCTGGCGGACATCCCGGGCCAGCTGTTCGATCAGTTGAAGGCATGAAATGAAAGCCGCGCATCCTGGCCGTCGGCCCCGGGCGTGACACGCCCGGAGCACTGTTCCGGCCAGTTTCCATGGCATCCGCGCCCGCCCTCCGTGTCCTTCGCAGCGGCCCGCATGGCGTCGTCCCCGGCCCGTGGATCCCGCCGGGGTGCGCCCGCCCCGCCTTGGTCCGGGCGATGCCGCCGCTTGCGGGCGAGTATCGCGGCCTTTATAATTTCGACACGAATTCCTGCCCTTGTACGAAGCACAAACTCTACAAGAAAAATAAATCTTGCTGGAATTCAAGGCGGCAAGGCCGTTTACCGGAGAGTGTAGGGGAGGTCCATGACGACTGGCGCACGTTCCAGTGTTGCACCCGCCGCGCGGTGCGGGCCCGCCCTGGGGATGCCCGGGGCATGAAGGCCCGCATCCCGGTCCTCGCCTGCGTCGCGCTGTTCGGCCTCGCCGCCTGCCAGGGGGAGCCGCCGGCGGCGCGGTTTGTCGCGACCGACATCTCCGGCGCCCCGGTCGGCGGCGACTTCACCCTGGTGGACCACAGCGGCCGCACCGTCACGCTGGCGGATTTCCGCGGCAAGGCGGTGGCGATGTTCTTCGGCTACACCCACTGTCCGGACGTCTGCCCGACCACGCTGTCCGATTTCGCCGAGGCCATGCGCCAACTCGGACCGGACGCCGCGCGGGTACAGGTGATCTTCGTCACCGTCGACCCCCGGCGCGACACCCCCGAGCTGCTGTCGCAGTACGTGCCCGCCTTCGATCCGGATTTTCTCGGTGCCCATGCACCCGGCGACGGGCTCGCGCGCCTGGCGAAATCCTTCCGCGTGGTCTATCAAAAGACGGCGGTGAAGGGCGACGACGATTATCTGATGGACCATAGCGCAGGGACCTACGTGTTCGACCCCCAGGGCCGGTTGCGCCTGCTGATGCCCTACGGCAGCAGTCCGGAGGCCATCGTCGAGGACCTGCGGACCCTGCTGGCAGCGTCGGCCGCGCCTTGATCGCATGGCATGGCGTCGCTTGCGGGCGGATGGCGGGTTCTCTATAATCCGCGCTCTTTTACTTATACCAAGAATAATCTTTAATGAAGTTTTAGGCGGCAAGCCCCTGACACGGGCGAGATTAGGAGAGGTCCATGGCGACTGACACACATTCCGGTGCCGAACCGGCAGAGCAGTACAACTTCGATATCGTCAAGAAATTCGCCGTCATGTCGCTGGTGTGGGCAGTCGTCGGCATGTCGGTCGGCGTATGGATCGCCTCCGAGCTCGCATGGCCCTTCCTCAACTTCGACAGCCCGTATTTCTCCTTCGGCCGCTTTCGCCCGGTTCATACCAGCGCGGTGATCTTCGGCTTCGGCGGCTCGGCGCTGTTCGCCACCTCCTACTACGTGGTACAGCGCACCTGCCAGGCGCGCCTGTTTCCCGACGGGCTGGCGAGCTTCACCTTCTGGGGCTGGCAGACGGTCATCGTGCTCGCCGCCGTGACCTACGTGCTGGGCTACACGCAGGCCCGCGAATACGCCGAAATGGAATGGCCCATCGACATTCTCATCGAGGCCGTGTGGGTCAGCTACCTGATCGTGTTCGTCGGCACCATCATGCGCCGCAAGCAGCCGCACATCTACGTCGCCAACTGGTTCTATCTCGGCTTCATCCTCGCCACCGCGCTCCTGCACACCTTCAACAACCTGGCGATGCCGATCGACCTGTTCTCGATGAAGTCGTACAGCCTGTTCGCCGGCACCCAGGACGCGATGACGCAGTGGTGGTACGGCCACAACGCAGTCGGCTTCTTCCTCACCGCCGCCTTCCTCGGCATGATGTACTACTTCGTGCCCAAGCACGCCGGGCGGCCGATCTATTCCTACCGCCTGTCGATCGTGCACTTCTGGGCCCTGTGCTTCATGTACATGTGGGTCGGCGGCCACCACCTGCACTGGACCGCGCTGCCGGACTGGACCTCGTCGCTCGCCGCCGCGTTCTCCATCCTGCTGCTGATGCCCTCCTGGGGCGGCATGATCAACGGCATCATGACCCTGTCCGGCGCCTGGGACAAGCTGCGCACCGACCCGGTCATGCGCTTCATGATCGTCGCGCTGTCGTTCTATGGCATGTCCACCTTCGAGGGGCCGATGATGTCGCTGAAGGAGGTCAACGCGCTCTCCCATTACACCGACTGGACCGTCGGCCACGTCCACTCCGGGGCGCTGGGCTGGGTGGCGATGATTTCCTTCGGCTCCCTCTACCACATGATGCCGCGTCTGTGGAACACGCGCATGTGGAGTCCGCGCATGATCGAGTGGCATTTCTGGCTCGCCACCATCGGCATCGTGCTCTACATCGTCGCGATGTGGATTTCCGGCATCACCCAGGGGCTGATGTGGCGCTCCTTCGACGAGTTCGGCAACCTGCAGTACTCGTTCGCCGAGTCCGTCGCGAAGATGATGCCTTTCTACGCCATGCGCGCCATCGGCGGCATGTTCTTCCTCACCGGCGCAGCCATGATGGCCTTGAACATGTTCATGACCATCCGCCAGGGGCGGCGGGACAACGCCGCCGCGGTGGCGGGCAGGCTGGCGCACGCGTGACAGGACAGGAAACCGGAACATGAACTTCAATTTCAAGCACGAATGGGTTGAAACCAACGTCGGCCTGATGGCCGTGCTCACCATGCTGGCGATCAGCGTCGGCGGCCTGGTCGAGATCGCGCCCCTGTTCCTCATCGACAAGACGGTGGAGCAGGTCGAGGGGGTGCGGCCCTATACGCCGCTGGAACAGCGCGGCCGCGACATCTACATGCGCGAGGGCTGCTACACCTGCCATTCGCAGATGATCCGCCCGTTCCGCGACGAGAAGCTGCGCTACGGCCATTATTCGCTCGCTGCCGAGTCGCAGTACGACCACCCCTTCCAGTGGGGTTCCAAGCGCACCGGACCGGATCTCGCGCGCGTCGGCGGCAAGTATTCCAACGAGTGGCACGTGCAGCACCTCGTCGCCCCGCGCTCGATGGTCGAGGTCTCGGTGATGCCCAACTATCCCTGGCTGCTGACGACCAAGCTCGACATTTCCGACATCGAGCTGCGCATGAAGGCGCTGCGCAAGGTCGGCGTGCCCTATTCGCTGTCGCAGGCGGAGTACGACGCCAACGTCGGCAAGTTCGGCGAGAGCGTCGCGCGCCAGCTGCACATTCCGGACGCCCGCAAGAACCTCGTCGAGCAGGCGACCACGGGCAACTACGACGGCGACCCCTCGGGCGTTTCGGAAATGGATGCGCTGGTCGCCTATCTGCAGGTGCTGGGTACCATGGTCGACTTCAGCCAGTACAGCGACGACGCCTTCGTCGACGTCCGTTGAGCGCGCGCGCCGGGTGCTGACATGGAATGGCTTTCGTGGTTTTCCCGGCCGGAAAATACCAAGCCCCTGGCGCTGATCATCTTTTTCGTCACCTTCATCGGCATACTGATCTACGTCTACGGCAGCCGGAAGCGCGGGCAGAAACTCGAGTCCTACCGCGACATTCCCTTCCTCGACGATCAGGACGCCAACAAGGACAAGCAATGAGCGAGCAAAAATCGTCTGCCCATTCCGCACAGACCACCGGCCACGCCTGGGACGGCGATCTGCAGGAATACAACAACCCGCTTCCCGCCTGGTGGGTGTGGACCTTCTATGCGACGGTGGTCTTTTCCATCATCTACTGGATCATCTACCCGTCGTGGCCGATCGGCAACACCTGGACCCCCGGCGTCAAGACCGTGACCTACGTCAACAGCGAGGGCGAGACCAAGACGCACGGCTGGAACACGCGCGCGCTGCTGATGGCGGATCTCAACAAGGCCGCCGCCGCACAGAAGCCCTATTTCGACAAGGTCGCCTCCATGTCCTACGCGGACATCGCCCGGGATCCGGAAATGAACGGCTTCATCCTTTCCGCCGGGCGGGTGCTCTTCTCCGACAACTGCGCCCCCTGCCACCAGGCCGGCGGCCAGGGCGTGCCGGGCTTCTTCCCCAACCTCACCGATGACGACTGGCTGTACGGCGGCGGCTACGACCGCATTCATGAAACCATCGTCCAAGGCCGCCGCGGCTACATGCCCGCGTTCAAGGAAGTGCTCGCCGACGCGCAGATCGACCAGCTCGCCCATTACGTCGCCAGCCTGTCCGGCATCGGCCACGACGCCGCGCTCGCCGCCGCCGGCGACCAGCTGTTCCACGGCGATGCCGCCGGCTGCCACATCTGCCACGGCGACGACGCGCGGGGCCGCCAGGAGCTCGGCGCGCCCAACCTCACCGACGCCGTGTGGCTGTGGGCCAAGGTGCCCGCCGCACCGGCGCCGGAAGGCAAGGTGGCGGCGATCCGCAACGTCATCGCCGACGGTCTGAACCGCGGCGTGATGCCGGCGTGGGGCGGACGCCTCACCGCGGAACAGATCAAGGTATTGACGGTCTACGTTCACGAACTCGGCGGTGGTACCTGAGCCGTGGCGGACGCGTGACATGAAACCCCCGTTCCGCGGGGGTTTTTTGTCCGCGGGATCGCCTTCGGTCCGGGGTCCGGTGGCGGCGTGACCCGCCGCGCGCCGACGCCTCCGCGCCGCGGGCCGGCGGGCCGCACGCCCGCACGCGCGTAACCTGGCCTGGCTATTACAACATGGAACACGAGACCGACATTCCTCCCGCGCTCTATCAGAAGCGCATCCCGATCTTCACGCGCTCGGTGAAGGGGCCGTTCCGGCGCTTCAAGACCGCGGTGTTCGCCTTCGCCTTCGCCGTCTACTTCCTGCTGCCCTGGCTGCCCTGGGCGCGCCTCGACGCGCCGTCGCAGGCGGTGCTGTTCGACCTGCCCGGCCGGCGTTTCCTGATTTTCGGTCTCACCGTCTATCCGCAGGACGTCATCTGGCTCGCCCTGCTGCTGTTCATCGCCGCGATCGTCCTGTTCCTCGCCACCGCGCTGGTCGGCCGGGCGTTCTGCGGCTATTTCTGTTTCCAGACGCTGTGGACCGACTGTTTCATCTGGATCGAGCACTTCATTCAGGGCGAACGGCCGGCGCGGCAGCGCCTGCACCGCCAGGCGTGGGACCGCGAGAAGCTCCTCAAGGTCGGCGGCACCCATGCACTGTGGGTGCTGGTGTCGTTCTGGACGGCGATGACCTTCGCCGCCTACTTCGCCTACGCGCCGCAACTCGTCGCCGATTTCTTCACCGGCCAGGCGGCGCCCGCGGCCTACATCACGGTCGGCGTCCTCAGCACCTCCACCTATCTTGCCGCCGCGCTCATGCGCGAGCAGATATGCACCTACGTCTGCCCCTACGGGCGCTTCCAGAGCGTCATGTACGAGCCGCAGACGCTCGCCGTGCACTACGACGCCCGCCGCGGCGAGGGTGAACACGGCCGCGCACCCGCGCGTGTCGGCCAGCGCACCCTCGCGGAGCGGCACGCGCAGGGTATCGGGGACTGCGTCAATTGCAGCCTGTGCGTGCAGGTCTGCCCGGCCGGTATCGACATCCGCGACGGCCTGCAATACAAGTGCATCTCGTGCGGCCTGTGCATCGACGCCTGCAATGGCATCATGGATTCGTTTGGCTTTCCGCGCGGACTCATCCGCTACGATTCCGAAGGCAACCTCGCCGCCGCCGCGCCGACCCGGCCGCACCTGCACTGGAAGCGCCTCTCCGTGATCGGCTACGGTATCGCACTCGTGCTCATGGCCGGCTTCCTGGTGTGGAGCATCGCCACCCGTGGCAGCTACGACGTCGTCGTCAGCCAGGTGCGCCAGCCGCTGTTCGTCGTGCTGTCGAACGGCGACATCCGCAACCGCTACCAGATCCGCATCACCAACAAGGGCGACGGTCCGGAAACCTACACCATCGGCGTGCGCGGCATCCCGGACAGCGCGGCCGATCTCGGCAATTTCCGGGAAATCGCCGTCCGTTCCGGCCACAGCGGGCTGGTGCAGGCCAGCATACGGCTCGATCCCGCGCTCGCGGCGCGCACCCCGCGCGTCGAGTTCGTCATTGCGCCGCGCGCGCATCCCGACGAGATCCGCACCGTCGGCGTGCATTTCGACGTGCCGGGCGGGCGTCCATGAGCACACTCGACACCCTGTTCGGCGGACTGGCGGGCGTTCTGCTCCTGTACTTCCTCGGCGGTTTCGTCCCCGGCCTGTCGCCGCGCCTGCGTGCCGGCATCGCCGCGCTCGTCCCGCTCCTCGCGTATTTCGTCCACGCCGCGGCGAACTGGCCCGGCCTCGACGTGCTCGCCATCCATATCTCCGTGTTCGCCGCCGCCGCCTACGCCCTCAATGCGATGAGCGGTGCACGCCGGCGCGGCGGCCGCGTGCATTGGGTGCCGGTCCTGCTGGTCGCATTCCTCGCCGGCGTCGTCCTCGTCAACGCCGGGCTGCTGTATGTGTCCACGCACGGGCTGCCCGCCCCGCTGGCGCGCTGGTGGCTGGGGGGAGACGTGGCCTACAGCGGGTTTTCCGGCATCGTCGCCCATGGACAGGACGCCGCCAAGGGCGTCTCCGCCGAGCTGTCCCAGGCCCACCGCGAAGCGCAGCTCGGCTGGCGCGTCGAACTGGACGGCCTGGCGGGAGACGGCCCGTCCCGCGCATTGACGCTGCGCGTGCACGATGCCGATGGCGGGGCGGTCGACCGCGTCGACGCTGAACTGTGGCTGTCGCGTCCGGGCGCGACCGCGCCCACGCAGGCACTGAGGCTGGCGGCACGGGGCGCCGGGGAATATGGCGGCGTGCTCGAACTGCCGGCCGCCGGCCGCTGGATCATCGAACTGCGCCTGCACCGCGACGCGGCGCTGCGCTACAGCGCCAGCCAGGAACTCATGGTCCGATGAGCGGCATTCTCGTCTTTCTGCTGCTGCTGTCGGGCCTGTTCGTCCTGCTCATCGTCGTCGGCATCCTGTGGTCGATTCGCACCGGCCAGTTCGACGACCTCGAAGGGCCGGCGGCACGCATCCTCATGGACGACGACGATCCCCGCCTGCCGACGGCGGGCTTGAGCGGTACGCACGATTCGCCTACCATTTCCACTTCATCGACGGAGCATACGCAATGAAACATCTTTTCACTTTCCAGGGCTTCCCCATGGTCGTCGTGGTCGCTCTGGTCGTCTGGTCCTGGTTCAGCATTCTCTCGGTGATCGTCGCCAAGCTGTTCTGAACGGCCAGGCGCGACCCTCCGCGACGCGGGACGGTCGCGGCCGCCCCCACCCATTCAGGCGGGGATCATTTCGCGCATCTTCTTTAGCGCACGCGCCTCGATCTGGCGGATGCGCTCTGCCGACACGCCATATTCCGTGGCGAGCTCCTGCAGCGTTGCCGCCTCGTCCTCGGTCAGCCAGCGCGCCTGGATGATGTGGCGGCTGCGCGCATCGAGGTTCTCCAGTGCCGTGGCGAGACCGGTGCGACGCAGGCGTTCGGTCTGCTCGCGTTCCAGCTTCTGTGCCGGGTTCTCGTCCGGGCTCGCGAGGTAGGCGAGCGGGCTGTAGCCGTCCTCCCCCTCGTCGACCATCGGATCGAGCGAGACGTCGTGGCCGGTCAGGCGGGTTTCCATCTCCAGCACGTCCTTGCGGCTGACGTTGAGTTCGCGCGCCACGGCGTCGGCCTCCTTCACCGTCAGCGCGTTCAGCGACTGTTTCAGGCTGCGCAGGTTGAAGAACAGCTTGCGCTGCGCCTTGGTCGTGGCGACCCGCACCAGGCGCCAGTTGCGCAACACGTATTCGTGGATCTCGGCGCGGATCCAGTGTACCGCGAACGACACCAGCCGCACGCCGCGCTCGGGATCGAAGCGCTTCACCGCCTTCATCAGGCCGACGTTGCCCTCCTGGATGAGGTCGGCGTGCGGCAGCCCGTAGCCGAGATAGTGCCGCGCCACGCTCACCACCACGCGCAGGTGCGACAGCACCAGGCGGCGGGCCGCGTCCAGATCCTCATGATCGCGCCACGCCCGCGCGTGGCGCTGCTCCTCTTCCAGGCTCAGCAGAGGGTAGCGGTTGACCGTCTGGATGTAGCTGTCGAGACTGTAGGCTGCGGGAATCGGCAAGGCCATGGATTGCGTCATCTGTGGATTTCCCTCCTTGAATCGAATTTTAGCACTCAGTGCGATTGAGTGCTAAACGTCGGCCGAGTTCCGGCGCAGCGCAATTGGCCAGTTCGCGCCGCGCGCGGAGCGCCCGCCGGCCAGCGGCATGGCGATGAGGGGTGGCCGAACTGCCGGCGTCAATGCGCACCCGCGTCGACCGGAGCCGGCGCGCCGCCCCGGGGGGGCGGACGGGTGAGCCAGGAAAGCACCATCAGGCCGAGAAAGAACACGCCCGAGAGCCAGAAAATGTCATTCGTCGCCATGAGCAGCGCCTGCTGGCTCACGATCCGATCGAGCAGCGGGACGTTGAGCGCCGGGGATGCGAGGGCCCCGAGGACATCGCCGGCGTTGGCATCGAAGGCGGAGACGTGGCTCGCCAGTACGCTGTGGTGATACACCTCGCGCCGGTCCCACAGCGTGATGGACAGCGAGGTGCCGAAACTGCCGGCGAGGATGCGCGAGAAGTTGGACAGGCCGGTGGCGCTGGGCAGCAGCGCAGGCGGGATGCCGGACAGGGTCAGCGCGGTCAGCGGCACGAAGAAGGTCGCCACGCCGAAGCCCATCAGCAGTCGCGGCAGGACGATCTGCGCGAAGGTGACGTCGGTGTTGAAGTGGCTGTTCCAGAACGACACCGCGGCGAAGACGAAGAAGCTGAAGGTGGCCCAGATGCGCAAGTCGATACGGTGCAGGTTCTTGCCGATGAACGGGGTGAGGAACACCGGCAGGATGCCGATGGGTGCCGCGGCAAGCCCCGCCCAGGTTGCGGTGTAGCCGAGGTTGGTCTGCAGCCAGAGCGGCAGGATCACCACATTGCCGAAAAAGACCAGGTAGCCGACGCTGAGAATGAGCGTGCCGAGGAAGAAGTTGCGTTCCCTGAACAGGTGCAGGTCCACCACGGGATGGCGGTCGGTCAGCTCCCAGACCACCAGCAGGGCGAGGCAGATGACGGCAACCACCGTCAGCGTGACGATCAGCGACGACTCGAACCAGTCCAGATCGTTGCCCTTGTCGAGCAGGATCTGCAGCGCGCCGATGCCGATGACGAGAAGGCACAGGCCGACGCCGTCGATCGGCACCGACCGCGTGGCACTGGAACGCCGGCCGAGCAGGGACCAGGTGATGAACGCCGACAACAGGCCAATCGGCAGATTGATGTAGAAAATCCACGGCCAGCTGATGTTGTCGGTGATCCAGCCGCCGAACACCGGCCCGAGAATGGGCGCGACCACCACCGTCGCCGACCACAGCGCCAGCGCCAGGCCTTTTTTTTCCGGCGGATAGTTGGCCAGCAGCAGGCTTTGCGACAGCGGGATCATCGGGCCCGCCACCGCGCCCTGCAGCACGCGGGCGGCGATCAGCATCGGCAGGCTGGACGCCAGCCCGCACAGCCACGAGGCGAGCGTGAACAGCAGGGTCGACAGGACGAACAGGCGCACGTCGCCGAAGCGGCGCGTCAGCCAGCCGGTGAGCGGCAGGGTGATGGCGTTGCTGACGCCGAAGGAGGTTATGATCCAGGTGCCCTGGTTCGGGCTTGCCGCCAGGTCGCCGGCGATGTGTGGCAGCGAGACGTTGGCGATGGACGAATCGAGTACCTGCATGAAGGTACCCAGGCTGAGGCCCAGGGTGAGCAGGGCCAGGGCCGCGCCGTGCCGGGGCGAATGTGTCATGCGCGGCTCAGCCCGGCCGCTGCAGGTTGGACCTGACGATGCGCTCGATGCGTTCGGCGGCGCCGTCGAGGTCGGCATCGTACACCGGTGTCGCGTAATACGCCGGCGGCAGCTGCGGCGCTTCGTCTCCGGCATCGAGGCTGACCTCGGCCGTCATCGACAGGCCGACGCGCAGCGGATGCTTTTCCAGCTCGCCGGGATCGAGCGCGATGCGCACCGGCAGGCGCTGCACGATCTTGATCCAGTTGCCGCTGGCGTTCTGCGGCGGCAACAGCGAGAACACGCTGCCGGTACCGGGTGACAGCCCCGCCACGCGGCCGTGGAATACCGTATTCCTGCCATGGAGATCGGACACCAGCTGCGCCGGCTGGCCGACCCTCATGCCTTTCAGCTGGTCTTCCTTGAAGTTGGCTTCGACCCACAGCTGATGCATCGGCACCAGTGCCATGAGCGGATCGCCCGGCGCCACGTGCTGGCCGAGCTGGATCGAGCGCTTGTCGATCTGGCCGTCCTCGGGCGCACGGACGATGCAGCGCGCGAGGTCCACCCAGGCTGCGCGCACCCGTGTCGCGGCCTGCTCGACCGCCGGATGGGTGGCAATCGACGTGCCGGCCACCGCGGCGTCGGCCGCGTGCAGCCGTGCGCGGGCGAGATCCAGCGCCGCCGCCGCCTGGTCGCGTGCGGCCCGGGCGCGCTCGGCCTCTTCCTGCGAGACGGCCGCGACGGCGACAGCCTGCACGCGCCGCCGCAGTTCGGCCTCGGCCTGGGCGTGGATGTGCCGCTGCAGCGCCAGGTTGGCGCGCTGCTCGCTGCGGCCGGCAAAATCCTGGCTCACCCGGCGTACCGTCCCGGCCAGATCGGCCTCCGCCTGTTCCAGGGCGAGCCGCGCGTCGGTATCGTCCAGGCGCACGAGCGCCTGGCCTTGCCTGACGGTGTCGGTATTGTCCGCCAGCAGCGCCACGACGGTGCCGGCGACGCGTGGCGTAATGCGGATCAGGTTGCCGGCGACGTAGGCATCGTCCGTGATGGCGTGGCTGCGCCCGTGCAGGTACCAGCGCGAGGCGTAGAAGAGGCCGCTGATGGCAAAAACCACCGCGAGGACGATCAACCCGCGTGTGCGCCGGGTGGATGGTGCGGCATTCTGATCGGTATTCATCGTGCGTCTCCCAGGCTGGTGTCGCCGCCGATGGCGTGGAACAGCGCGACGCGGGCACGCAGCCGGGCCCCCTGCGTTTCGGTGGCGCTCATGCGCTGGTCGAGCAGCGTCGCCTCGGCATCCAGCGCCTCGAGCGGGGCGGCAAGCCCGAGTGCCTGGCGCCGCGTGGCCAGCAGACGAATCTGTTCGGTTTCGAGCAGCGCGGCATGTTGCAGCGCGCCGCGCTGGTCGAGGCTGGCGACCAGAGCGTGGGCGTCGGCGCCCTGCTGCGCCGCGGCGAGGATGGCATGGTTGTAGGCGGCGACGGCACCGGCATACTCGGCTTCGCGCAGGCCCAGCCGGGCCTCCAGGGTGCGGCCGTTGAAAAGCGGCAGATGCAGGGCCGGACCGACGATGCCGACGATGCTGCCGGCGCGGAACAACGTGCCCAGATCGAGCGATTCGACTCCGGCCATCAGGCCGAGATTGACGTTGGGATAGAACTCGGCGCGGGCGGCCTCGCTGCGGGCGGAGGCGCTGGCGATGCGTTCACGCAGCGCGGCAATGTCCGGGCGGCGCGCGAGCCAGTCGAGCGGCAGCTCGCGCGGCAGCGCCGGCAGCCGCGCGTCGAGGCTGGGTGCGGCCAGGGTGCCGGCGTGGTCCGGGTCGCTGCCGATCAGTGCGCCCATGCGGTAGCGGGCGGCGCGATCGAGATATTCGAGTTGGCGCACGCGATCCTCGTCCAGGTCCAGCTTGCGCCGGACGTCGAGAACGGGATGGGCCGCATCCAGGCCGAGGGCGTGGCGCCGCTGCAGCAGGTCCAGCTGCTGGCGGCGACAGCGCAGCAGGGCACGTGCCTGGGTGAGGCGCGACGAAATCTCGGCCCAGGTGAAATAGCCCTCGGCCACCGCGGCCGCGACGTCGAGGCGCATCGCGGCGGCCTCGTCGCGCGCGGCCTGCTGCGCGCTCTGCGCGGCGCGCAGCAGTGCGCCGTTGCGATGCCACCAGTCGAGGTCGTAGGTGATGCGCTGGCTAATGCCGGCCTGGGTGTAATTCTTGCCCGCCATGTCGGTGGGGAACAGGCCGTTGTCGCTCAGCCGGTTGCGGGTCAGCGAGGCATCGGTGCTGTACTGCGGACCGATCTCCAGGCGGGCCAGCCGCGCCATGTGTTGCGCCGCGTCCAGGCGTGCCTGGGCCGCCGCCAGGCCGGGCTGGTCGCGCAGGGCGGCGTCGACCAGCCGATTCAGATCCTCCCGCCCGAAGCGCTGCCACCAGGTGCCGCTCGCGCCCGCCGCTTCCTCTCCGGCCATCCCACCGGACGCTGCCTGCAGGGTCGCGGCGACCGCCGGGGTCTTCAGCGACGGTCTCGGCGGCAGGTCGTCCGGCAGGTGGGCGCAACTGCCGAGCAGTCCGAGCAGGGGCAGGGCGCGGCGCCCGGCTCCCTTCCAGATGCTGCGCAGGGACGCTCGGCGAGCGCCGCGTAACGGACCCCCCTTCGGGCGCGGCGAGCGCGGCATGGCGGTGCTTTCCGTCGCTTCGCCGGGCCGCCGCAGGACGGAAGGGACGGGCGGGGTCATCCGTCTTCCCTGATGCATGACAGGCTGTGCCGCATCTTGCGCATCAGGCGTTCGAACGTCACGAGCTCGTCGTGGCTGAATCCGGCCCATTGCCGCTCGACCAGTGCCCAGATCCGGGGCAGCACGGCGAGGATCCGTTCCCGGCCTGACGGGGTCAGCGACAGGTCGATGCGGCGCCGGTCCTCCCGGCTCGGATTGCGGGTCAGCCAGCCTCCGGAGACGAGCTCGTCGGTCAGCCGGGTCACGTTGGTGCGCGAGGCGATCAGTACGTTGCTGAGATCGCTGGGATTCAGGCGGTTGCCCGCGCACCCCAGCAGCATCACGAGCACGAGGAACGACGATGTGTTCAGGCCATGGTCTTGAAGATGGTGGTCGTAGATTTCGTTCAGCTCCCTGAACACGAAGAAAAACAGCCGATTCAGTACGACACGATCCTGCGGCATCCCCGGCAGCTGTCCCGCGATGAGCTCGATCCCCTGCTCGAAATGACTGAAATCCTGGGCCACGCCGAATGCACCCGAAGTGAAGATGCTCACTTTATAGTGCATGATGAAACAATATCAAATGAAACTATCGTACGGAGTGGCTGCCTCGCGTTGAGCGCGGGATTGAGGCCGGACGGCTGGGCGTTTGACGCCCCAGTGCCGTGCTTCCCTCGGCAAAGACCTGCTCCAGGGCAATAGCCCCATTCCTTATGCTGGCCTTGATCCACACGGTCCGCTCGATGAGTTGAGGGCTGGTGCGGTTCTTGTCCAGGCGGGGGAAACCTCCGGCTTGTTCGTGATGCCGGTATGGCGAGTTGCCGCCTCCTCTACGCCCCCGCCTCCACCCGCCGCAGCGTCCGCGTGACCGACACCCACGCGCCGAGCCAGCTGAACAGGGTGGTGAAGGCGAACAGAGCGAGGAGTTCGGGCGCCGCCGGGGGGTGCAGGCGCCAGGCGGAGCCGTACAGGGTGGCGAGGTGCTCGACGGGGCCGCGCAGGAGGGTGCCGGCGCCGGCGAGCACGGCGGCGGCGGCGAATCCGCCGAGCAGGCCCTGGACGGCGCCGAGGTAGAGGAAGGGGCGGCGCACGTAGCGGTCGGTGGCGCCGATCAGGCGGCTGACCAGGATCTCGTCGCGCCGGGCGAGCACCTGGGCGCGGATGGCGTTGCCGGAAATGGCGGCCAGCGCGATGGCGAACAAGGCGGCAAGCAGTGCCACGCCGGTGCGGCCGATGGCGAGCAGGGCCTGCAGGCGCTCGGCCCAGGCGCTGTCGAGCTGGGTTTCGGTCACGCCGGGCAGGCGTGCGAGCTCGTCGTGCAGGCGGATCAGCGCATCGCGCGCGGTGTCGCGCGGACGCACGATCCAGGCGTCGGGCAGGGGGTTTTCGGCCAGGCCGGCGGTGATGTCGGTGAGTCCTTGCTGCGCGGCGAGCGAGGCCAGCGCCTGGTCGCGCGCGACGAAGCGCGCGCGTTCGATGTCGGGTTTCTTCAGGCGCTCGGCGAGCGTGGCATGCTGCGACGCGGTGGCGTCGGCGGCGAGGTAGACGCTGATTTCGGGCTGCGCGGGCAGGTCGCCGGCAAGCCGGCTGAGATTGGCGAGCGCGAGATAAAGCCCGGCGGGCAGGCTCAGGGCGACGCCCATCGCCAGCGCGGTCAACAGCGTCGATAGCGGCTGGGCGGCAAGCCGGTGCAGCGCCGCAGTGAGCGCCCGCTTCTGGTGGCGCAGCCAGCCGATCACGGGTTGGTGGCCGCGACGCGGCCATGGTCGAAGTGCAGGATGCGTCCGCCCAGCGCGGCGACGGCGCGGTCGTCGTGGGTGGCGATGACCAGGGTGGTACCGACCTGATGGAAGTCGCGGAACATGGTCATGATGTCGGCGGCATAGCCGGCGTCGAGGTTGCCGGTGGGCTCGTCGGCGAGCAGGAGGGCAGGGCGCGCCACCAGCGCGCGGGCGATGCACAGGCGCTGCTGTTCGCCTCCGGAAAGGCTCACCGGGTGGGCCTTTTCGCGGGCCAGGAGCCCGACCTTGTCGAGCACGGCGCGCGCGCGCTTCAGCGATTCGCGCCGCTCGACGCCGGCGATGTCGAGCGGCAGCACGACGTTCTCGATGGCGCTGCGGTCGAACAGCAGCTTGTGGTCCTGGAACACGAGGCCGATGTTGCGGCGCAGGTAGGGCACGGCGCGGCGCGACAGGCGGCCGACGTTCTGCCCGCTGACCGCGACCACGCCGCGAGTGGGCCGCTCGATCGCGGCGATGAGCTTGAGGAAGGTGCTCTTGCCCGCGCCGGAATGTCCGGTGAGGAACACCAGTTCGCCCTTGTCGATCTGGAGATCGACGTCGGAAAGCGCTTCGTGGCCGCCAGGATAACGCTTGCTGACCTGGCTGAAGCCGATCATGCGCTGAATACGGCTTCGACGAAGTCGCGCGCGTCGAACGGCCGCAGGTCGTCCATGCCTTCGCCCACGCCGATGTAGCGCACCGGGATCGGCCGGGCCTGGGCGATCGCCGCGATGGCGCCGCCCTTGGCGGTACCGTCGAGCTTGGTGAGCGCCAGCCCGGTGACGCCGAGAGCGTCGTCGAAGGCCTTGACCTGGGTGACCGCGTTCTGCCCGGTGTTGGCGTCGAGCACCAGCAGCACCTCGTGCGGCGCGCCGGGAATCGCCTTTTCGATGACGCGCCTCACCTTCCTGATTTCTTCCATCAGATGCAGCTGGGTGGGCAGGCGCCCGGCGGTGTCGGCGAGCACGACATCGATGCCGCGCGCGCGCGCGGCCTGGATGGCGTCGAAGATCACCGCGGCGGAATCGCCCTTTTCCTGGCTCACCACCGTGACGTTGTTGCGCTCGCCCCAGATTTGCAACTGCTCGCGCGCGGCGGCGCGGAAGGTGTCGCCCGCCGCCAGCAATACCGACAGGCCCTGCGTCTGGTACAGCTTGGCGAGCTTGCCGATGGTGGTGGTCTTGCCGGCGCCGTTGACGCCGGCGAGCATGAGGATGAAGGGTCGGTGCGGGGTGACGTCGAGCGGCGCCTGCAGCGGCATGAGCAGTTCGACCAGCGCGTCCTTGAGTGCGGCATGCAGCTGCGATGCGTCGGTGAGCCCCTCGCGGCGCACTTTTTTCTGCAGGATGTCGAGCAGGTGTTCGGTCGCGTCGACGCCGACGTCGGCGGTAATGAGGATGGTCTCCAGTTCCTCGTACAATTCGGCGTCGATCTTGCGGCCGACGCCGAACAGGCCGGCGAGCTGGCCGCCCAGGCGATCGCGCGTCCTGGCGAGTCCCGCCCTGAGGCGCTGCGCCCAGCCCGGGCGCGGCGTCGGAGTGGTTTCCTCGGGGGCCGCGGGGGGCTGCGGCGCCGGCGCGGCGGCGGGCGCGTCCTCCGCTGCCGGCGCGGACGCTTCCGTGTCGGGGGCAGCGGGTTCCGGAGTCGGCTTGGGTTTGGACTTGAAGAAACTAAACACGGATCGGGACGGTCAGCGTGGCAGGAGATGCAACGTCATATCTTATCATTCACTCTCTCTTCGTTTGAGGTGCCGCCCATGCCGAGCCATCGCGTGAAACACCGCGCCGCGATTCGTCTTCACCCCCTTGCGCCCGTGGACACGGGCCACCGCCGCCGATCGCCGCTGCACGACCTGGGGCGGCGCGTCATCGTGGCGACGTGCGCCTTCGCATCGGCGCTTGCGCTCGGCGCCGCGCACGCGACGCTCACCGACGTCACGCTCGACAACGGCCTGCGCGTCATCGTCAAGGAGGATCACCGCGCGCCGGTGATGGTGTCGCAGGTGTGGTACCGCGCCGGCGCGATGGACGAGTTCAATGGCACGACGGGCGTGGCGCACGTGCTCGAACACATGATGTTCAAGGGCACGCCGAAGGTGCCGGCGGGTGAATTCTCGAAGCGCATCGCGGCGGCGGGCGGGCGCGAGAACGCCTTCACCAGCCGCGACCACACCGCGTATTTCCAGCAGATGCAGAAGGACCGCCTGCCGCTGGCGCTGGAACTGGAGGCCGACCGCATGGCCAACCTGGTCATCAGCGACGAACTTTTCGCCAAGGAGCTCCAGGTGGTGATGGAAGAGCGGCGCCTGCGCACCGACGACCAGGCGCAGTCGGTGGTCTATGAGCGCCTCATGGCGACCGCGTACCAGGCGCATCCCTATCGCCGGCCGGTCATCGGCTGGATGGACGATCTCGTGAACATGGGCGCGCAGGACGCGCGCGACTGGTACGCGCGCTGGTACGCCCCCAACAACGCCACGCTGGTGGTGGCCGGCGACGTGCGGGCGCAGGACGTCATCGAACTGGCGAGGCGCCATTTCGGCGCGCTGCCGGCACGCGCCCTGCCGGCGCGCAAGCCGCAGGCCGAGCCGGAGCAGCTCGGCGAAAAGCGGATCGTGGTGAAGGCGCCGGCGAAGCTGCCGTATCTGCTCATGGCCTGGCATGCGCCCACGCTCGTGGACTGGCAGCAGGATACCGTGCCCTACGCGCTGCAGATCCTCGCCGGGGTGCTGTCCGGCAATGATTCCGCGCGCCTGCAGAACGCGCTGGTGAAGACCCGGCGCATCGCGGTCAATGTCAGCGCCGGCTACAGTGCGGTGGCGCGCGGGCCGGGCATGTTCATGATCGACGCCACGCCCGCGCAGGGGCAGCCGGTGGCGGCGCTGGAGCAAGCCATCCGCGAGGAGGTTGCGCGCATCCAGCGGGAGGGCATCGACGCGGACGAACTCGCGCGCGTGAAGGCGCAGGTCATCGCGGGCGATGTCTACCAGCGCGATTCCCTGTTCTATCAGGCGATGCAGCTGGGCAGGTACGTCACCGCCGGCCAGCCGCCCGAGGCGCTTGCCGGCCACGTCGACCGCCTGCGTGCGGTGACCGCGGAGCAGGTGCAGGCGGCCGCGCGTGAATGGCTGCGCGACGACCAGCTGAGCCTGGCCGAGCTCGATCCCCAACCACTGGACGCGCAGCCGCGTCGCGCCGCCGTATCGGGAGTGCGCCATGTCGATTGAGAAAATCCGCCAACCCTCATGCAGCCGGCCGGTGCAAAGGCGCGCCGGCGGGCGCCGGCGCATCCGGGATTTCCTGGCGTGCAGTGTCCTGCTCGTGCTCCTGTGCCTGCCGCGGCTCGCCGAGGCCGCGCTCGGCATCGAGCACTGGCGCACGCCGGAAGGCGCGCGCGTGTATTTCGTCGAAAGCCGCGAGCTGCCGATGCTCGACGTCGCGGTGAGTTTTCCCGCAGGCAGCGCGCGCGAACCTGGCGCGCAATCCGGCCTGGCGCAGCTGACCCACGGCATGCTGGACCAGGGCGCCGGCGGGCTGTCGGAAACCGCGATCGCGCATGGCCTCGCCGACGTCGGTGCGGTACTCGGAGGCGGTTTCGATCGCGACCGTGCGACAGTAAGCCTGCGCACCCTGTCGTCGACGCGCGAGAAAACCCGGGCGCTCGATCTCCTGAACCGTGTGCTGCAGCATCCCGAATTTCCCGCTGACGTGGTGGAGCGCGAGAAACAGCGCCTCATCGCCGCCATCCGCGAGGCCGAGGCCGATCCCGGCGCGGTGGTCGACAAGGCCTTCTACCGCGCCCTGTACGGCGAACATCCCTATGCGCGAGACGAGGCGGGCGATCCCGACGCCATCGCGCGACTCGCGCGTGCCGACCTGGAGGCGTTCCACCGCATGCATTACACCGCGGCGAATGCGGTGATCGCCCTGATCGGCGACGTCGATCGCGCCGAAGCCGAAGCGATCGCGGCGCAACTGGCGGCCGGGCTGCCGCACGGTCCCGTGCTCGCGCCGCTGGCGGCGCCGGTCGCGCCGGCGGCGGGCGAGACGCGCATCGCCCATCCTTCCGCGCAGAGCCACGTGCGCATCGGCGCGCTCGGCACGACGCGCGACGATCCCGACTTCTTCGCGCTGTTCGTCGGCAACTACGTGCTCGGCGGCGGCGGCTTCGATTCGCGGCTGCTGAAGGAAGTGCGCGACAAGCGCGGCTACGCCTACAGTGCGTACAGCTACTTCCTGCCCATGGCGGTGGCCGGTCCGTTCCAGATCGGCTTGCAGACCCAGGGCGCGCAGACCGCCGACGCGCTCGCGGTGGCGCGCGACACGCTGCGCCGCTTCGTCGCCGAGGGCCCTTCCGAGGACGAACTGGCGCAGGCCAGGGCCAACCTCACCGGCGGTTTCCCGCTGCGCATCGACAGCAACAGGAAGATCCTCGAATATCTGTCGGTGATCGGCTTCTACGGACTGCCGCTGGATTACCTCGACACCTGGGTGGATCGCGTCGACGCCGTGGACGTCGGCGCGGTGAAGGCCGCCTTCGCGCGCCGCATCGATCCGGAGCGCATGGTGACCGTGGTCGTCGGGGGCGAAGGTGCGCCCTAAGCAGGCCGCGGCGCGCCGCGCGCACGGCGTGGCCAACCGGGTACGCATCATCGGCGGGCAATACCGGCGCCGGCTGCTGGACTTCCCCGACGCCGGGTTGCGGCCGACCCCCGACCGCGTGCGCGAAACGCTGTTCAACTGGCTGGGCCAGGACCTGCCCGGCTGGCACTGCCTCGACCTCTTCGCCGGCAGCGGCGCGCTGGGCTTCGAGGCCGCCTCGCGCGGTGCCGCCCGGGTGGTGATGATCGAGCGCGACCGCGCGGCGCATGCGGCGCTGGAAAGGAATCGCGCGGCGCTTGGCGCCGCTGCGGTCGAGACCGTGTGCGCCGATGCCCTCGCCTGGCTGGCGGGCAGCCGTGAGAGCTTCGACCTGATATTCGTCGATCCGCCGTTCGACGCCAACCTGGCGGCCCCCGCGCTTGCCGGGCTGGCGCGCCATCTCGGGCCGGGCGGGCAGGTCTACGTCGAGCAGGCAGGCGCCGTCGAAGCGCCGCCGGGGTTTATCATCCAGCGCAGCGGGCGCGCGGGGCGTTCGCATTTTGCCCTGCTCGCCAAGGAGTAGCGATGCTCACAGCCGTCTATCCCGGCACCTTCGATCCCATCACGCGCGGCCACGAGGATCTCATCCAGCGCGCCGGCCGCCTGTTCGACCGGGTCATCGTCGCGGTTGCGGAATCGCGCAACAAGCGGCCGTTCTTCAGCATGGACGAGCGCGTGGACATGACGCGCGCGGTGCTGGCCGACGTGCCGCACGTGCGTGTCGAGGGTTTCTCCGGCCTGTTGATCGATTTCGTCGCCGCCCGGAGTGCCATCGCCGTGCTGCGCGGCCTGCGCGCCGCCTCCGATTTCGAGTACGAATTCCAGCTCGCCGGGATGAACCGCAACCTCAAGCCGGACATCGAGACCCTGTTCCTCACGCCTTCGGAGCAGTACATGTTCATCTCCGCCAGCATGATCCGCGAGATCGCCCAGCTGGGCGGCGACGTCACGCCGTTCGTTCACCCATTGGTGGCGACGCGTTTGCGTGAGAAAATAAGCGGAAGCTGATATGACCCGGAGAGCGCCATGGCCATGATGATCACGGATGAATGCATCAACTGCGACGTCTGCATGCCGGAATGTCCGAACGATGCCATTTCCCAGGGTGACGAGATCTACGTCATCGATCCCAACCGCTGTACCGAGTGCGTCGGGCATTTCGACACGCCGCAGTGCGTCGAGGTGTGCCCGGTCGACTGCATTCCGCTCAACCCCGACTACGTGGAAAGCCGCGAGGAACTGCAGGTGAAGTTCCTGCGCCTGACCGCGGACAACTGAACCGGCGGCAGAGGCGGGAATCAGGCGCTCTGCGCCAGTTGCACGCCCATCCAGTCGCCGGACAGCGTGTCGGTGATGCGATTGTTGATGCGCGCGAGATTGTCGATCTGGTCCGCCGCGGTGCCGCTGGTGGCCTCCAGCTCGGCGATGCGTTCGTCCAGCGTCTCGGTGGCTGCGTGAATGCGGCTCACGCTGTCGAGCCGGCGCACCAGTTGCGCCCTGTGTTCGCGCACCTGGGTTTCCATCGGTGCGATCAGCGCCTTCAGCCAGGCCTCGGTTTCCCGGTTGGCCAGTTCGAACACCTGCACCACCTCGCTTGCCACCGTGCCGAAAAACCGGGTGGTGAGCTGGCGCTGGCCGACGGTCAGCATCTTGAACATGGTGTTGAACCGTTCGTCGAAGGCGTGCTGCAAGCGGTCGATCTTCCTGTGGTACCGGGTGAGGCTGTAGTCGGGCATGTTCACCGCCGCCAGGCCGAACTCCTCGCTGAACTTGCGGTACATCGCGGCCATCATCGCGCGGATCTCGTCGACCGTTCGGGATCCCGCGGCCAGCGAACCCTCGACGCGGCGGAAGAACTCATTCATCGAGTCGCGCAATCCGGTGCTGAAATGGCTCTCCTCCATCGCCAGCCGGGTGCGCCGCACCTCGTGGCGCAGCCGCTGCATGCCGATCTGCCGGCGCAGCGCCCCGACCTGTGAGGCGAACACGTTGCGCAACGCGTTGAACTGGTCGAGCCCGCGGTCGAATTGTTGCTTGTCGTCGTTGGCCTTGACCATCATGTGCTGGATGACGTCGCGGTTCTTGCCGCGCAGCCCGGCGAGTTCGTCGATCTGGTCCTGCAAGGTGGCGAGGCGCGTTTCCAGCAGTTCGGTGGTCTTCAGCACCACGTCCTCCACCGCGCCCAGGATCGATTCGGCGACCAGCGCCTGCTTGTGGGGGAGCAGCTCCTGCGACAGGGCCGCTTCCAGTTCCGGCAGGCGGCTCTTCGTCAGCAGGGCCGCGTCGCCCCGCACCTTGGCGACCAGGGCCTTCTGTGCCGATACGGGATAGACCTGGCTCGCCGGCAGTTCGAGTTGCGCCGCGCTGGTTGCGGCCTGGCGGGCGATTTCCGCGTCGATGGCGTCCTCGGTCTTCAATTCGTCCCACAGGCCGTCGATCTTGTTCAGCACCACCAGGCGGGCGCGGCTCGCGCCCTGCAGCGGCGCGATGTGCCGGCGCCAGATTTCGATGTCGGAGCGGGTGACCCCGGTGTCGGCGCCGAGCAGGAACAGCACCGCGTGCGCGCCGGGCAGCATGCTGAGCGTGAGCTCCGGCTCGGTGCCGATCGCGTTCAGCCCCGGCGTGTCGAGAATGACCAGGCCTCGCCTCAGCAGGGGATGGGGAAAATTGATCAACGCGTGGCGCCAGCGCGGGATGGCGATCTTGCCGTCGTGCGCGAGGCCGCGTGCGGCGTCCGCGTCCTCCGCGTCGAACAGCCCATAGGCGCCGGCGGTGGCGGCGTCGACCTCGATGACCTCGGCCAGCCGGCGCAGCGTCGCGCTCAATGCGTCCGCCGAATCGAGATCGAGCGGAAATTCCTCCCAGGCGTCGGGCTTGCGCTTGAAATCCGCGATGCCGCCCTCGCTGGTGCGGGTCGCGATCGGCAGCAGGCGCAGCGCGGGCCGGTGCGCGGGATTGAAATACAACTCGGTGGGACACATGGTTGTGCGTCCGGCCGAGGAGGGCAATATGCGTTGCCGGTAGTCGGCAAAGAAGATCGCGTTGATGAGCTCCGACTTGCCGCGCGAGAATTCCGCGACGAAGGCCACGTTCAGCGTGTCGTCCTGCAGCCGCGCGAGCGCCTGCGCCAGGCGGCGATCGGATTCGGCGTCGCCCAGTTCCTGGGCCGCCAGCCAGCCGCGCAGGGCCTCGACGCGCACGTACACCGCCTCGCGCCAGGCACTGTATTTCTCGAAGTCGTCAACCAGCGTGGCGAGCGCCATGAGACATCCACGATCCGCGGCAATTGTTCAATTGCGACATGGTACCCGCAAACCCGATTGCCGCCGCACTCCGCGCTCAGCGCTGGCAGGTGGGACAATAGAAGCTCGCCCGCTGCCCCTGCACGATGCGCCGGATGGGCGTCCCGCATACCCGGCAGGGCAGGCCCCCGCGTCCATACACGCGGGCGTGCAGCTGGAAATAGCCCGGCTTGCCGTCACTCGTCACGTAATCGCGCACGGAACTGCCCCCTGCCGCGATGGCGGTGGCCAGCACCGTGCGAATCGCCTCGACCAGCCGCGCGCAGGCCGGCCTGCTGAGGCGCCGCGCGGCGACCGTGGGCTGAATGCCGGCGTGGAACAGCGCTTCGGACGCGTAGATGTTGCCGACCCCCACCACCACCGAGGCGTCCATGATGAGCGGCTTGATCGCCATGCTGCGTCCGCGGCAGCGCGCGTGGAGCCAGGCGGCGCCGAAGTCCGGGCCCAGCGGCTCCGGACCGAGGTGCGCCAGCAGGGGATGGCGCGCGGGGTCCTCGGCGAGCAGCACCGCGCCGAAGCGGCGCGGATCGCGCAGGCGCAGGTGGGTGCCGTCGTCGAAGCGCCAGTCGACGTGATCGTGCCGCGCCGGCGGCGTGCCGGGCACCGCCAGGCGCAGGCTTCCCGACATGCCCAGATGCACGATCTGGGTGATATCGCCGAAGTCGAACAGGAGATACTTGCCCCGCCGTGTGATTCCGGCCAGCATCCGCCCTGTCAGCCGCGCCGCCAGATCGTCCGGAACCGGCCAGCGCAGACGCGGATCGCGCACCGCCACGTCCGCGAGCGTGCGTCCGGGCAGGCGGGGGAGCAGGCCGAGACGCGTGGTCTCGACTTCGGGCAGTTCCGGCATGGGAGAATTGTAGCGCGCGCGCCGCATCGGCGCCCGCGCCCAAAATGAACCTTGCTTGCGCTGGCGCATCGAAGGCATAGAATCATTGACCCACACGCGGGGCACTCGTAGGCACATGGCAAATCTGAAATATCTTCCTCTCTGCATCGCATTGGCGTTGACGCCGGCGTGTGCCCAGCAAACGGTGCGTCCGCCGCAGCCCGCCGCCGCGGAAAGCCCGCCGCCGCGCGTCGATGCACCTGAATCCGCCAGCGCCGAAAGCGACGTGGAGAAACGTGCCGAGCCGGCGCCGAACCTGCCGGCGCAGCCGCTCACGCCCGACATCCTGTTCAAGTTCCTGGTGGCCGAAGTGGCTGGCCAGCGCGGCGCCGCGGGCATCGCCAGCGCGGCCTACCTGGATCTGGCGCAGGAGACCCGCGACCCCCGCATCGCGCGGCGCGCGGCCGAGGTGGCGATGTTCGCCCGTGATCGCGCGGCGGCGCTCGAGGCCACGCGGCTGTGGACCGAGTCCGAGCCCGATTCGGAGCGCGCGCGGCAGACGCTGGCGGCGATGCTGCTCAATGACAGCCGGCTCGACGAGGCGGAACCCGTGCTGCGTGAAGTGCTCGCCGCGGATCCGGCGGGGGGCTTCATGCACCTGAGCGCGCAGCTGGGCCGGCTGCGCGACGCTTCGGCGGCGCGCGCGCTGGTCGAGCGGCTGGCGGCCGCGCATCCGCAGGTGGCTGAGGGCCGCTACGCCGTGGCGCAGGCGGCGGCGAACGCCGGGGACGTGCCGGCGGCGCTGGTGGCACTGGAGCAGGCGGGCCGCTTGCGGCCGGGCTGGCAGCCGGGTGCGTTGCTGCGCGCGCAGATCCTTGGCAAGACCGCGCCGGCGGATGCGCTGGCGTTCATGCGCGATTTCCTCGCCGCCTACCCCGAGGCGCACGACGTGCGGCTCGCTTATGCACGCGTGCTCGTCAATGCCAACCAGTTCGCCGAGGGGCGTGCGCAATTCGAACGGCTGGCCGGCGCCCTGCCGCACAACGCCGAAGTCGGTTTCGCCGCCGGTCTGCTCGCACTGCAGATGGGCGAACCCATCGCGGCCCGCGACTGGCTCAATCGCGTGCTGGAGACGGATCCGCGCGATCGCGACACCATCCGCTACTACCTCGGCCAGGTCGCGGAACAGCTGCAGGAGACCGACGTCGCCGTGGCGCATTACGCCGAGGTCGAGGCCGGCAATTATCTGGTGCCGGCGCGCGCCCGCCAGGCCGCCCTGCTGGCCGCGGCCGGACGGCGCGACGAGGCGCGTGCCCTGCTCGCCGCCACGCATGGCGTCAATGACGCGCAGAACGTGCGCCTGGTCCAGGCGCAGGCGCAGCTGCTGCGTGACGGCAAGGAGCGGCAGGCCGTGTTCGACGTCTTGTCCGAAGGGCTGGAGCGCTATCCCGACTCGCCCGAGCTGCTGTACGACCGGGCGATGGCCGCGGAAAAGCTCGACCGGCTCGATGTGCTGGAGGCCGACCTGCGCCGCGTGATCGCACTGCGTCCCGACGATGCGCACGCCTACAACGCGCTCGGCTACACCCTGGCGGACCGTACGGACCGTGTCGCCGAGGCGATCGAGCTCCTCGAGCGCGCGCTGAGCCTCGCGCCCGATGATCCGTTCATTCTCGACAGCGCGGGCTGGGCGCAATACCGGGCGGGCAACCTGGTGCTTGCGCAGGAATTTCTGGAGCGCGCCTACCGGGCGCGCCCGGATCCGGAAATCGCCGCCCATCTCGGTGAGGTGCTGTGGGCGCGCGGGCGCCAGGACGAGGCCGGCAGGCTGTGGCAGACCAGCCTGCACAGCCATCCGCAGAACGAGGTGCTGCTGGAAACCCTGCAACGGCTCAAGCCCTGATGCGGCGGGGCGTTTTCGCCGCGTCGCTGCTGGCCTTCGCCGGTTGTGCGAGCGTGCCGCCGTCGCCACCCGGCGGCACGCCGCCGTCGGTGGACGGCTGGACGCTGCAAGGCCGGTTCAGCGTGGACAGCGGCGATGAGCGCGTATCGGGATCGATCCGCTGGGCGCACCGCGGCGGCCGCGACGAACTCCTGCTGACCTCGCCGCTGGGGCAGGCGGTGGCGCGCATCGCGCTCGACGCGGACGGCGCCATGCTGGAGCTGCCGAAACAGCCGCCCCGCCGTGCGGTGGACGCCGATGCGCTGACGCGCGAGGCGTTCGGCTACGCCCTGCCGGTGGCCGGACTTGCGTGGTGGGTGCAGGGCCGTCCCGATCCGGCGCGCGCCTTCGACGCCACGCGCGACGGCGCCGGCCGCCTCGAAGAACTCAGGCAGGACGGCTGGATCATCCAATACCGGCAATACGCGGACGAACCCGGCGGCTACCCACGCAAGCTCAGGGTGAGCCGCGAGGATCTCGAAATCCGCCTGGTGGCCGACAGCTGGGAGGGCGAGTGATCCACAGCTACCCCGCTCCCGCCAAGCTCAACCTGTTCCTTCATGTGACCGGCCGGCGCGCCGACGGCCGCCATCTGCTGCAGACCGTGTTCCGTTTCATCGACCGCGCCGACACCGTGCACCTCACCCTGCGTGACGACGGCCGCGTGGTGCGCGAGGGCGATCTGCCCGATGTGCCGGAAGACCGCGATCTCGCCGTGCGCGCCGCCCGCCTGCTGCAAGCGCATGCACCGGCGGGCGCGGGCGTGGGCATTCGCGTCGACAAGGTACTGCCGATGGGCGGCGGACTCGGCGGCGGCAGTTCGGACGCGGCCACCGTGCTGCTCGCGCTCAACCGCCTGTGGCGGGTGAACCTGCCGCGCGCCGAGCTGCAGGTCCTGGGACTGCAGCTCGGCGCGGACGTGCCGGTGTTCGTGTTCGGACAGACCGCGTTCGCCGAGGGCGTGGGCGAGATTCTCCGGCCGCTGACGGTGCCGGCGGCCTGGTACGTGGTGCTGGCGCCGCCGGTGGAGGTGTCCACGGCGGCAGTTTTTGCCGCGCCGGAATTGACACGCGACACATCAGCCATCAGAATACCGCCCTTTCACACAGGCATGGGCCGGAACGACCTGCAGCCCGTGGTCGTGCGGCGCTTTCCCGAAGTCGCGCGCCATCTCGAATGGCTGGGCCGGTTCGGCGAGGCGCGCATGACGGGTTCCGGCGCCTGTGTGTTTGCAACGTTCGGGACGGAAGCCGCCGCGCGTGACGTGTTCGCCCGCCGGCCCGCAGCGATGCAAGGCTTTGTGGCGCAGGGTGTGGACCGGCATCCGCTGCACGACTGCTGCGCCTGAGCAGCACCTGTTGGGGAGTCGCCAAGTGGTAAGGCATCGGATTTTGATTCCGACATTCGTAGGTTCGATCCCTACCTCCCCAGCCAGATTGAGCGAACAGCCGCCGGTGGCGGCTGTTTTTGTTGAGATGGCGGCGCATGCGCCACGTCCTCGGAGACTCGCGTGCCTATTGACAACCTGATGGTGTTCACGGGGAATGCCAATCCCCGTCTTGCCAGGGACGTGGCGCGCCATCTCAACATCCACCTTGGACGCGCGGTCGTGTCGCGCTTTTCCGACGGCGAGGTGATGGTCGAGATCCTCGAGAACGTGCGCGGCAAGGACGTGTTCGTGCTGCAGTCGACCTGCCAGCCGACCAACGACACGCTGATGGAGGTGATGGTCATGGTCGACGCGCTGAAACGCGCCTCGGCCACGCGCATCACCGCCGCGATTCCCTATTACGGCTATGCGCGCCAGGATCGCCGCACCCGCTCGGCGCGGGTGGCGATCACCGCCAGGGTGGTGGCCAACATGCTGCAGGGCGCCGGGATCGACCGCCTGCTGACGATGGATCTGCACTCGGACCAGATCCAGGGTTTTTTCGACATCCCGGTCGACAACATCTATTCCAGCCCGATCCTGCTGGGCGACATCTGGAAGTGCAACCATCCGGACCTGGTGGTGGTGTCGCCCGACGTCGGCGGCGTGGTGCGCGCGCGGGCGATCGCCAAGCGCCTGGAGTGCGATCTGGCGATCATCGACAAGCGCCGCCCGAAGCCCAACATTTCGAAAGTGATGCATATCATCGGCGACGTCAAGGATCGTACCTGCATCATCATGGACGACATCGTCGACACCGCCAACACCCTGTGCGAGGCGGCCAACGCACTGAAGGAGCACGGTGCGCGGAAAGTGGTCGCCTATTGCACCCATGCGGTGCTGTCCGGAACGGCGGTCGAGCGCGTGGCCAACTCCGCGCTCGACGAGCTGGCGGTGACCGACACCATCCCGCTGCGTGACGATGCGCGCGCATGCGGCAAGATCCGGCAGCTGTCGGTCGCCGAACTGCTGGCGGAAACGATCCGCCGCATCAGCAACGAGGATTCAGTCAGCTCGCTCTTCACCGAGTAGGGCCGATCGGATGCCCCTGGTCGCGGGGGCGCTGTTTTGTCAACCCAGGAGAAATTTCATGAAAATAGAAGTCATCGCTTCCAGGCGTGATGCGCAAGGGTCGAGTGCGAGCCGCCGCCTGCGCCGCGCCGGCCGGGTTCCCGGCATCGTTTACGGCGGCGACGCCGCACCGGTGCAGATCGAACTGGATCACAACGCCCTGTATCACGCCCTGCGCAAGGAAGCCTTCCACGCGTCCGTGCTGACGCTCGCCGTCGACGGCGAGAAGGAACCGGTCCTGCTGCGCGATACCCAGTGGCATCCCTACAAACAAATCGTGCTGCACGTCGATTTCCAGCGCGTCGACAAGGACCAGAAGATCCACGTCAAGGTGCCGCTGCACTTCCTCAACGCCGAGACCGCGCCGGGCGTGAAGACGGGAGGCGGCAAGCCGCACCACATCATCAACGAACTCGATGTGCAGTGCCTGCCCGGCAGCCTGCCCGAGTTCATCGAGGTCGACATGGGCAAGCTCGAAGTCGGCCACTCGGTCCACGCCAACGATCTCGCACTGCCCGCGGGCGTCGAACTCGTCGCCCATCTCAAGGCGGAAAACCCCGCCGTCGCGTCGATCAGCGCACCCAAGGGCGGTGCTGCAGAGGAGGCTGCGGCCGTCCCCGCAGCCTGATGTCCGTGCGCGTTTCCTCGCGCGCCGGATAGTGCGGGCAGCATGACGGCGCCTCGTCTCATCGTTGGTCTCGGCAATCCGGGGCGCGAGTACGAAGAAACCCGGCACAATGCCGGGTTTTGGTTTTGCGCGCGGCTCGCGCAGGCGCGCGGCGTGGCCCTCACCCATGAATCGCGCTTTCACGGCCTCGTCGGCCGCGACGGCCCACGCTGGATCCTTTTGCCGCAGACCTTCATGAACCGCTCCGGCCAGGCCGTGGGCGCGTTCGTCCGCTTTCATCGCATCACGCCCGCGGAAATCCTGGTCGTGCACGACGAACTCGACATCCCGAGCGGGCAGCTGCGCCTGAAATTCGGGGGCGGCATGGGCGGGCACAACGGTCTGAAGGACATCACCGCCCATCTGGGCACCCAGGATTACTGGCGCCTGCGGATCGGCATCGGCCATCCCGGCGATCGCAGCGAAGTGGTGAGTTTCGTGCTGAAGCCGCCGCGTCGTGAGGAACAGGCGGAAATCGACGCCGCCATCGAACGCGCGCTCGGCCTCATGCCACTCATCGAGAAGGGCGAGTGGGACGCCGCCACCCAGCGCGCCAACACGAAACCCCCAGCCCCCAGTCCCTAGCTTCAGGAAACCTCATGAGCCTCAAATGCGGCATCGTTGGCCTGCCCAACGTCGGAAAATCCACCCTCTTCAACGCGCTGACCCAGGCCGGCATCGCGGCGGAAAACTATCCCTTCTGCACCATCGAACCGAATACCGGCGTGGTCGAAGTGCCCGATCCGCGGCTCGCGCGGCTGGCGGAAATCGTCAAGCCGCAGAAAACGCTGCCGGCGATCGTCGAGTTCGTCGACATCGCCGGCCTCGTGGCCGGCGCCTCGAAGGGCGAGGGTCTCGGCAACCAGTTCCTCGCCAACATCCGCGAGACCGATGCGATCTGTCACGTGGTGCGCTGCTTCCAGGACGACAACGTGGTCCACGTCGCCGGCAGGGTCGATCCCGTGTCCGACGTCGAGACCATCGCCACCGAGCTTGCGCTCGCCGACCTCGCGAGCGCGGAAAAGGCGCTCGCGCGCTACGAGAAGCCGGCACGCGCCGGCGACAAGGACGCGCAGAAAATGGTCGCCGCCCTGAAGCCGGTGGTCGCCACGCTGAACGAAGGCCACCCCGCGCGCGCCGCGGGACTCGACGCCGAGGGACTGGCGGCCATCCGCCCGCTGTGCCTGATGACCGTGAAGCCGACGCTGTATGTCGCCAACGTCGACGAGGACGGCTTCCATGACAACCCCATGCTCGACGCGCTGCGGGCCTACGCGGACAAGGAGGGCGCGCCGGTGGTGCCGGTGTGCGCCGCGCTCGAAGCCGAACTGCAGGAACTGTCGCCGGAAGAGCGGCTGGAATACCTGAGGGAACTGGGCTGGGACGAGCCCGGCCTCAACCGCCTCATTCGCGCCGCCTACGACCTGCTCGGCCTGCAGACCTACTTCACCGCCGGCGTCAAGGAAGTGCGCGCCTGGACCATCCGCAAGGGCGACACCGCCCCGCAGGCGGCCGGCGTCATCCACACCGATTTCGAGCGCGGCTTCATCCGTGCGCAGACCATCTCGTTCGATGACTTCATCGCCTGCAAGGGAGAACAGGGCGCGAAGGAAGCCGGCAAAATGCGCGCGGAGGGCAAGGAATACGTCGTCAGGGACGGGGATGTCATGAATTTCCTGTTCAACGTGTGACGATTTTTTCGGAACTCGGGAGTGTTCGGTAGCGCTTGGTTCTCTTCCTTTTGAACAAGCGTCCAGATCCCACAGGGCTCTTGCCTGCTTGTCCCGTATCCAGGAAACGGGGTAGTCAAACGTCGGTAATGAGGCATTTGTATAGATAATGCCCTGTTTAAGGCTATGATTATCCCATTTGGACGGCCTGGGCCCGCCTTTCCATGCACTCGCTCACACCCGAGTACCTTGCCGCGCTTCGCTTCGATGGCACTCAGGCTGCCACGTTGCGCACACTGGGCGAGTACCAGGGTAAGCAGCAACTCTACGCTGCGCAGTCGCCCGAAGCCCTCAAGGGGCTACGTCAGATCGCGGTGGTGGAGTCCACCGAGTCGTCCAACCGGCTGGAAGGTGTTGTCGTAGCGCCCTCGCGGCTGAAGTCTCTGGTCATCCGCAACGCAACGCCAAAGAGCCGTTCCGAACAGGAGATCGCCGGTTACCGTGACGCCCTGGCGCTGATCCACGAATCGGCCGCGCACATGCCCTTCAGCGAGGGCGTAGTGCTGCAACTGCACACCCTGCTGTACCGCTATATGCCGCAGGCGGGCGGGCGCTGGAAGGCTACGAACAACGACATCATCGAGCGTCACCCAGACGGCACTTCGCGTCTGCGCTTCCAGCCGGTGGCTTCGCATCTCACGCCGATGGCCATGGCTGATCTGACAGGGTGCTACGCCACCGCGCTGGACCAGCACCTGGCCGACCCGTTGGTACTGGTGCCGCTGGCGATGCTCGACTTCCTGTGCATCCACCCTTTCCCGGACGGCAACGGTCGCATGTCCCGCTTGTTGACCCTGCTGCTGCTCTACCACTTCGACTATGCCGTGGGCCGCTACATCAGCTTGGAACGCATCTTCGAGGACACCAAGGAAGGTTATTACGAGACGCTGGAAGCCAGTTCGCAGAGATGGCACCAGGGGCAGCACGACGTCAAACCCTGGCTTGATTACTTCTGGGGTGCCTTGCTACGGGCCTATCGCGAGTTCGAGGAGCGTGTCGGCACCATCGAGCGTGGCCGTGGCAGTAAAGGCGACCGCGTGCGCGCGGAAGTCCTGGGGCGCACCCTGCCGTTCTCGATTTCCGAAATTGAAGAAGCTTGCCCGGGCGTGAGCCGGGACATGGTGCGGCTGGTACTGCGGGCGATGAAGTCAGAGGGATTGATCGAGTCCACGGGCAAGGGGCGAGGAGCGAAGTGGAAACAAGTCAAGGTAGCGAGGGAGAACTGATGCAACAGCTCCTTACGCAGTATCAAAGCCAGTACTACGCATGGCTTCTGACACGCCGCGCGGCAGGTGACTCCGTGGAGTCGCTGGCATCAACGCTGGTCGACTCGCAGGTTGACCTCAATCCGCATCAGGTCGACGCTGCCCTCGTCGCATGCCGCAATCCCCTTTCGCGCGGTGTGCTCCTCGCTGACGAAGTGGGTCTCGGCAAGACCATTGAAGCGCGCTTGGTGATCTCCCAACGCTGGGCGGAACGGCGGCGCAAGATTCTCATCATCGTCCCGGCCAACCTGCGCAAGCAGTGGCATCTGTCCGAGGACGAGGCCGTCAACGTCCTCGATCGTGACCACCGCCTGATCGCGCGGGAAATCCACGCGCAGATGATGGCCCACTTCTGGGAAGAGGCGACGGAGTACGAGGTGCAGGTCAGTCGCGGTTTCACCGAACTCAGGCCTTGCAACTACACCGCCACGGCAGGCCAGACGGCCCATCACTTCCGGGAGACGGTTGCAGAGACCAGCCGTATCAAGCAGATGCTCTTCGGTGGATTCGCGCGTTGTCTGTACCCGCTGCAGAAGTTCGATTCGGACACTGAGCGGCGCTTCGCCATCATCCTGGAGCGCGATGCCCTGAAGTGGTTCAAGCCTGCGAAGGGGCAGTTCCAGATCTACTACAAGCTTGGCACCGAGCAGCCGGAGTACATCCCGGACTTCGTCGCCGAAACGGGCTCGACCATCTTGATGGTGGAAACAAAAGCACGCGGCGATATCAACACGCAAGAGGTGCAGGCCAAAGCTGCTGCTGCCTTGCAGTGGTGCCAGCACGCGTCGGACTTCACGGCGAGCGTCGGCGGCAAACCGTGGCGGTATCTGCTCGTACCTCACGATGAAGTCAATGAGTCGCGGCGGCTGGCCGACTTTTTGAGGTTTGTGAAGGCTTGAGGCACTACCGTATCTGGCGACTTGCTCACCTCAAATGACGCAATAAGGAATAACCATGGCCAAGGCTGAAGCAAGCGTTGAAGAACTGGTATCAATGATCGAGCGGGGCGAACTGCGCTTGCCAGAGATGCAGCGCCAGTATGTGTGGCGCTCCACGCGAGTGCGCGATCTGCTGGATTCGCTGTATCGCGACTACCCATCGGGCGCAATCCTGCTTTGGGAAACGGATGAAGCTGTGCCGCTGCAGGATTTCGCGGTCAGCCAGAGCACGAATCCTTACCAGAGCACGCGGCTTCTGCTGGATGGTCAGCAGCGTCTGACATCGCTCTCTGCCGTCATTCGCGGCGAGCCAGTATCGGTGCGCGGCCGTCGTCGGCCTATCGACTTGCTGTTCAACTTGGAGCATCCCGACCAGTTGGCGGTCGTGACCGAAGTGGAAGAGAACGGCGACGACGAGGACGATGTTGATGACGATAGCGAACTGATTGGCGATGAGACAGACTCGACCGAGGACGAACTGCTCAAGCGCTTCAACAAGATGACTTTCGTGGTGGCCACGAGGAAGCTGGAGCAGTTGCCGCATTGGGTGAAAGTGTCGGAAGTGTTCAAGACCGACAACGATGCGCCGTTCCTCAAACGTGCGGGCATCAGTGGTTTTGACGATCCGCGGTACGAGAAGTACAGCCAGCGCCTGGCCCGGCTACGTGGCATCCGCAAGTACTTTTATCGGATGGACGTGCTGGAACGCACGCTTTCCTACGATGAGGTCACGGAGATCTTCGTCCGGGTCAATTCACTGGGAGCCAAGCTGCGCAGTTCCGATCTGGCTCTGGCGCAGATCACCGCCAAGTGGCGGCACTCGCTGCAGACGTTCCAGGATTTTCAGAAGGCCTGTGCCACGACGGGCTTTGACCTCGATCTCGGTTTGCACCTGAAGAACCTGATGGCGTTTGCCACCGGTCAATCTCGTTTTCAGATCGTGGGTAGCCTGAATGTGGAGAAGCTGCAGAAGGCATGGAAAGAAGCCTGCGATGGCATGGAATTCGCGCTCAACTTCCTGCGCAGCAATCTTGGCATCGATAGCCCGGCACTGTTGTCGTCGCCTTTCCTGCTGGTGGTGCTGGCGTATTTCGGGCATAGCCGCAACTATGCGCTGAGCAACGATGAGGCCCGCCAACTGCGCTACTGGGCGCTGATGGCCAATGCCAAAGGCCGCTTCTCCCGAGGCTCCAGCGAAACCATTCTGGATCAGGATTTGGCAAGTATTCGTCAGGGCGGAGCGGTGAGCGAGCTGATCGACCGGCTGCGCCTGCAGTTCGGCCGCCTGGACATTACCGCGGAGGAGCTGGAAGGCCGCAACCAGCGCAGCGCGCTATTCAAGACCATGTTCCTGGCTTTTCGCGCTGCCGGTGCGAAAGATTGGCGCAGCCATCTGACCATTGCTCTGGATCATTCGGGCGCCCAGCATCGCTTGCAGTTCCATCACATCTTTCCCAAAGCCGTACTGAAGACCAGCTTCACTGCCCGCGAGGCGGACGACATCGCCAATCTGGCCTTCATCGGCGGCAAGACGAATCGCGCGATCAGCGCCAAGGCCCCGGCGGTGTATTTGTCCCCGCTGGTGAACCAGCTTGGCGAGGCTGTATTTGCAGCACAGTGCATCCCGGTTGAGGCATCACTGCTAGAAGTGGAAAACTACAAGGATTTTTTGCTGGAGCGACGCAAGAGAATTGCAACGGCACTGAATACGTTTGTTGGGCCTGCGTTCTTTCGTGCCTCCGATCACCGCTGATGGCTTGTCGGTGCCGGGTTGGATGGACGCGTATCCCAATCCGGCATTTTCCGGTGGATACGAATCCGTTTGACAGCCCCTCGGGGCGCATCCTATAATTTCGCGCTTCGTTTGGGTGGGGTTCCCGAGCGGTCAAAGGGAGCAGACTGTAAATCTGCCGGCTCAGCCTTCGAAGGTTCGAATCCTTCCCCCACCACCAGTTTTTGCGGTTCGAGCAGGGCGAAGCGGGTGTAGCTCAATGGTAGAGCTGAAGCCTTCCAAGCTTAAGACGAGGGTTCGATTCCCTTCACCCGCTCCAGAGTTTTGATGGGCTTTTTCAGTGAGTCCAGGGCCCATGTAGCTCAGTGGTAGAGCACTCCCTTGGTAAGGGAGAGGTCGGCAGTTCAATCCTGCCCATGGGCACCAGTTTTATGGTGTCCGCCGTGTAAAGGTCGGCGCACCAGGTTCTGGTGTCCGCCGTGTTTGCAGTTTGGCGCACCGGTTGTTCGCGCGCGTGGCTGTCGGGATCGATGCATCATTGACTTGTGCAAATTTGAGGGGTACTTGAAATGGCTAAGGAAAAATTCGAGCGGAGCAAACCGCACGTGAACGTTGGTACGATTGGTCACGTTGACCACGGCAAGACCACCTTGACCGCGGCGATCACCACCATTCTGGCGAAGAAGTTTGGTGGTTCTGCGCGCAA